>ENA-OPAG01001160-OPAG01001160.1-human-gut-metagenome-genome-assembly--contig:-NODE-1160-length-14053-cov-2.613659_pt1 | contig 14053 bp, 13 predicted proteins | sample MGYA00241053_ERZ501422 | MGnify/ENA primary metagenome ERZ501422 (study PRJEB25962, sample SAMEA2042619) | human gut metagenome | biome: human gut; feature: human-associated habitat; material: faeces... | reverse complement strand
AATAAGGCATCTCCTTTTAATAAGGCTCCGTCGTTCAGTTCCAGGGTGAATTTATTATTTTCTGTCCGTGAAATTTTGACCGGATAATTTCCCAAATGGAGATGAATATCAGGGTGTTGTATATTTTGGCGGAGACTTTGATTCAGATCACGGGCTTGTTTCCGGTCGGGGAAGAGTTGATACCAGTTATTCAGATTTCCTCCGGTTTCGCTTTCTTTTTCGATCAATTCTACCGTTTCACCTGCCTGAGCCAGCCGGTAGGCTGCCTCACATCCTGCGGGTCCTGCACCTATAATGATAACACACATATTATTTGTTTTTCATTCTATATTCGGTTGTTTACAATGGAGTGGGGCAGATCAGACTTTGAGATAAGTGGGACACTGGGGATGTCCCATATCCTCACCCCGGATATTTTTATATTTAGCCTCCGGATCATATCGGATACCCATTTTATCCAAGAGAGGCTCGACGCTGACCTGATGCATTTGCAGGCCGATCTCCCAGGGATCGTATCCTAAAACCAAAGCCGCCACTTCTTCATAAAGGCTTATATTCTGTCCTGTGATAACAATGAACCTTGCTATTTCATCCACTTCATCCATACGTTTCAAGTCATCAGCAATCCTGCCGAGGCCAAGACCGCCTCCCATGACAAGTACTGTTCCCTTTTCCGGAACCGGACGGCGGGCGCTCTCCTCATAAAAAGACTTCCTCACGGGGATCCCCGTCGTATGGATGATATCGGAAGAAATACCATACCTCGAAAGCAACGATGCCAGTTCAGGCGTCGCCACACAGTATCCGTCCAGATGACGGTCTATCCAAAGCTGATGAATGTCAAAATCAGTAATCACCCCTAAAAGCGGCGTGGTGATATCGCCCTTTTTCTTCAACAAATCAGCGGCTCCCGCAGGAAAGGGATGGGTAAAAATCAAAGCGTCCGGATTCAATACCCGGATAAGCCGTTTCATTCTCCTGCGGAAACTTAAAGATAAAAGCGCCTGCGACGTTTTTCCGAAGCTGCTCTTTTGTGAATTGCTGTACAGGCTGTCATATATATCAGGAATAAGCCTGATCATCTGCAGATATGTCCGCTTGATGATCTGATCCACAGACAGCACATCACGGGATACGAAATCAAGCACGCGAACAGAATCCTCAGGATGCATCTCCTTGATGGATTCCGCGATGGCTCTCGCCGCCTGGCTGTGTCCTGTGCCGATACTGGCTGTTAATATAAAAAACCTGCGGGATTTTTTCTCAGGCATCAAAATTCCCTTCTTCCGATTTTATCTTTGCTCATTATAGCATACCGGGCAGCTCAGACGGTAAAGGGGGAATGAAATCAGGAATCGGGGCATCAGAAAAGCCCCCAATAGCGGAGGCTCCATTATTCTTATCCTTTTAATCCACGGCTCTGGCGGTCCATGTCTTCTACAACGATATCAAAGATATCTCCCACAGTGGCGCAGTATTGAAGAAGAAACCATGGCTCATTCGTATGAAAATGGATTTTCACCAAATTCCCTACCTGTACGACAATGAGACAGTCGCCTTTCAGATTTTTATTGATATGCTTTGAAATTTCCTCCTTCTTTAAATTTTCGCCTTCAATCAGTAATTGCGTATCATATTTGAATTCAATCATCATGATCCCCCATCCTGATTTCCTTGTCAGAAACCTTAAACAGTATATTACATTTGAGAATGAATTTCAAATTTTATGTTTCATTTCCGCAAGATAAAAATCCGCGAAACTTCCGCAGTTTTTCTGTCATTCTCTGCCGTTCCAGCAATATGTACACATCTTTGACGGGTCTATCCCTGCGGCATCAAGCATATCGTCCAGGCGGTTATATCCCAGCGAAGTAAACCCCATCCGCTTACAGATTTTTTCCACCATCTTGTGATAGCGGTCGGAGTCGGGATCCGCATAATCATCGAGAACGGTCCGGTCCACGTTTTCTCCTTCCTCTTCTGCAATAACACGGCGGGCAATCAGTTCCATTTCCGAATTGGAACGGGAAAAATTCAGATACTTGCAGCCAAACAAGATGGGCGGACACGCTGCACGGGCATGAACCTCTTTTGCACCGCTTTCAAAAAGAAACTCCGCCGTTTCCCGAAGCTGCGTCCCTCTGACAATGGAATCATCCACCAGAACCATTCGTTTCCCTCTAATCAGTTCATGAATGGGGATCAATTTCATTTTTGCAATCAAATTACGCTTCGACTGGATTGTCGGCATAAAAGAACGCGGCCAGGTAGGCGTATACTTTACAAGCGGCCGCGAAAAGGGCACGCCCGACCGGTTGGCATACCCCATGGCATGGGCAATCCCTGAATCAGGGACGCCGGCAACGATATCCACATCTTCTTTTGTAAATCCGTCACGTTCCGCCATCGCCATCCCGCAGTGATAACGCATTTCCTCCACAGACACGCCTTCATAACGGGCAGATGGATAGCCGTAGTAAATCCATAGAAACGTGCATATACGCATATCTTTTCCGGGAGCGACAAGCGTCTTTACTCCCTCCGGTGTAAGTACGGCAATTTCTCCGGGACCGAGTTCACGGTCATCTTCATATTCCAGATTCAAGTATGAACAGGATTCAAAAACAGCACAATAGCCGTCCTCTTTTCTGCCGATCACTACGGGTGTCCTCCCCAACTTATCACGGGCACAGTATAAACCATCCGGCGTAAGCAGAAGAAGCGTCAGTGCGCCGTCTATTCTCTCCTGGGCATAACGGATCCCCTCTATCAGATTATCTTTTTGGTTAATCAGCGTCGCCACAAGTTCCGTCGCGTTAATATCGCCGCCGCTCATTTCCAGAAAGTGGGTACTCCCTTTTTGAATTATTTCTTCCGTTAATTCATCCATATTATTAATTTTCGACACTGTTGCCAACGCGTATGTGCCGTGATGAGAGCGGACAATCAGCGGCTGCGCTTCATAATCGGAAATACAGCCTAACCCCAAGTTTCCTCTCATTTGGTGAATATCACTGTCAAACTTCGTCCGGAACGGCGTATTTTCAATATTGTGGATGGATCTGTCAAAACCGTCTTCTCCGTAAAAAACCATACCCGCCCGCCTTGTCCCCAGATGAGAATGGTAATCTGTTCCGAAAAACACATCAAACACACAATCTGATTTCAGCGCCGCTCCAAAAAATCCGCTCATAATATCCTCTTTTTCCATGACTGACAATGAAATTAAAATAGGTACACATCCATTATAAAGGATATTAAAAACATAATGTAGCCGCAGTAATTATACTTTCGTTAAAATATCAGGATTTTTTTCTGAACAAAACAGCCCTCACGGTTCTTGACTTATCTCTATCATCTTTTGGGGTAAAAGAGCCCATAATGCGCTGCCGCACAAATTAAACGGCAGCGTCTTTTACATTCTGCTTCCTGACTCCCACAGCCGTTTCCCGTCTTCCATTATTCGTTCTCTCACATAAGCATCGTGCCGACAGTCCCTAAAATTATAAATACCAGGAACGCAATCACCCACGGAAATACCAGAAGCAGTTCCGTTATATCCTTGAGTATATAGAAAAGATTCATCGGTTCTATGCCGTCTGCCTGTACGCTTGTCAATTTCCCCTCCGGACCGATGAGCTTCACCAGCGGATAATTGTACAAACGAATACGTCCAACGGACATCCAGAGGATAAGTGAGCAGGGAACTGACAGACAGAGCCATACCACCATGGCAGACCAGCAGATCGGCCCCGTCATCCCGCTGCCGTAATAAATCAAAAGCGCGAAAACGGCAGGCAAAAAGTTGAGCAAAAGCAGGAATACCCCAATCTGTATCCACCGCTCCCATGAATAAAAGCTGATTTTTACGGGAGCCATCTTCCCTTTAACCTTTTCAAAGAAGACGGGAGCCTCAAAATCTTTTTCAGGAAACGCCTCTTCTTTTACGATGAGACGGATCCCTTTTCTTTCTGCCCGGCAGTTCTTCCCCTGCCGGATAATCTTTCTGATCCTGGCAGACCTGCCGTCACTGAATCCCGCAAAGAAAATGATGCCGAAAACAAGCCCTACCATCCCCGCAACATACACCTCGTAATCAAAAAGGAACAGCATCACGATGAATACGAAAACTGTCATAAGGAGCGGTTCAACGATCCAGGGCCAGCTTTTCTTTTTTTCTCCTACAGAGACAGCAATTCTCCCTGTCTGGCCGTTAACCGCCGCAAGCTTTCCTTTTCCGGCGATGATATAGAGCGGAAGAAGGGCGGGAATGCTTAATAGGTTTTCTCCTTTGGCATGAAGCTTGACACCTGATGTTTCCATCACTTTTTCAACAATGGGAAGATAATCCGCTTCCACTTCTTCCAAAACCCGTTGCTCTGCCGCTCCGCCCGATATATCAGGCAGCTTCACACGCTGCCCTGCGATATAGCCGAATTCAAAAGGAACTGTGCCTTTCCAGTCAAACGGCTCCGCATGGTCAAGAACCATATTATCCAGCTGATTGGACGTATTTACCGCCATACCATTAATAAAGCTTCCGCAGATATATTTTTTATCGGAAAATGCCTGATCCCGGAATACGGTACAGCGGACAGGACCTTTTACGATTTGATAAGGAAGATAATAACCTTTAAGACTTTTTATGTTTTTCTCTACCCATCCCGCCTCCTTTGTCCTCTTATTTTTTAATGCCCATGCCGTAAGCCGCTCTGACGCTTCCTTTTCTGTCAGGACAAAGGGGATAAACACTTCCGGCAAATTATCGTGAAACGTAAAGGCACGCCTTACAAGATTTCCCCCGCAAAACTCACAGCGCCCGACAGCTTCTCCTTCGGGAATCAGTATCTCGGCTCCGCAGTTTTTACAGATATGAACCGATGGATGAATATCCCCGCTGTTTACCCCGGAATGGCGCCTTTTAAGTGCCCGCCATTTTTTTAAACGTTCCACCGGTTCTTTGGCATCTACTTTCTGCCCGCAGTACCGGCACTGATAAATTTGATGGATAATGTCAAACTCTGCCGGTGCTCCGCAGGCAGAACAACGTATTTCCAACGGATTTTTTGATTCCTCTGTCATAAAGATTCCTCCTTACCGCTGCTGCGTCTCTTGCGCCGTTCCTATGAACGGATATACGTTTCTTTCGCAAAGATTCTTGAAATAGGGAATAAATACGGACAGATCCACCGGCACTCCTGCGGACCCCCCCTTCTCCATGACCGCTGACCTGCTGATCCCCTTCATGAACAATTCTTAAATCCCAGCTGCTTCCAAAAGCAGTATTTCTTTTATACACACCATTGTCAAGATAAATCTTCTCCGCATTTTCTATATCTGTAAGAGCCGCAAATATATTTCCCTTTGTACCAGATGCCATCTGCCTCCGCTCTTCCCCATTATCCCGACAGAATGCTGCCTTTAATGGACACTCTACCCGGCAGGTATGGCGGAAAAAAATAGGTCCCCCATGAATAGGAATTGTCCGGCACATAGGAATGCCCGAACCGAAACCGGAGATAAAAAGAAACCATCTGCCCCTGTGTCATCTCTTTTCTTTCCTTGGTATCACTATAATCAGAAAGTCCGCCGCATTCCGGTAAAATTGAATCGTTTCCCATACAAGCTCCCCACAGCAGCAAGCTCAACCCTGTCGTTCCTGCTGCAGTCCATACCTTTTGTGCATAACCATATCCTCCCTATAGAATTTGTTCCACCGCCCCGTGATTTCCATCCTTATACATAAGAGAGCTTACTCATTTATCAATTTCACCTGTTATCCTCCATTCAAAATCTGATTTTTGATTTCTGTTTTTCCTATCGCCGCGTTCTTTTGATAACAGACGACAGAAGTCGTCAACAAACGGGCAGATTGCGGTTTATGATTTACGACCTCCGGATTCCGATTTCTGTTTCTAATATTAGTATACAAAATTTGAACAAAAAAATAACCTGCCACAAATGACAGGTTTTATCCGCTCCCATAAACCGGATTTTCCACATTCAATTCATGGAAGCGGTTATTTTTCAGATGGCAGGTTTTATTTTGCTTCTGCCGCCGCTTTCATAGCCGTGCGGGCCGCAGAAATTGTTCTTTCCAAATCATCTTCGCTGTGCGCATAAGACATAAAAAGTGTTTCAAAGGGAGAGGGTGCCAGGTAGATCCCCTGTTCCAGCATGGACAGGAACCACGCCTTGAACTTCTTTCCATCACATGCGCAGGAGTCTTCATAGTTAAGAACAGGTTTATCGTTAAAGAAGAGACAAAACATGGATCCCGACTGATGGACCTGTACCGCCACACCGGCTTCTGCTTTTCCGGTACCCCAACGCAGTAATCCTTACGCTCTACCGGCGTCATATTCAATACAAAAAGCAGTCTCTTTGTCTTTTCTTCCAATATTTTATAGAAATCGGGAATAGTCCTGATCATTTGAAGCGTTTCCAGTCCGGCAGTTACCGCCAGGGGATTTCCTGACAAAGTTCCTGCCTGATAAACGGAACCGTCAGGCGCAATGCAGTTCATGATATCCCTTTTCCCTCCATAAGCCGCCGCAGGTAAACCGCCGCCGATAATTTTCCCAAGGCATGTCATATCGGGAATAATACCGTACTTTCCCTGTGCGCCATGGAGTTCTGTACGGAAACCGCACATGACTTCATCAAAAATCAGGACAGTGCCATGCTTTTCTGTTTCACGGCGAAGTGTCTCCAAAAAACCGTCAACAGGAAGGACACACCCCATATTTCCTGCCACCGGTTCTACAATGACTGCAGCAATCTCGTCACCTTCGTCATCCATCTTTTTTACAAAAGCATCAATATCGTTATAAGGAACAACGACCGTGTCTTTTGCCGTGCCTTTTGTGACACCCGCGCTGTCAGGACTGCCGAAAGTCGCCGCACCCGATCCGGCTTTCACAAGGAGGCTGTCGCCATGCCCATGATAGCAGCCGGCAAATTTCAATATTTTATCTCTCCCTGTATAACCGCGGGCAGCACGAAGAGCGCTCATCGTCGCTTCCGTTCCGGAAGAAACAAGTCTTATTTTTTCAATGGATGGGTAGAAAGCAGTAACCAGTTTGGCCAGTTCCGTTTCTATCACTGTCGGCGCGCCGTAGCTTGTACTGTTTTCCGCCGCTTCTTGAATCGCGGAAATCACTTGGGGATGGGCATGTCCCAAAATCATAGGTCCCCAGGAGCCGACATAGTCTATATAGGTATTTCCATCAATATCGGTAATATGCGATCCCTTTGCCGATGCAATAAACGGCGGCGGACAGTCCATATGCGGATAGGAACGGACCGGGCTGTTCACTCCGCCGGGCATGTAATTCCGCGCCTCTTCAAAAGCCGCTCCAGACCGGGACAGGTTCATCATCTTCCCGCCTCCTCTTTCAGCCACCTTGCCGCGTCAAGAGCATGATAGGAAATAATCATATCTGCCCCTGCCCGCTTCATTGACAAAAGGGTTTCCATGACGATCCGCTTTTCATCAATCCATCCGTTAGCAGCAGCCGCTTTCACCATGGCATATTCACCGCTCACATTATACACTGCCACAGGACGGTTGATCCGCTGACGGACCTGATGAACAATATCCAGGTAAGCAAGGGCAGGCTTCACCATGATGATATCGGCGCCTTCTTCCATGTCCAAATCCACTTCCTTCATCGCCTCACGGCTGTTCGCAGGATCCATCTGGTATCCGCGGCGGTCGCCGAACCGGGGAGCCGAATCAGCCGCATCACGGAAAGGACCGTAATACCCTGATGCATACTTTACCGCATAGGACATGACGGATATATGAGAAAACCGATTTGTATCCAGCGCGTTTCGGATGACAGAAATACGCCCGTCCATCATATCGGAAGGAGCAATGATATCCGCACCGGCTTCCGCCTGGGAAACGGCAACTTTCGCCAGCAATTCCAACGTGGAATCATTATCCACTTCATGACCGCAGAGCTGCCCGCAGTGTCCGGAATTAGTATACTGGCAGAGACACACATCACCTACAATAATAAGATCGGGAAATTCTTTTTTGATTGCCACCATTGCCCGCTGTACAGGACTTTCCATATCCCAGGCAGAAGAACCGATGTCATCTTTATAAGAAGGCAGCCCAAATATTTCCACCGCAGGGACCCCGAGACTGACGATTTCCTCCGCCTGTTTGACCGCCTGATCCACAGACAGATGATAGCAGCCGGGCATACTCGGTATTTCTTCTTTCACATTTGGCCCGGGAACAACAAAAATCGGATAAATAAAGTCATTGATTTCCAGAGACGTTTCCCGTACCATGCTGCGGATAGCAGCAGTACGCCTTAAACGGCGCGGACGCAGTGTATTCAATTTCATTCTTTCGCAACTCCTTTCACAATCGCTTCTGTCAGTCCGTCAATTGTAAATGTATCGGAAATAATCTGCGGTTCTAAGCCGTACTTTCGGCAGGCATCCGCAGTAATCGGCCCGATACATGCCAGGGACACTCCGTCAAGCAGTCCCGTTTTCCCGTCCAGCTGGTCTACCAGATTGAATACGGTAGATGAACTGGTAAATGTAATGATATCCACTTCATGATTCACAAGAAGTTCCTTTAATTTTTCTTTATTTTCTTCATCACAAACGGTTTCATAAGCTTCCGCCACATCCACATGGCATCCGTAACCTGTCAGCATTTCAGGCAGTACGCTTCTTGCCACTTTCGCGCGGGGCAGCAGGATTTTGTCTCCCCGACGGACAAGCGGCTTCATTGCTTCTGCCAAATCTTCCGCCTTGTATGCCGACGGCACGCAGTCTGCCTTGAGGCCGTAGAGGAGCAGCTGCTTATCTGTAGCCGGTCCTATGACAGCAATCTTTACATGACCAAGCGCCCGTGTATCAAATCCTTTTTCATAGATCCTCTTAAAGAAAGCATCTACTCCGTTTTGACTGGTAAATACAATCCAGTTATATTCGGCAAGTTTTTCAATTCCCTGATCAATACTTGCCCAGCCGTCATCGGGGGATTCAATTTTGATGGACGGAATCTCCGTACAGAATGCCCCCAAGTCTTCCAGCACTTCCGTCAGCCGGGAAGCCTGCGTGCGGGAACGGGTAATGACCACATGCTTTCCGAAAAGCGGCTTATTGTCATACCAGCGCAATTGCTCGCGAAGGTTGACTACATTCCCGACAATAAACACGGATGGCGGCTTGATGCCATATTTCTTTACTGCTTCCGCCGCCTCTCCAAGTGTAGTGGTATATGTTTCCTGATAGGGACGGGTACCCCAGCGGACAAACGCCGCCGGTGTGTCCGCGCTTTTTCCGTAACGGATCAGTTCTTCGGCAATATGCTGCGTACGGCCTACGCCCATAAGAAACACAAGCGTATCCACAGCGCCCGCCAGTTTTTCCCAATGAATGTCAGAATGGTCTTTTGTCGGATCCTCATGTCCCGTGATAACGGCAAAGGATGCCGCCACCTTCCTGTGGGTCACGGGAATACCCGCATAAGCAGGAGCCGCAATCGCCGACGTCACTCCGGGCACTTCCTCAAAGTCCACGCCTGCCGCACGGAGCACTTCGATCTCTTCTCCCCCGCGTCCAAAAACAAAGGGATCTCCCCCTTTTAAGCGGGCAACAATTTTCCCTTCTTTCCCTTTTTCAGTAAGAAGGCGGCTGATATCCTGCTGTGTCATTGTATGGCTGCCGCAGCTTTTTCCTACATAGATGTATTCCGCATTTTTATTGGCAAAACGAAGAATCCGTTTATCTGCCAGATAATCCCCGACAATAACATCCGCTTTTTCAAGACAGCGCTTCCCTTTCAGCGTAAAAAGTTCGGGATCGCCCGGACCTGCTCCGATTAAGTATACCTTTCCCTTCTTCATCCGTTTCTCCTCATCCATCATTTTCTCAATTCCTCTAAAATGCGGCCGCCGCCATCGGCAATCAATGCTTCCGCCAAGCTTTCTCCCAGCTGCTTTGCATCCTGCGTCTGCCCATTAAGGCTCCTTTTGTACATCTCTTTCCCGTCAGGTGATCCAATGAAAGCCACCGCCTCTATATGCCCAAGAAACGGAACCGCATAGATACCTGCAGGCACTTTACAGTCACCGCCGACTTTTCCCAGAAATGCTCGTTCCGCCATTATGCAGGATGCCACTTTTTCATCATGGATAAATTGAATAATCTCCATTGTTTCATCATCGCCGGTTCTCGTTTCAATAGCCATAACTCCCTGCCCCGCCGCAGGTATGCTGTCACAGGTAGAAATATAAGATCGGATCCGTTCTCGCAGTCCAAGCCGTTTCAAGCCTGCCGCTGCAAGAATCACCGCATCATAGTTCCCTTCATCCAAATGCCGGAGTCTTGTCTGCACATTCCCTCGAAGCGTCTTTATCTGCAGATCCGGCCGTAAATAGAGCAGCTGCGCCTGTCGGCGGAGACTGGATGTCCCCACAACCGCCCCTTCCGGCAACTCCTGCAGACTGCCATATTCCAAAGATACAAAAGCGTCCCGCGGGTCTTCTCTTGCCGTCACTGCCGCCAGTTTCAATCCATCGGGAATTACAGCAGTCATGTCCTTCAAAGAATGAACGGCTATATCTGCTTTTTTCTCAAGAAGCAGTTTTTCCAGTTCCTTGATAAAAAGCCCTTTTCCCCCGATTTCAAGAAGAGATCTGTCCAGAATCTGATCGCCTTTCGTCGTCATCGGAAGCAGCTCCACCTGTATTTCAGGATAAGTATCTTCAATCCGTTTCTTCACATATTCTGCCTGCCAAAGTGCCAGCAAACTTTCTCTCGTGGCGATTACAATCTTATCTTTCAACAGCCTTCCCCTTTCCTATATCAAGACTGAACAATGTTTCTACGGCACTCTTGCCTGCACTTTCTTTTTCCGTCCCTGCGTGTTCATGAAGATAAGTCATCGGTTCACGGAGCATTTTTCTCACCAGCATGTGGGTCATATGTTCTATAACCCGCCGCTCTTCCTCTTTTAAATCAGGCAGTTTTCCCATAGCGCGGCGGAGCTCACGTTGACGGATTTGTTCCGCTTTTTCGGAAAGCGACACCATAACGGGCCGCGTACCGAGATAAATAAAGCGGTCCAGAATTGATTTAATTTCCTCTTCAATAATAATGGCTGCCCGCTCCGCTTCCGCTTCCCTGAATTTAATATTATTTTCCACGATTTCCTGCAAGGCATCGATATTGCATAGCGTCACATTCTTTATATTCCCTACTTCCGGCTCAACGTCGCAGGGTACGGCGATATCAATGACCACAAGAGGTTTATTATTTCTTTTCATCATAAGATTCCGCACATCCCAGGCCTTCACGATATACTGGGTTGCTCCCGTAGCTGTGATAAACATATCCACATCTTCTGCCGATGCCACCGCCTCATGAAAAGGCAGCGTCGTTCCATCAAACTTGCGTGCCAGCTCCTCTGCCCGCTTTGGATGGCGGTTTGTCACAACCACTTCCCTGAGCCCTCTCCCCTGCAAATGCTTCACTAAAAGTTCCGCCGCGTCACCCGCGCCGAAGACGAGAGCCTTTTTTCTTTCCAGACTGCCTAAAATTTTTTCCGCCATTTTAACAGCCGCATAACTCACAGAAACAGCACTTGTTGAAATCCGCGTTTCTGTACGGACTCTTTTCCCCGTGGTAATGGCGCGGTGAAAAAGCGTATTTAAAATGGTACGGGTCGCGTGAACCGCCAAAGCTCCCGTGTAAGCCGTCTTGATCTGGTTAAGGATCTGGCTTTCACCGAGAACCATGGAATCAAGCCCTGAAACAACCCGGAAAAGATGACGGATACATTCTGTACCTGTATAAAAAAAGAAATATTCTTTTTCCGCTTTACTGTTTCCTGAAAGTGTCAGAAAAAAACGATATAATTCCTCTTTATCTTCCTCCTCTTTTAAAACAGCATATATCTCTGTGCGGTTACATGTAGAAAGGACAACCGCCTCCTTAATTCCTTCCTGCTCAGACAAATGGAGCAGCCCCTCCTGCGCACTTTCCTCAGAAATAGAAAACTTTTCACGAATATCCACAGAAACAGTTTTATGATTCAGACCTAAGACGGCTAATACCACTGCGTACACGCTCCTCTGCCGCGTCCAGATTTCCCTGAACAACCAATTCCATAACCTGATGTTCAAAAGCAAGACGCCAGAACTTTTCCCTCTGTTCCGCATCCGCCAATCCCTCTTGCAATACCGACCGAAGCGCCCCCATTCTGTCCAGCCATTGTCCATAGGCATCAGGTATTTCAAGGGCAAGCCAGTTTTTCACATACTTTGCCATAGCAGGCGACCGGCCTTCGGTGGACACTGTCACCATAAGCCCCTCTTTCTTTATCCGTGCGGGAATATGGCAATTCCCTAACGCAGGAAAATCCGCCGCGTTATATAAAAAGCCCTCCCGCTCGGCTTCCTTCTGTACCGACAGCGCGACCGCCTTATCCCCTGCCGCCGTCACCACCATACAAAAGCCGCCGCACATAGGGGCCTCATAACTTTCCCTGCGCCATGAAATACGCCCTTCCCTGAAAAGAGCCTCCAGATCACTGCAGACTTCGGGTGCGATCACCGTCACCGCCGCCTTTTCCTCCAAAAGCGTACAGACCTTTCTTTGCGCTACATGCCCGCCGCCGATAACAAGACAAGCCCTGCCGTCCATTTTTATATTCACAGGATACATAGTACCTTCTTTGGAGATTATCCCATATTGGAAAAACGTTCTACCGCTTTGCTGAACTTCGCAATGGTTTCTTCCGCATCTCCATGTTCAATTCCATCTAAAACGCAATGATGGAGGTGTCCCTCCAAAACTATCTGTCCCACTCTGTGGAGCGCCGATTTGGCCGCATTGATCTGGGACAGCATATCTTCACAGGCGATATCCTCCTCCACCATACGGTCAATCGCCTGCACCTGTCCGATAATTTTTTTCAATCTTCTGTGCAGGTTTTCTGCATCCATACATTGTCTCATGATCGTCCCCCTGTCCTGTTCTAAAAATATCTTATAAATATGTTCCATTCACCATACTCTTCACCGGTTCGAAACTTTTCCTGTGGATCGGTGTGATTCCCAATGTTCGGATCGCATCTATATGCTCCGCCGTGCCATATCCCTTGTTTTGCGAAAATCCATAACCCGGGTAAACTTTGTCATACTCATCCATCAGATGATCCCTGTGAACCTTTGCCACGATAGATGCCGCCGCGACAGATGCCGATTTGGCATCCCCGTGGACCAGCGACAGGGACGGAACAGGAAAATGGAGAGGCATGGCGTCTACGATGACCGCCTGCGGCTGTATCTTCAGATTCCGCACCGCGCGGTACATTGCTTCCATCGTTGCCGCATAAATATTCCGCATGTCAATCTCTTTCGGAGAAAGGCTGACAATGGAAATATCCACTGCCGTTTCGTGAATTTTCTTTGCAATTTCTTCCCGCCGCCGGGGCGCTACTTTTTTCGAATCATTAAGTCCCGCAATAAAAAAATGAGGCTTCAAAATAACTGCCGCGACTGTGACAGGTCCCGCCAACGGCCCGCGTCCTACCTCGTCAATTCCGGCAACATACTCCAATCCTTTTTTGTAAAAAGAACTTTCCGGTTCGTACATATCTTCCACACGGAACCGTTCTGCCGATTCCCGATTCAGGCGGCGGATATAGGCATCTACCAGCTGCCGGGCACCTTTCCGTTCATCTGCCATAATTTCTTCCAAAACCGTTTTCTCCACGGTTCCCTGTTTCAATATGTCCCTGATTTCAGAAATTGTCATACTTCCTCCGCCGGAACAGCGTCAAGTGTAATGCGTCCCAGTTTCCCGCTCCGAAAATCATTAAGTATCATTGTCTGTGCACGGGCATAATCAATCGCGCCTCCGGGAAGAATACAGCCCCGTCTTTTTCCCGCCTGGGCCAGAAGGATTTGGGGATCCGCTGCCGCATCTTCAATTCCGTACTTTCCACGAAGCGCATCAGGTGCCGTTCGTGCAAGCACCCTCATCAGTTCAGGAACTACCGTATCCGCATCAA
>ENA-OPAG01001140-OPAG01001140.1-human-gut-metagenome-genome-assembly--contig:-NODE-1140-length-14235-cov-11.470804_pt1 | contig 14235 bp, 9 predicted proteins | sample MGYA00241053_ERZ501422 | MGnify/ENA primary metagenome ERZ501422 (study PRJEB25962, sample SAMEA2042619) | human gut metagenome | biome: human gut; feature: human-associated habitat; material: faeces... | reverse complement strand
TGAGCCGAGAGGAGCTGAACGCGTATTACAAGCATCTGGACAACATCGTGATTCTGCGGGATAATATCATGACGGAACGTGCGGAAGGTCGTGCGGAAGGTCGTGCGGAAGGAATTGAGGAAGGAATGGAAAAAGGTAAAAACGAGGAGAAAAGGGCTATTGCTCGCAACCTGAAATCTCTGGGACTAAGCAGCGAACAGATTCAGGCTGCTACCGGACTCTCCGTCAAAGAAATAGAACAACTATAGGCCTAAACTTGCTAGTCTACCATTTATTCACTTTCTTTGCAACTTCAATGAAAATGGTATGAAACTGATAAAAACTTTACTACTGACTACACTTTTTAGTCCGCTTTATGCGCAGCAGCCTGCCGACTCGCTGAAGTATAAGGTGGAAGCGGGTGTGACGGTATCGAACGGGGATTATGCTCCTGTGTGGCTGACGGCCAATCGCTACGGTGTGGCGGGCAATGAGCCGAACTTTGCGTATGTGCGTGCCGGAGCGGAATGGAACAAAGTGTTGCCGAAGAACTGGCGGATAGACGTGGGACTGGATCTGGCAGGGGGAAAGAACCTGTCGTCGAAGTTCTGGGTGCAGCAGGCTTATGCGGATGTGTCGTGGAAGGCGCTGACGCTGAGTATCGGAAGTAAGGAGCGGCCGGGGTTCCCGCTCGAGAAGAACGAGAAGCTGACCAGCGGCTGGATGGTGGAAGGTACGAACATGAGACCGATTCCGCAGGTTCGGGTGGAGGTGAAGGATTACCTGAACATTCCGGGTACGAAGGGTTGGGTGGCCTTTAAGGGGCATCTGAGTTACGGGTATTTTACCGACGGTGACTGGCAGAAGGATTTTGTGGCTCCGGGACAGGTCTATACAACGGGGGTGCTGTATCACAGCAAGTCACTGATGTTCAGGCTGGGTAACCGGGAGAAGTTACCGGTGGAGTTTGAATTCGGTCTGCTGACGGCGGCACAATTCGGTGGCAAGCGGATGCAGAAGAATGCGGACGGCAGCGTGAGTCTGGTAAAAGATATGCCGAAGGGGCTCAAGGATTTCTGGAAGGTGTTCTTCCCCAAGCAGGAAAGTACGCTGGAGAACGTGGAGGGAAACCACTGCGGAAGCTGGAACTTCGCACTGAATTACTATGTAGGCGACTGGAAGTTTAAGGCGTATCTGGAGCATTATTTCGAGGATCACTCGCAGATGTTCTGGCAGTACGGACGATGGAAGGATGGTCACATCGGCGTGGAAGTGGATTTTCCGAAGAACCGGTGGATCAGTGCCGTGGTGTGGGAAGGTCTGAATACGACGGATCAGACGGGTCCGATTCTCTACGACGGGATAGCGGGTTCGTTCAACGACTTGCAGATGAGCGGGGGTGATAATTACTACAATAACGGTGAATATTTAGGCTGGCAGAATTACGGGAACTCGCTGGGACATCCGTTCCTGCTGGGACCGGCGTATAATTCGGACGGTACGAACTTGATTAAGGGAAGCCGTGTGAAGGCTCAGCATGTGGGACTGACGGGGGATCCGTCGGAGGAATGGAACTGGAGATTGCTGGTTTCGTATGCCCGCAACTGGGGAAGGTATATGAATCCATTTGACGAGGTGAAGAAGCAGTTCAGCAGTCTGGCGGAGGTGACTTATCGACCTGAACGTCTGAAGGGATGGAGTTTCAGTGCTGCTCTGGCGGTTGACCGTGGAAATTATCCGGGAAACAGTACGGGTGGTATGTTGACAATCAGAAAATGTGGAGGATTCGGCTTATGAGAAACAAGGTGATGATTTGGATGGCTCTGGTGGTAGCGCTGGTGATGCAGGGTTGTCAGAAGGCGCCTATCAACAACGATATAGAGGGATTCTGGCAGTTGGAGCAGTTCGTGGTGAAGGATACGCGTGAGGTGGTGACGTGCGAGCGCTTGTATTACAGCATTACGCGCATGGTGACGGAAGTGGCGGAGAAGGAAGGTCCGAACGGCTACGGCAGTTACATCGGACGCACGGAGTACCGCAACAACGAAACGCAGCTGGTGCTGAAGGATTTCAAGGTGCGTGCCAATACGAGTGACAACAAGCAGGATGCGCCGGTGGAGATGCTGCGGCACTTCGGTATCGACAATCAGGCGGAAACGGTATTCAACGTGAGCTCGTGCGACGGCAAGTATATGACGCTGGAATCGGACTATGCTCTGCTGAAGTTACGGAAGTTCTAAAAGGATATTTTAATACAGGGAATCGCCACGGTACACGCTATGCGGAGTATCGTGGCGATTTTTTTGTATCGGCTTGTAGTTTCGGTATTTATTTGCTTACTTTGTAAATATCAACTACTAAAATGCATACTGTATGGAAAGCTACATTCGTTTTGACTGGGCGATGAAGCGCCTGCTGCGCAACAAGGCCAATTATGCGGTGCTGGAGGGACTGCTTACTACGCTGCTGGAGGAAAAGGTGACGATCCAGAAACTGCTGGAGAGTGAAAGTAATCAGGAGGATGAGTTCGACAAGTACAACCGCGTGGACATGCTGGCGGAGAACTCGAAAGGGGAACTGGTACTCATCGAGGTGCAGAACAACAATGAGTATGCGTATTTCCAGCGGATGCTGTTCGGGGCTTCGAAACTGGTGACGGAGTATATCAACCGCGGACAGGGATATGACAAGGTGCGCAAGGTGTACAGCGTGAATATCGTGTATTTCTCGCTGGGACACGGCAAGGATTTCGTGTATCACGGGAAGACGGAGTTCGTGGGGATTCACGAAGGGGATATCCTGGAGCTGAGCCCCTTCCAGAAGCAGACGTTCAAGGTGGACAGGGTGAGTCAGCTTTATCCGGAGTATTATATTCTGAAGGTGAATGACTTCAACCGGGTGGCAAAGACACCGCTGGAGGAGTGGATTTATTACCTGAACACGGGGAACGTGCCGGAACATGCTACGGCACCGGGACTGGACAAGGTGAAGGAGCAGTTGAAGCTGGACCGCATGAGCCGAGAGGAGCTGAACGCGTATTACAAGCATCTGGACAACATCGTGATTCTACGGGATAATATAGAAACTGAACGTGCGGAAGGCCGTGCAGAAGGTCGTGCGGAAACACAAACCGCCATTGCACGTAACCTGAAATCGCTGGGTATGAGCAACGAACAGATAGCACAGGCTACAGGATTGACGGAAGAGGAAATAAACAAATTGTAGGCAGATACAATATCTAAAAAATCGCCACGGTATAAAATAACCTCCGTAAACTGCTCATTATCGGAAATATATAGGAGGATAATCCCCTAAATAAGCCTTCCGGACATTCGCCCGAAGATTTAAAAAATGTTATATCATACATATTTTTTATCTCATTTTCTCTTTTTTAAAGGGAAATTGCATAATTTAGATGAAACATAAAAATACAAAAACTATACAAGGTATACGTTAGCTACAGAAATCGGAAAATACGAGAAAAAAACACACGGGCTACGGGAAATACAAAGACAAGACGAGGTAATATACTGAAAAAAACATTTTAACCTTAAACTAAGATAAAGTATTAACCTTAATTGTTTAACTATGCAAAAGCGATCATTTCTAGTAGTCGCAATGTTCCTGATAGGAATGTTCTTGACTGGGATTTATGCTCAAACCATTACTGTAAACGGTAATGTTACCAGTAAAGAGATGGGCGATCCTTTAATTGGAGTAAACGTATTAGTAAAGGGAACCACCAATGGTACGGTAACCGACTTGAACGGTCATTATTCGATTACCGTAGAACAGAATGATGTGCTGGTGTTCTCATACATCAGTATGAAAACCGTTGAAGAAGCGGTGAACGGAAGAAAGACTATCAATGTTTCGATGGTTTCGGATACGGAAAGTCTGGGCGAAGTAGTTGTAACGGCTATGGGTATCCAGCGTCAGTCGGAAACATTGACTTATTCTGCACAGACGGTGGGCGGAAGTGATGTGAACGACATCAAGAGTGTAAACATGATCAACTCTCTGCAGGGTAAGAGTGCCGGCTTGATGATTACTCCGAACTCTACCGGTGCCGGAGGTTCTTCTAAAATCTTGTTCCGTGGTAACAAGTCTATCAGTGGTAGTAACCAGCCGTTGATCGTTGTGGATGGTGTTCCGGTTATGAACAGCGTTTCCGGTGCACAGGTTAGCAGCAACTATGGTGGTGAACGAGATGGTGGTGACGTGATGTCGACTATCAACCCGGATGATATTGCTTCCATTACTTTGCTGAAGGGTGCTTCGGCTGCCGCTCTGTATGGTGCCGTAGCTGCCAACGGTGCAATCATGATTACCACAAAATCGGCTCAGTCGGGCAAGGTTTCTATCAATGTATCAAGCAATACTACAATGGAAACTCCGATGGTGCTGCCGGAATTCCAGAATACGTATGGAGTAAGCGATAACGGTACGTACAGCTGGGGTGACAAGCTCTCGGCTGAAGCACCGAACTATGCGAAGGAGTTCTACCGCACGGGATTTACAACAAACAACTCTATCTCGCTGGCAGGTGGAAATGACAACATTCAGGCGTATTTCTCTTATGGTAATGTGTACTCGGAAGGTATGACTCCGGGCAATACGTACCGCAGCCATAACCTGAACTCGAAAGTGGGATTCAATGTACTGAAGAGTGTGCACGTTGATTTCAGTGCGAAGTATACCAACCAGTATGTGAAGAATCAGGCAGCTGCAGGATTCTTGTTCAACCCGCTGACAGGTGTGTATCTGTTCCCGAGAGGTGAGGACTGGAATTACTACAAGGATAATTTCGAAGTGTATGACGAATCGAGAGGATGTTATATCCAGAACTGGACAAACACCGGTCTGCAACAGTACAGTAACCCGTACTGGACACTGAACCGGCAGACTCCGATTACGGACCGTAACCGCTATGAATTCGGTGGAAGCATCAAATGGGATATTACCAAGGACTTGAACATTCAGGGACGTATGCGTTACGAAAGAGGTGAAGAACGCTGGCAGCATAATCTGTATGCGTCGAGTATCGCCAACCTGTACCCGATGGGACGTATGAAGGATAACCGTTATTTCAGCGACCAGCTGTACGGGGATGTACTGGTAAGCTACAGCCATACATTCAATGACTTCCTGGTATCGGCTACGGCTGGTTCCAGCTTCACCAAGAGCAAGACGGCTCATGTAGACTTGTGGGCTGAAGGTACGCAGTTCACTTCTCCGGGTAACGGTAATGTATATTATCCGAACATCTTTACTCCGAACAACTATTACGGCAACATGTCTGTAGTAGGCAAGAATGATAACTGGAATACGGAAAAACGACTGAATGCGGTATTCGCTACAGCTCAGTTCGGTTATAAGGATGGTTTGTTCGTTGATGTTTCTGTACGTAACGACTGGTCGTCTGCACTGGCTTACACGGAAAGCTGCTCATTCTTCTACCCGTCGGTAGGTGGTAGCTTCCTGCTGGACAGATTCATCGATATGGGCAAGAACGTAAACTTGCTCAAGGTGCGTGCCAGCTATTCTATCGTAGGTAACGACGTACCGGTATTCATGAGTAACCTGCTCTACTCATTGCAGTCGCAGGGCTCTATCACACCTCCTGAAAATGCTCCGTTCCGTACATTGAAACCGGAAAAGACACACTCTGTAGAAGTTGGTTTCGACGGTACATTCTTCCAGAACCGACTGACGCTGGGTATGACTTACTATAAGACGAATACTAAGAACCAGTTCTTCTCGGTAGCTGCTCCGTATGAATCGGGCTTGCGCAACCGCTATGTCAACGCCGGTAACGTACAGAACCAGGGATTTGAATTCAGCGCCGGATGGTATCAGCAGTTTAACGAAAACTTCAGTTGGAGTACTGACCTGAACTTCTCGTACAACGAAAACAAGATTGTAGAACTGGTGGATGACCTGCCAAACGGATTGACTCTGACTGACTTTGGTGGTGCCAAGATTATCCTGAAGGAAGATGGATCGTACGGTGACTTGTACGTACGCCACATCATGCGTGACGAAAACGGCAAGCCGATGAAGGATGCAACTACGGGTAACCCGATTGTAAGTGGTGATACGACTGAAGATATGATTTACGCCGGAAACATGAATGCGAAATTCAACGCCGGATGGTCGAACACATTCCATTACAAAGACTTCACCCTGTCGTTCCTGATCGACGGTAAATTCGGCGGCAAGGTACTGTCTATGACAGAAGCTACAATGGATGGCTGGGGCGTTTCTCAGCGGACTGCCGATGCACGTAATGCAGGCAAGGTAGTGGTAGACGGAGTGGAATTTGATCCGAAAGCATGGTATACCACAACTGGTGCCAGCAACTTCAACAGCCCGTACGCCAACGAGTTCTACGTTTACGATGCTACAAACGTACGTCTGCGTGAACTGAGTCTGGGATATACATTCCGTAACTTGTTCGGTGCCGGCAAGAACCTGACGGCTGCCATCATCGGACGTAACCTGTTCTTCTTCTACAAGGATGCTCCTATGGACCCGGACGTATCGGCTGGTACAGGAAACGGTGTGCAGGGTGTGGATATGTTTGCATTGCCTACCTCACGCAGCTTTGGTCTGAATCTGAAACTTAACTTCTAAAATGCCTCATTATGAAACGAAATAAAATTTATCAATATGCCATTCTGCTGGCTCTCCCTTGGTTAGGAGGTAACTTGATGACTTCTTGTACTGACAGTTTTGAAGACCTGAATACGAACAGTGTACAGGTTGACCCCAATGACTTGCCTTTCTCTGCACAGTGTGCAGAACCGATGCAGTACTGTTACCCTCCACAGCAGAATATGTTCCAGTTCTGGACAAACTTGACCATCGACTTGTACAGCGGGTATTTCATGACACCGAACGGTAACTTTACCAACGGTGACATGGGAGAAAACCGAGGACACAGCGGGGGTATGTACGAAAATTATTACCTGCATATCTTTAACAATACGCGACGTATCATTGCCGACTGCGACAAGAACGGTACGCTGGGACTGGCTGGTGTGATGCGTATCGTACAGGCGTATGGTACGCTGATGACTACGGATGCTTACGGACCGCTGGCTTACAGCTCGATCCTGTCGGGTGAATATGAATCGTATTATCCGTTCGACAGCCAGCAGCAGTTGTTCGTTGCCATGCTGCAGGATCTGGACAAGGCTGCTACCGACATCAAGGCGATGAGCGAGGGAGAAAAGGTGACACTCGCTACATTCGATATCTGGTGTGGTGCTGATACGGATTTGTGGATAAAGATTGCCAATACACTGAAACTGCGTATGGCTCTCCGTCTGTCGAAACGTGAAGCGGAAATGAAGGAAGCCGGCATCGACCTGAAGCAGATTGCTACTGAAGCGGCTGCCAACACGCTGGCTACGGTAAACAAGGATATCGTAATAGACAAGAGTCTGGAAAACGAAATGTGGCTGATGTTCAACTGGGGTGACTGTGGTTTCAATGCAAATCTGGTTACGCTGATGTCGGGCATGAAGGACCCGCGCCAGCCGCTGTACATGACCAAGAATACTGCCGACGTGAAGGATCTGAACGGAAATGTGGTAGTACCTGCCAATACACAGTATCTGGGTATCCGCTTTGCCAGTGGACTGCCGGGCAAACCGAACAACTGGGCGAACTTCTCGCAGTGGATCGACCCGCAGAACAGCATCGGTGTATATTCTATGCCACTGCCTATCTTCAAGGCTGCCGAGTCTTACTTCCTGCTGGCTGAAGCAAAACTGCGCTGGGACATCGGTTCGGCAAGTGTACAGAGTCTGTACGAAGATGGTATCCGTGTTTCTATGGCAAACGAACTGAGTTACCGCGGCAAGTATGCGGGAGTAGACTCTTATGCTGCAGGAGCGGTGGATGACTATATCAACGGTACGACAACGCAGGCTGACTTCGTCGATCCGGTTGACCCGAAACTGAGTACTCCGGCTGTGAACAAGCTGTGTGTAAAATGGGATGAAAGTGCCGACAAGGAAACGAAACTGGAACGTATCATCACACAGAAATATTTCGCATTGTTCCCGCTGTCTATCGAAGCATGGGCTGAACAGCGCCGTACCGGATATCCGCATCTGTTCCCGGCTTACGTAGATGAAAGTAACGGAGCTGTAAACAAGGAAGAAGGTGTACGCCGTGTAATCTACAGCAGCAACGCTTACGATACAAATGCACAGGGTATCGCTATGGGTCTGGAACTGCTGAACAAGGAAAATACCAGCAAGAACGGTATCTCGGGTGATAAGGGTGGTACGCATCTCTGGTGGGATAACGCCAATAAAGGAAACTTCTGATACATAACTGTTTTTTACCTAAGCGGGTGGACTTTACGGTCCACCCGTTTTTTTTGCAGTACTCCATCCGGCGAAGAAAGTACTCCGTCCGGCGGGAAACAATGCTCCGTCCAGCGGTAAACGTGACTGCCTCCGTCGCGGGGCCTACGGAAACGGCATTTGCGAAAATATTACAGAAAGATGCACGGATTTAGTTTGACTGGTGTGATATTTATATTAGCTTTGTAAACAAAGAGAAATTTCATGATGAAAGACTATACTATCGCCGTAGCGGGAACGGGCTATGTGGGCCTGTCTATCGCTACTTTGCTGTCGCAGCATCACCGGGTGGTGGCTGTGGACGTGATTCCTGAAAAGGTGGAGAAAATCAATAACCGTATCAGCCCGATACAGGATGAGTATATCGAGAAGTATCTGGCAGAAAAGGAACTGAACCTGACGGCTACGCTCGACGGGGCTTCGGCTTACCGTGAAGCCGACTTCGTGGTGATTGCGGCTCCTACGAACTATGATCCGGTGAAGAATTATTTCGATACGTCGCACGTGGAGGAGGTCATCGACCTGGTGCTGGAAGTGAACCCGGACGCGGTGATGGTCATCAAGAGTACCATTCCTGTAGGTTACTGCCGGAGCCTGTACGTGAAGTATGCGGAAAAGTTCCGTACCTCTCCTGCCCTGACGGGAAAGAAGTTCAACCTGCTGTTCTCGCCGGAGTTCCTGCGTGAGAGCAAGGCGCTGTACGATAATCTCTACCCCAGCCGTATCATCGTAGGATTCCCGAAATATATAGCGGGACGTGACGAGGAGAACAGGGCAATTCAGGAGATTGCAGGTGAGCATCTGGACGAGAAGGCACACGAGTTTGCTGCCTTGCTTCAGGAAGGAGCTATCAAGGAAAACATCGATACACTGTTTATGGGACTGAAAGAGGCAGAGGCGGTGAAGCTGTTTGCCAATACCTACCTGGCGCTGCGTGTAAGTTACTTCAACGAACTGGACACGTATGCGGAGGTGAAGGGACTGGATACGCAGGCTATCATTCAGGGTATCTGTCTGGATCCGCGCATCGGCATGCATTATAACAATCCGTCGTTCGGATATGGGGGCTACTGTCTGCCGAAGGATACGAAACAGCTCCTGGCCAACTATCAGGATGTGCCGGAGAATCTGATTCAGGCGATTGTGGAGAGCAACCGTACACGCAAGGATTTCATTGCCGACCAGGTTCTGAAGAAAGCGGGGTATTACGATTATTACAATCACGGGGACTATAATCCGCAGGAGGAAAAGGTATGCGTCATCGGGGTGTACCGCCTTACGATGAAGTCGAACAGCGATAATTTCCGCCAGAGCTCCATTCAGGGGGTGATGAAGCGTATCAAGGCTAAAGGAGCAACCATCATCATCTACGAACCTACGCTGGAGGACGGAACGACATTCTTCGGATCGAAGGTGGTAAACAACCTGGAGGAATTCAAGAAGGAATCGCAGGCTATCATCGCCAACCGCTACGACGCCTGTCTGGACGACGTAAAGGAGAAGGTGTATACACGAGATATTTTCCGCAGGGACTAAGAGCGGGCTACGAAAGCCCGCATCTCCTGCTATTTGAGATATTCTTCTATCGTATTGCGATGCATATTGCCATAACAGGCACTATTGTACACCATGGCATGCGATCCCACTGTCTGACGGGCAAGCTTATAATACAAATCATTCAGAGAGATATGTACATCAGCATCGATCGCCTCCTGAAAAGCACGGGTAAATCCGTTGGAAAGCCATATTCCCATCTCCGGATCCATCATATCGGCTTTGGAAGGTTCATCGGCATTTGCCGCTGTCATGATCAGTACGCCGGGCAATTTCTCGCATGCTTCACCTATGGTTCCGCTATAGCAGGCATCGAGTACGAAAAGAATTTTTCTGTATGACATTTTTTCTATCATCTCGCGGATATCAGAACCGTATACATCGCCGTTGCTTCCCCAAGCCAACTGGTTGCGTACGCCATGTCCACACCAGAAGATAATGATATTATCTTGAGCAGAAGAGGGCAAATAGCTGGAAAAGCCGGACTGCTGCTCTCCTTGCATGATTTTGGAAAAGTTTTTGAAAGACAACTGACTGAGTTTATAATCGACCTGAACATCCGTATGCACATTCTCCCCGTCGGGACGTACCTTGACAACTCCCGGATAAAGATTTTTAGGATTGTCGGCAAGGTTGTCTTCGATGACAAGCAGAATGTGGTCATCATCGTAGCCATGACGTTTCAGCAACTGGTACATGGCAAGGGCATCTGCCTGATGGCGGTAGTTTGCCCAATCGTCGGATGCCCCGACTACCACAGCCCACCGGTCTTCCAGTTCAGGATACTGAAAATCCTGCTGGCTATCGCTAAACGAAAGCATATGATTGTTCTTCCATTCCCATGCCTGAGTTGTAGAGATGGTATTGACTCCTCCATCGGTAGAAAGGTATTCCAAAGCGGTATAAGTACCTTCACGGAGCATCCAGTGACAGTAAGTTGTATTGAGCACACTGGCGTGAGTCCGTTCATCGAAAGTCCAGTCGCCCGTCACTCCACTCAGGTTGATATCCGCTCCCGCCTGAAGCATGGAAAACGTACGGTGCATGTCGTCCTTCAGCCAGCCGGTATTCCACACAGTCCTGCCTTCGACCATCGCCAGTATGGCATCGTTCAGATTTTCGGCAGTAGCTTCCTGCCGGGTTAGAGCGTACGCCAGCAAGGTTATGGCATCGAACAAATGAGCTTCTCCGCTCAACGGCTCCTCGCCGAACTTCACCCGATAAATGCTGTTGAAACCAGATTCGGGAGTCGCAGAAGGAGAAAGTCCCTCATAGTCAGTGTACTTTAAGTGATTAAGCAGATAAGGCGAGTTCATCACGTCTGAACAAAGAAGCAAGGGAAAGTCGAAATAAGCTTCGCCAAGGGACGCCTTGAGTTTACACATCTCATCATCGAATATCAAGGCACTTTCCTGATTGTTCGGAGCAAAAATCAGTGCCTTGTCAAATTTGACCGGCTTATTGTACTGTGCCCGGACTGCTTCACGAATCTGCTGTTCGGAGTGATAAATCACAATGTCTTCTACACTCATGCCCAGCTCGGTTATCTGGAAGGCAAACCAGTCGCTGAAGCTTTTACCATAATCATCGTCGGAAGTAAGCAGACTGATTTTACTATACTCGGACAGTTTTGCCTGCGAAAGCAGCAGTTCGCACTGTGTGATATCGGACTGTGCAAGATTCCATACGTAGCTGGAACTGGCAAAACTTCGCTGAAACTCTGTAGAAGTAGCAATGGGGAGAATCAGTGTTTTCTGCTTTTTCTGGCACAGTTGTGCCATTTTACGGGCATGCCCCGACAACTGGGGACCGATAACAGCCACATAACTGTCGTCGTCGGCTACACGTGCAGCAAAATCCTCCCAGTCGGAAGCATTCTCGTCCTGCCATTCCAGTTCGATACGGATACGCTTCTGAAGTCCCTGCTGTGCACTGCTTATGTTATCCAAAGCCCACTCAGCAATTCTGTTCCAGCGTGTCTGGCTATCGGAAGGCATAATGACTGCCACCTTGAAGGTCTTCTCCATTTCTCCGGAAGCAGGAGAATCATTTCGGTCGTTGCACGAGATGAAAGCCATCACCATAAGCAACAGACTGCACAGCCGGATGCTAATGCATGACATAAGTCTTTTCTTTTTCCAAAGCTTCATCTTTATATTTTCTGTAAGTATTGTTCCAATATTCGATATCGTTATAATATTCTTCCCAGATGTCTATATACTTGTAAAAGATGGGACTCATCACAATGTCCACCATCCCCGAATCCATGCCATAAGTATGGGAGGGTTCCATTTCCCGTTCCTCGAACCAAGCCGTAAGATATTGCACCAGCAGAGTATCTATATGAATGACAATGGAAAAAGGTATGCGCGAACTGAACCATGAGCAGTCGGTATCCATCCCAATAACCAGCGACAAGTAGAAAGGCGTTTCACGGGAATACTTGTAAATACCGTTGTTAGACCCTCCTGCCAGAGGAAGAACGAACGTATTGCCCATCTGTCCTATAACCCGGTAAGCACTATCGGGCATATTGAATCCGGAAGCATCCTCCGCCAAATAAAAGACTTTCACCTGTTTGTCATTATCAGTCTGATAGCCTTCCGTATATCCGTCGATGGCCTCTTCCAGCACAGGATTGCCGGACATGGCGGCTATCACACAGGCTTCCTGATGCTTTCGCGCCATACATCCGGCAAGGTAAGATATGCCGTAACGGTTGATATTGAATGTATACACTCCCTCGGGCAAGTCCGTACTCCTGCTCTCTACAAGCAGTATCTGCTGTCCTGAAGCAAGAGTTATGCCGGTATTTTTCAAGACTGATTCGTAAACATCATCCGTAAGGAGAAGCAGACTCCGGGGACCGCTTTCCGTATTTTTCCTCCAATCTTGAATGATCTGCCGTATCTCGTCCAGACTTGTGGGACTGACAAGAGTCATATTGACATCGTGATGCCCGTAGAACTCCATAATGCCCGACATGATTTTGTCATTATACCCCATATCGCCCAGTCCAGAGATGGGAGTAACGACCGTCAGACGAAGGCGGGTATCCGTGCCGGGCACAGCCTCATCGCTGCAAGAACAAGCTGCCAGCAAGACAAAGCAGAGCAGCAGCCTCAGCCAAACAGAACGTACCAATACAGTCATTTATCACTCGTACTTGTAAGTTTTGAGAACGGTAGCCGGCAATGTTTCGTCCGGAGAAGAAGTGGTACCTACCGTCTTGCGTATCTCGATGGTTCCTTTCAAGGAAGGATGTTCTGCCAGATGTTTCTTATAGACAGCATCACAGGCACTAACCACCTCATTGTCCATTTCGCTGAATGTATATGAACCTCCAACAACTGTTTCGATAGCCTTGGTATAGTCGACCAAACCTGTAAACGCAGCCGAAGCGTCATCTCCACTTCCCGACAAAGAACCGGAAGCTTCGTAAGTATACACACGGATTGTTTCATCCTCGTCACTCGAACATGCAGCAAAAGCAAATGTCAGGACGGCTACCAGTGCCATGGCAACAAACTTTCTAAAAATTGTTTTCATCTTTCTTTTATTTTTTCAGATATTCATTGGTTATATAATCTTCTATTGCCCGGGCTTTCGAAGGATTCAGTACCTCTACAATTTCCCAGATAGGTATAACGTAAAAATCGACCATCACCAAGTCCTCGTCGGGAGTATATGAATTTTCGAAGCAGGCATACCATTCGTCGGCAAGATTCGGATCGTCGAGCGGCTCACCATTTGCCACAGCCTTTTCCAGTTCCTCATTGAAACGCTTGCCGTACTCTCCGCCTCCGGATGCATGGAACTGTCCTTCAAAATCCTTTTTCACTTCACTCCATACTTTCTCGTCGACCGTAGTAGATGTCTTCTTAAACCACAGAATCTTTACATTAATGGTCGTAATAAGCTGTTCGGTAGTAGTCTTGACATCCTGACTGACCGTAAAGTAGTAATCGAGTTTTCCACCCAGATACGATGTGGTTATGAGGTGCGTACCATACTTGCGCACGAACTCTTCGGCATTATCCTTTTTGACAGAATTGCGGAACTCCTGAGTCGTACACCACTGCACTACATCTTCGCTCAGCAAATCGACGTCATTCGAAAAATAAGAGCATTTTACGGTACGGAAATCGCGACACCAGACATACAGGCAATCTTTCTGCTCTTCAATCTGGTTCTTATATTCTACTGAAACCTTAGCTCCAGCCACCAGCAGATTGACTGACCCCGTCAATTTTCCACTGATTTCACTTTGCAGCTTCTGGCTGGTTTCGGCACGGGCAAAATACAGTTGGGTAGAGGTAGA
>ENA-OPAG01001120-OPAG01001120.1-human-gut-metagenome-genome-assembly--contig:-NODE-1120-length-14448-cov-3.051761_pt1 | contig 14448 bp, 10 predicted proteins | sample MGYA00241053_ERZ501422 | MGnify/ENA primary metagenome ERZ501422 (study PRJEB25962, sample SAMEA2042619) | human gut metagenome | biome: human gut; feature: human-associated habitat; material: faeces... | reverse complement strand
GCCACATCCAGTTCTTCACAGAAGCTGGATGTATGTGCCAGGGCAAGGAGAACTGGGTGCCACCAATCATGCTTCTTCCCATAGACCCGGCTCCAACCCACGTAGGTAGATACCGCATAAGCCGGAATACCCCATTTCCATCCATAACGCCTTTGGATAAAAGCGGCTCCCGCGAAGGATACGGAGGTATGCATGGATGGGAACGAATGATTATCGCTGAAGTCGGGCCGCTCTTTCTTCACTAGGTATTTCAGCGCATAGGTTACGCCCAATGTCGTAACCCCGGTGAATACGCCTTGTTTCAGCCCTTGCCAATCTTGGGTTGCCAATACGGTCGCTAGACTCGCCACCGGAGTGATAAACACCAATACGTCTCCCGAGGTCCGTACGGCTTTCCGGCTACCGGTCACCTTCAATTCTTGTCCGTTAACGGACAGGCATAGCATGAGCATTGTAATTGCGAAAAGGATATGTCTCATAGATTTAAAATATAGTTGCTATTTTAGGTATAAAAATGACGAACCCGACGATCGCTGCCGCTATCGCCATCAATAATACAGCTCCCGCCGCCAAGTCTTTCGTTCGCTTGATAGCCTCATTATACTCAGGGGAGACCAAATCTGCTAGGGCCTCGATGGATGAATTGACCGCCTCGGCAGCTAATACCGCTCCGATCACGATCGTTACTGCGATCCATTCCATGCGGGAAAGTCCGAATACCACCCCGGCTATAAGTACACAAACTGCCGCGAAACAATGGATCCAAGCGTTATGCTCCTTCGTGATCAATAGCTTGATTCCGTTGAAAGCGAATTTAAAGCTTCTGGCTCTCTTTCGAAATGTGAAACCGTCATTCTTCATTTTTATAGCATCTCTTATTGAGGAGGGCAAATATAGGTATTTTTTGCCTTTATCGCATATCCTGACGAACAAACAGGATATTCACCTTTCATATTCCGCAATTCGTTAAGATTACTTGTTGGTTTTTATCTGGAACGATAACTTCGTTGATTAAAAAAGTACCTGTGATATGAGCATAGATCAAAGTAAAAGAATAAATTTATGGCTTGAAATCAGATATGAAGATAAAATATAACTTTCTAAGTCCGTTGCTAATGGCGATATTGACGATCTGTTGCCTGTGGATTGTTACGGATGTCGCTTATGGTGTTCGCATGTGGGAACTGGGAGTGGATGCGTGGATCGGGCGTATCAAGGCCCTTGCTATTATATTGATCGGCGTTAGCTTATCTTATTTGTTTTTTAATTACTTGGCTAATACTTTTTTAGATAGGAATAAAGAGCGGAGGTCCCGCCCGGTATTCCGGGAATATCTATGGGTGGTCTTGTTTAATTTAGTCGTGCTCAATATCGGCTTATATATCGTGATCTATTCTATAAATGGAACGACCTATCGGTGGGGAGAGGCGTTAATGATCAATGCGGTAGCTGTGCCGATCTTTCTCCTATACTATTTCTTGATCCGTAATAATATATTAGCCAAACGCTATTCGGAGAAAATCGTTCAATTGGAGAAACTGAGAGTAGATCAGCTGGAAACGCAATTGAAGCTGCTGAAGATGCAATACCATCCCCATTTCCTGTTTAATGCCTTGAATACGATCTATTTCTTGATCGATGAGGAAAATGAGGAAGCGATTGAGGCTGTAGAGTTACTTTCGGACTTACTCCGTTATCAATTATATGATATAAATACGAAAGTGACGATCGAAGAGGAGATTGATTATTTGCGAACATATATTCAATTCCAGCGACTTCGTATGACGAAACGCTTACAGTTCGAGGAGTCCTTTGACCCGGAATTGACCGGACAAAAAATACATCCGTTGCTTTTCCAGCCATTATTGGAGAATGCGTTTAAATATATAGGCGGAGCGTATCGGATACAAGTATCTATGCGGAAAGAGGGGGCAAAGGTCTGTTTTGGGGTAAGCAATACTTTCAATCCGGATTTCTTGGAACAAAGAAAGGGGAAAGGCATTGGGATCGACAATCTGAGAAAACGGTTGGAGCTATTGTACCCGGATAAACATGAGTTACGTATAAAAAAAGACAATACCCGTTTTAGGGTTGAGTTATGTATTGATTTATCAGAATAATATGGAAATAAAGTGTATCATAACGGATGATGAGCCAATCGCCAGAAAAGGACTTCGGCGACACATCGGTAAAATTGATTTTCTGACCATCGTCGGAGAATGTGAGGACGCTATACAACTCAATAATATGCTGAATTCGGTTCAGGCGGATTTGCTTTTTCTGGATATAGAGATGCCGGATATGTCCGGACTGGACTTCTTGGAGAGTGCTCAGAACGCTCCTAAGGTAATTATAACCTCGGCATACGAGCGGTATGCGTTGAGAGGATACGAGTTTGACGTGGTGGATTATTTATTGAAACCGATCTCTTTTTCCCGCTTCCTGAAATCGGTTAATAAAGTACATGCGTTGATGGAATCTACATCGAAAAGCGAGGAGCCTGCTTATATCTTTGTCAAGACGGAGAAGCAACTTAAAAGGCTTTATTTAAAGGAGATTCAATTTATAGAGGGCATGGAGAACTATATTGTTATCCATACCCTCACTTCCAAAGAGATCGTTCATCTCCGGTTGAAGAGTATATTGGAAACGTTGCCGGCACAAATTTTTATGCAAGTGCACCGCTCTTTCATCGTAAATCTTTCTTATGTACAAGCGATAGAAGGAAATCTATTAATCATTGGGGAGCATAAAATACCGGTGTCGCGCCCTTTACGGGAAGAGGTCTATAAATCGATCGTCAATAATCAACTCATTCAAAGATAAGTATCCAAAAACGAACACACTGTTCATTATCGAACACTTTAAATATTCCTATTTATCGGATTATCAATAGTATATGTTTTTGGCATGCCTTTTGCCTTAGGCAGGATAAAAACTTATACTAAGATGAGAAGGATCTATATAGCGATGTGTTGTCTGTGGGCGGGGATTTCGGGAGTATGTGCCCAAGACAATACGAATAAAGTTCGAATAACCCTGCGGCAAGCGATCCAGATCGCACAGCTTCAATCCGTAGACGCTGCCGTGGCGCTCAATGAGTTGCGAACGGCCTATTGGGAATTCCGTACGCATCGGGCGGATCAGTTGCCGGAAGTGATATTTACGGGGACTCTGCCTTCATATAGCAAGCAATACTCGAAGTACCAGCAATCGGATGGTTCTTATACCTATGTGCAAAACAATGCCTTAGGCTTAAATGGAGAGATCTCTATCGCCCAGAACATAGCCTTGACCGGAGGTAAGATCGCCTTGAATACCTCCTTGGATTTTACCCGTCAGCTAGGTAGTGGCGCTTACAACGAGTTTATGAGCGTACCTGTTAGTTTGACATTGACGCAACCGATCTTCGGCGTGAATGACCAAAAATGGAAACGTCGTATCGAGCCTGTTCGTTACCAAGAGGCTAAGGCCGCTTATATGGAGAACGTGGAGAATGTAACGATCGCTACCATCACGAATTACTTCAACTTACTGTTGGCGGAAGATAATCTGGATATCTGTAATCAGAACTTGCTGAACGCCAATAAACTCTATGACATAGCGGTAGCGAAGCGTAAGATCGGGCATATCTCGGAGAGCGAGTTGATGCGTTTGAAACAGTCGGCCTTGCAAGCGAAAGGTAAGCTAACCGAGGCCCAATCCAATTATAACGCGATGATGTTCAAGCTCCGTTCCTTTTTAGGGATGAGCGAGCAAGACGTGATCGAGCCTGTTCTTCCCGAGGCGATAGAAGGGGTCCGTATGGATTATCAGGCGGTATTGGAGAAGGCTCAAGAAAATAACTCGTTCTCAAAGAATATCATGCGCCGTCAGTTGGAAGCGGATTATGATGTGGCGACCGCCAAAGGAAACCGTCGAAGTATTAACCTGTTTGCCTCCGTGGGTTATACCGGTAAGGATATGTCCATGCGAGGAGCTTACAATCCATTGAAAGATAACCAGATCGTAGAGGTCGGGCTTTCGATTCCTATCTTGGACTGGGGAAAACGGAAGGGAAAGGTAAAAGTAGCCGAATCGAATCGGGATGTCGTACTTTCCAAGATCCGTCAGGAGCAAATGGATTTCAATCAAGATATCTTCCTTTTGGTGGAGAATTTCAACAATCAGGCCGCTCAATTGGAGATAGCCGCCGAGGTGGACACGTTGGCGGAAAAGCGCTACAAGACCTCGATCGAGACTTTCATGATCGGAAAGATCGATATCCTAGACCTGAATGACGCCCAGAGCTCGAAGGATGACGCGAAGCAAAAGCATATCCAAGAACTGTATTATTACTGGCGTTATTTTTATAACATCCGTAGTATAACATTGTATGATTTCTTGAATAATCGTACATTAGATGCCGATTTCGAGGAAATCGTGAAACGATAAATTGATTATATGATACTGATAATAGATGATGACGCGGCTGTTCGTTCCTCGCTTACATTCCTGCTAAAACGTGCGGGTTTCCGGCCGGAGGCGGTTCCGGGGCCGAAGGAGGCCTTGGAGGTGGTCCGTGCCACGGCGCCGGAGCTGATCTTGATGGATATGAACTTCACGCTGACTACCACGGGCGAGGAGGGGATTCAATTATTGAGACAGGTGAAGATCTTTCGTCCCGATGTACCTGTGATCTTGATGACCGCTTGGGGATCGATCTCTTTGGCCGTGCAGGGAATGCAAGCCGGTGCCTTCGATTTTATCACGAAGCCTTGGAATAACTTGGTATTATTAAAATCGATCCGGACCGCCTTGGAACTGAGCGAGCAGAAGAAGGAGGCAAACGCTCCCTTGAACCGTTCGGATGCCGATCATAAATTTCATTTTGATAAGATCGTGGGGCAAAGTGCCGCTTTGATGGATATATTGGGGACGGTCTCGCGTATCGCCCCGACAAATGCCTCTGTTTTGATTACCGGCGAGAGCGGTACGGGAAAAGATTTGGTGGCTCGTTTGTTGAGGCATTACTCGCCCCGGCGTGACGATGCTTTCGTGACGATCGATTTGGGAAGCATCCCGGAACAATTATTTGAGAGTGAGTTGTTCGGCTATGAGAAAGGTGCCTTCACGGATGCCCGAAGATCCAAGCCGGGACGTATGGAGATGGCTTCCGGCGGTACGCTCTTTCTGGACGAGATCGGGAATCTATCTTTGCCGATGCAATCTAAATTGCTGACAGCTATAGAGAAACGTCATATCACCCGTTTGGGAGCGGTGGAACCGATCTCGATCGATGTCCGTTTGATCTGCGCCACCAACGCCAATCTGCGTCAGCTGGTGGGCGAGGGGAGTTTCCGGCAAGACTTGCTCTATCGGATCAATACCATAGAGATAGCCATACCACCGCTGCGTGAGCGGGGAGAGGATATCTTGATGCTGGCCGATCATTTCCAGAGGCTGTATAGCCGGAAATACAAGAAAACGATCAAAGGGTTGAGCCGGGAGACGGGGAGTAAGCTGATGAAATACCCTTGGCCCGGTAATGTCCGGGAGTTGCAGCATGTTTTGGAGCGAGCCGTGATCTTGAACGAGAGTACGGTGCTGAGACCGGATGATTTCCCTCTCTATACGGCCTCGTACGAGCGAAAGAAGGAACCGGACCCTGATTTGAATCTGGAACAAGCCGAGCGGAAAATCATTGAGCGCGCCTTGCGGCAAAGCAATGGCAATATGAGCTATGCCGCCGAGCTATTGGGTATCACCCGTTTTTCCTTGTATCGTAAAATAGAGAAGTTCGGCTTATGAGATCGTATGCGTTCACGGTCATCTCGCACATCGTAGGCATCGTCTTGTCTACGGGACTCCTGTTCTATTGCGTGCATGAGGAGATTATCTTTTGTCCTACTTTTTGCGGGATCGCGATCTTGTATTTCTCGATTCATCTTTATTTCATACAGATGCGGCAGGTGAAGTATTGGCGTTATGTGGTGGATTGCTTGCGGCAGCAAGACTTGATCCAGATCGTTCGTTCACCTTACGAGGATAAGGTGATGCGGGAGTTGGCGGACGATTTGTCCGCGGCCCTGCGATCCTTGCGTGGCCGATTGATGGACGAGGAGGTGAGGCGGCAGTATTTTGAGAGTCTGTTGAATAAGGTGGACACTGCCGTACTCGTTACTGACAGGGAAGGGGCTATTGAATGGAAGAACCGGGCCGCCGATGCGTTGCTGGATACGAGGTGTCGGTTACCCAATGAGTTCTTGGAGGCTATCAAGGCGGGGAAGACGGTGGTGCGTTACGGAAAACCATCCGTTCCGCAAGATTGGGCGATCGATGCCACTCGTATCGACTTGCGAGGTTGTGAGCGTTGGATCGTCAGCTTGAAGAACATCCATTCTACCTTGGAGCGGAATGAGATGGAGGCTTGGCAGAAATTGATCCGTGTCTTGACGCACGAGATCATGAACTCCATCACACCCGTTATCTCGTTGTCCGAGACCTTGAGCAAGCGTTGCAAAGCAGATCCGGATGATGTCCGGAATCGTTCGTATATCCAGCATGGGGTGAATGTCATCCATCGCCGGAGTAAAGGGTTGCTGGATTTCGTTGAGAATTACCGGAGATTGACCCGGATCGCCTCTCCGGTAAAGACCCGTATCTTAGTGAAAGATTTCTTTTCGGATTTAGGGCGTTTGTGCCCTGAGCCTTCTATCCGTTTCCGCTTGCCGGACGAGCCTTTGGAATGGTTTGCGGATCGGGCGCAGATGGAGCAGGTCTTCTTGAACTTAGTGAAGAATGCTTGTGAGGCTTGTGCGGAAAAGTCAAACCCCGAGATTATCGTGGCGGCTCAGCGGGAGGGAAACGAACTCGTTTTTACCGTGCGAGACAACGGTATCGGTGTCTTACCCGAGGTTATCGACCGGGTTTTTGTACCTTTCTTCACCACCAAGCCCTCCGGCTCGGGTATCGGTTTAAGCATCTGTAAGCAAATAATCACCTTGCATGGCGGCCATATCTCGGTAGAATCCGAGAATGGAAAGGGTAGCTGTTTCTTTTTGTACTTTAATTGATTATCAGTATATTGCAGTTTTTCTAAATTTCTTATACGGAAAACTTTAGTTTCTTCAAGGAAAAACTTTCGTTTCTATATAGGGAAACAAAAGTTTCTTACTGAGGAAACTTTTGTTTTATTAGGAGAAAACTCAAGCGGCTATTATAGGAGATTCGTGATAGGATTCATGAGACGGAAAGTTATTGTCTGTTTTTAGTGCGCTTACCCTGTAAAATACATACCTTCGCAGATATATTTAATTGATTTTCTATGAAATGGTATCTATGGGGGGCAGTTGTCCTGCTTTATTCCCTGTTTGGAAGCGCTTGTTCTACGGAACGGAGGTATGATTTGTCGGCTTATGGTTTATCCCCGGTCGAGCATGTGGATAATGCGCCCGCTATGGCGAGGGCATTGGAGCAGATACGGGAGAAATGCGAGGAAAACCAGACAATTGTGGTGACCTTGCCTAAGGGCCGCTATGAGTTTTATCCCGATAGCGCGGCGGAGCGTGTCTATTTCATCTCGAATCATGATCAAATGAATCCGAAGGAAGTAGGCTTGCCTTTCGAGGGGATGAAGAATATGGTGTTCGACGGGCAAGGCTCGGAGTTAATCTTCCACGGCAGGATGTTGCCGGTCTCTTTGCTGGATTCGAGGAATTGTGTCTTGAAAAATTTCAGTATAGACTTCAAGCATCCTCAGATTTCACAGGTAAAAGTGGTGGAGAACGATACGCTGAAAGGCGGGATCACCTTCGAGGTGGCTCCGTGGGTACGCTATGAGATACGGGATAGCGTGTTTGTAGCGAAGGGAGAAGGCTGGGAGTTGACTCCCGGTTCCGGTATCACCTTCGAGGGAGATACACGTCATTTGGTGTATAATACAAGCGATATCCCGGTAGGCGTGCGGGGCTTGATCGAGGTTTCTCCAAGGCTGATAAAGTCTCCCCGTTGGAAAGACAGCCGTTTGGTGCCCGGTACGGTGATCGCCATGCGTTCTTGGGAACGTCCGGCTCCCGGTGTCTTCCTGTATCATGACGTGAATACGACTCTGGAGAATATCAAGGTTCATTATGCCGAGGGAATGGGCCTCTTGGCGCAAGTGAGCGAGAATATCACGCTGGATGGTTTCTCCGTTTGCTTGAAAGGGGCGGACGATCCGCGGTATTTCACGACACAGGCGGACGCTACCCATTTCTCGGCCTGCAAGGGAACGATCATCTCCAAGAATGGCTTGTACGAAGGGATGATGGACGATGCTATCAATGTGCATGGAACTTACCTGAAAGTGGTGAGACGAGTGAATGACTCTACCTTGGTAGGCCGGTATATGCACCCGCAATCGTATGGTTTCGAATGGGGAAGGGTAGGGGATTCCGTGCAGTTCATCCATTCGAGCACCATGGAATTGATAGGGGCGAGAAACCGGATTACCGCTATCAAGGCAGTTGATCAACCGGATTACCGAGGGGCGAAGGAGTTCGAGATCCGGTTTGAGAATACGGTGAATCCTTCGATCCATGAGGGGAGCGGTTTCGGCATAGAGAATCTGGAGTGGACGCCGACGGTCCTATTCTCGGATAACGTGATCCGGAATAACCGTGCCCGCGGTTCCTTGTTCAGCACGCCTCGGCAAACGGTCGTAGAGAATAATGTTTTCGATCATACCTCAGGGACGGCGATCCTGCTGTGCGGTGATTGCAACGGCTGGTTCGAGACCGGCGCTTGCCGGAACGTGTTGATCCGTAAGAATAAGTTCATCAACTCCTTGACGAATATGTTCCAATTTACGAACGCTATTATCTCTATTTATCCCGAAATCCCGGATTTAGCGTCGCAAAGGAAATATTTCCACAGTGATATCGTGATCGACGCGAACGAGTTTATTACGTTCGATAGGCCATTGGTATACGCCAAGTCCGTGGACGGGTTGGTCTTCACGAATAATATTGTCAAACAAAACAGGGAATACCCAGCCTTCCATTGGAATAACCAACGTTTCTATTTCCAGCGGGTGATCCATTCGAAAATAGAGAACAACTATTTTGATGAAGGGTTTATCCGGGAGAGGGATGTCTTAGAGGAAAATAACGGATATGATATATAGGAAATTAATCGTCTTGGTAAGCCTTTTGATAGGCTTCGTAAACATTGCGTTCGCCGGCGTTGGTGATCTCGATACGTTAAACGTACGTTCTCAAGCCCCTGTCAAGGAGAGAATGCCTGTCGTTGCCTATAAGTTTAACCCGAAAAGCTTGATTCTTCCGGCCTCATTGATAACGGTGGGAGCCGTAGGCACGGCGATCGACGGGATGAATGACTTTCACCTGTTTTCCCGGAAAGATTCCGTGAAGCAAATCCATATCGACAATTACTTGGAGTGGGGAATGCTCGGTTGGGTATTTGTCTGCGACCTTATGGGAAAAGAGAAGCATAACTGGGTGGACCAACTTTGCTTGGTTGCTTTAGCGGAAGGGATGAACGGATTGATGGTGCATGGGCTGAAGAACTGGGTAAACGAGCCTCGCCCGGACGGGGCGCCTTATTCGTTTCCATCCGGACATACCTCGAATGCTTTCTTAGGGGCGCATATGGCTTATAAGGAATTTAAGGATAGCTCGCCTATACTCGCTTACTCGGGTTATGCGATAGCGGCGTTCGTGGCGGGTTCCCGCTTATACAATAACAGGCATTGGGTGGCGGATGTAGTAGCCGGCGCGGGTTTCGGGATCTTGTCGGTAGAGTTATCGTATCTGATCTATTTCCCGATTCGTAACGCTATCGCCCGGCGGATCAATCGAAATGTGAAGAACTGCCCGATCGTGGCCGCTCCGGTATTCAGTTCGAATATGGCTGGATTCTATCTGACTTATCAATTTTAATGCGTCTTATGGATCAAGCGCATGTCGGCTTATAGAGACTGGTTGATGCGCAAAAGCTCCTCTATATGCGTGCGGTCGTTGCTGAGGCGTGGGATCTTGTGTTGGCCGCCTAATTTACCTTTCTGCTTGAGCCATTCATAGAAAGCACCGTCGTGGGCGATAACGATTTCCAGCGGTTGAAGGGAGATCTCTTTATACCGCTTCGCCTCATAGTCCGAGTTCAGCTTTTGTAAGTTCTGATCTAATAAAGTGGCGAATTCATCGAGAGATTCCGGTTTCTTGTCAAACTCGATAAACCATTGGTGCCGTCCTTTCGCCTTATCCAGCATAAAGAGTGGGGCGGCGGTATATTCTTTTACTTTCGCCCCGGTTCGTAGGCAAGTCATGGCGATCGCCTTATCGGCGTTATCCACCATTAGCTCCTCGCCGAAGGCGTTGATAAAGTGCTTGGTACGTCCGGAGATAACGAATTTATGAGGGAATAACGAGGTGAAACGTACCGTATCCCCGATCTGATAGCGCCATAATCCTCCCGAGGTCGTGATTACCATCGCGTAGTTTTTCCCGGTCTCTACCGATTCCAGCGGCAACACGGTCGGATGGGCGCTACCCACCTCGTTCATCGGGATGAACTCATAGAAAATACCGTAATCCGGCATCATAAGCAAACTGGAGTCCGTAGGATCGTCTTGCAGCCCGAAGAAGCCCTCGGATGCGTTATAGGTCTCCATATAATGCATCTTATTCGATGGAATCAAGGTTTTATATTGCTCCCGGTAAGGCTCGAAACTGATTCCCCCATGGAAGAAGACCTCCAGATTAGGCCATACGTCCGTAAGATATTCCCTACCCGTTTTTTTCAATACGGCCTTGATCAATACCAACATCCAAGAAGGAACACCGGATAGGCTGTTTACATCCTTATTCCAAGTGTTCTCCACGATCGCCTTGATCTTGCTTTCCCATTCATCCATTAGGATAATGGGTTTCTTGGGGACGCGTATTAAATTGACGAGCGGATTGAGATTTTGAAGTAATACGGCGGATAAGTCGCCTTGATGAGCCTCGGAGTTTAGCGGGGAAGGGCTACCGCCCAATATCAAGCCTTTCTTGGAGAAGAAACGGCTTTCTGGGTTGTTCCGCAGATAGATGGCTACGCAATCAAAGCCGCCTTTATAGTGGCAACCCTTTAATATCTCGGGGGTGACGGGCAGGAATTTACTTTTGTCGTTCGTGGTCCCGCTACTCTTAGCGTACCACCGCACCACCGAAGGCCAGAGAATATTCCTTTCTCCGTTTATCATTCGGGTGACATACGGCTTTATCTCGTCATAAGTCTGTAAGGGAAGACGTTGGCAGAAGTCAGAATAAGAGCGAATGCTTTTATAATCATATTTGAGTCCCCATTCCGTCTTGCGTGCCGTCGAAAGCAGAGCATGCAGCTGTTTGCGCTGGATATGGTCTATATCCTGCCCAAATCGTCCGATCTCCGTTTGTCGATGGCGGAAAAGGAGCGAAATCGTCTGTGTTAAAATATCCATGCTCTTTTTATTTGTTCGAGTGCAAATGTAGGCATTCTCTTTTTATTTATATCTTTGCTAGGTACTAAATTAACGTTACGATGAAAATAGGGATTCTCTCATCGGGTGGCGATTGCCCCGGTATCAACGCTACGATCCGTGGTGTTGGCAAGACCGCTATCATGCATTACGGCATGGAAGTGATAGGTATTCATAGCGGTTTTATAGGTCTTTTGAATAAAGACGTCCAAGTTTTCGATGAACGGAGCTTATCCGGCATATTAAATTTAGGGGGAACCATTTTAGGAACGTCCAGAGAGAAGCCTTTCCGTAAGCTCTTGGCCTCGGGAGATTCGGAAAAGCCGGAGATCATTAAGAAAAATTATGAGGAGCTGGGGCTGGACTGCTTGGTTTGTATCGGAGGAAACGGTACGCAGAAGACGGCCAATCTGTTATCTCAGATCGGATTGAACGTGATAGGCGTTCCCAAGACAATCGATAATGACATATGGGGTACGGATATTACGTTCGGTTTTAATACCGCCGTGAATATCGCCACGGAATCTATAGACCGTCTTCATTCTACAGCTAGTTCACATAAGCGGGTGATGGTCGTGGAGGTGATGGGCCATCATGCCGGATGGATCGCCTTGTATGCCGGGATGGCTGGAGGTGCCGACGTGATCTTACTTCCGGAATTGGGATACGATATCGATAAGGTGAACGAGGCGATCTTGGATCGGGCTCGCAGGGGCAAACCTTATTCCATCGTTGTAGTAGCCGAGGGTATCGAGACTCCGGATAAAAAGCGTCCTTCTGATTATATTACCCGGGCTATCGAGGCGGGAACGGGTATCGAGACCCGGGATACCGTATTGGGATACACCCAACGGGGTGGAAACCCCTCTCCGTTCGACCGTAACCTTGCGACTCGTTTGGGAGGCCATGCCACGGAACTGATCGCTAATGGTGAATTCGGACGTATGGTTTGTATGAAAGGAGATAGGGTAGAATCCATTCCCTTGTTAGAAGTAGCGGGAAAACTAAAATTAGTGACACCGGATCATGATTTGATCGTACAAGGAAAACGGATGGGGATAACATTCGGGAAATAAAATAAAAAAGGTTGTGTGTCAGAGAACGCACAACCTTTTTTACTTTATACTAGTAGGCGGCCGTTTATTTCTTAATACCTTGAACGGTTTGGCTTCCCTTTTCAGTAGTCAAGCGAAAGATATACATTCCAGTGGCAAAATCACCTGTGCTGAGACTACTTCCCGGTTGCGGGATGCTACGTATCAACTTTCCATCGGCCCTGTAGATCTCAAGCGATTTCAGTTGTTGATAATTCTGGATCTGTACTTCATTCGAGAAGATACGTGGTTGAATATCTACTTCTTCGCCTGTTGGCTTCAGTTCGTTACCTACGCTCGTTTCCGGAATTACCGTAGCCGGAGCGCTCTCGTCGGTACCATAAAGTGCCGTTACTTGGAGCAGAGGGGTACTTGTTGCCAGATTTTTCACCGTATAATTCCGTTGAGAAACAGGTAATGTCGTCAGTTCCCGAGTATCTTGATATACCTTATAACCGGTCAGCTCCGGAAAAGCCGTGATCAACTCTGCTTCTTGCGCATCGGAGGCGATAGCCAGTTTCCGGAATGATAATCGGCCCGTTCTCATGGGTTGCGGTTTCTCCGAGAAAGTGCTCGTGGAGAATACGGAACTCGAGGGGAGCTCACCTTCTTCCGCGCTTATTACGATCGATAACACAACATTGGCATCTAGCTCATCATCTGAGAATGTTTCCCATTTTTTTCCGTCCAAAGAATATAAATTCCCTTTTCCGTCGACTGCGGGGCCTTCATCGGAGCATGCCGGGTATGTGTTATTGGCATAGCTTATCACATGAATGGCTACCAGTAAATCCTGCTTCGCGTCGATTACGAATGGTGTTTTAAGTGTGACCGAATTTATTTTACCTGATTTCAGTTGAGTGAAACTCTCTTCATACTCCCGGTTTCCCTGTTTGATATAGACTCCATAAGTGACCCCTTCCTGTGGATAGAAATTAACCTTCCGGATCGTTTTTTTATGCACCGGTTGTAGATCTTTCGTATCCCATTTCTGAGCGAAATAGAATGGATCTCCTCCGAGACCGAACTGTTGATAACGATCTTGTGATCCCCAACCAGCTATTTTTTCGAGGACTGGGGCATTCCATGTCAGTTGAATCTCACCCGTGGAGATCTGTTTGTATTTCAAATCAGTCGGACCTTCATACTCGTTTCCGAGCGTTTTCCCATCCTGCGTCATTCCCTGCAACGAGGTGACGCCCGTTCCGAGTGGATCTAGCCAGACATCCATCCGGGCTGTATCATTATCACTGTATTTATTCCAGTGATAATACAATTTACCGTATAAATTCAATCCTTCGGGCAGTTCGCAACTGGAGCTTCCACCGCTCAGCGTACCTATAATCAAGCCTTTGCTATTAAATAAAGGCGAGCCAGAAGAACCCCCCTCGGTCACCCCGTGTCCGTTTAGCGTGGCATCGAAAGTAGCGTTCCAATGAGCGTTCGTGGCCCCGGTTTTCCCAACATCACTATTACGCCATGTAATCGATTCTGTCGGATAATTTCCATAGGTGGAGATTTTCATATAATCGCCGGAAGGATGATGGATGCCTACGCCCGAGAGTGAAAGCATATTTGAACGATCCCATCCGTTAAAGAATACATTATAATCGTCGGGGATCTCGTCGTTAAGCAACAGCAACAGTCCGTCGGAACCGTTTTCGACAGGGGTAGAGGCTTTCCGTGTACATCCTACCATGGTTTTTATCGGATAAATGGGTGACTCATTATCGCAGCCCACATGTTCTTGGTGGAAATAAAACAACCAGACCGCTAATTCCTCGGGAGTAACCGTCTGTTCGCCCAGTATATCTTGCGAATGCTAAAAAGTATATGAAAGAAGCTTTGTAAAAATACTATTTAATATTACTAAAA
>ENA-OPAG01001104-OPAG01001104.1-human-gut-metagenome-genome-assembly--contig:-NODE-1104-length-14568-cov-3.041618_pt1 | contig 14568 bp, 9 predicted proteins | sample MGYA00241053_ERZ501422 | MGnify/ENA primary metagenome ERZ501422 (study PRJEB25962, sample SAMEA2042619) | human gut metagenome | biome: human gut; feature: human-associated habitat; material: faeces... | reverse complement strand
CGGCGGCCATACACGCCGCAAGGCTCCGTTTCCGCCCCATCCTCATGACCTCGCTGGCCTTCATCCTCGGCATGGTACCCCTCGTGCTTGCGAGCGGCCCCGGTTCTTCGAGCCGGCAGGACATCGGCACGGGTGTTTTCTTCGGGATGATAGTCGCCATCATCGTGGGTATCGTTCTGGTACCGTTCTTCTTCGTCATGATACACAAGTTCACCGACAGGCTTAAAAAGAAGAGGGCATGAAGCAGACCGTAAAACACATCCTCCGGGCCTTGCTGCTCGTCGCCGTAGCGGCGGCAATGGGGTCGTGCGTACTCGGCAGAAAATACCAGAGTCCCGAGCTCAACCTTCCTGACCGCCTCTCCGACTCGGCCCCCGACAACGATTCGCTGCTGTTCGCCGACATGCGGTGGTGGGAAGTATATTCCGACACTACTCTCCGGAATCTCATATCCGCCACGCTCGCCAACAACAAGGATATGCGCATCGCGGCCGAAAGGGTACAGGAACTTGCCCAACTGCGCCGGATAGACAACGCCGCCATGCTTCCGCAGATAGGAGGGACGGCCTACGGCGAACGGGAGTGGGAGAATTACGGAGGCAACAATCCCGACGTCAGCCCCGAATTCGGAGCCAAACTCACGCTGGGCTGGGAGCTCGACCTCTGGGGAAATCTTCGTTGGGCACGTTCCGCCAGCATTGCCGAGTATCTTCAGTCCGTTGAGGCACAACGCGCTCTTCGGATGACTATTGTAGCTGAAGTGGCTCAGGCATACTATGAACTGGTGGCTCTTGATACCGAACTGGACATTGTCCGTCAAACGTTGAAGGCACGTGAAGAGGGGATGCGCCTTGCCCGTATCCGCTTTGAAGGGGGATTGACTTCCGAGACTTCTTATCGCCAGTCTCAGGTAGAGTTGGCACGTACTGCTACGTTGGTACCCGATCTGGAGCGTAAAATCTCGTTGAAAGAGAATGATATAGCTTTCCTTGCCGGTGAGTATCCCAATAAGATTACACGTAGCCGCTTGTTGCAGGAGTTCAATTTTCCGCAGGAATTACCTGTCGGTTTGCCTTCAGGACTGCTTGAACGCCGTCCTGACATTCGTCAGGCTGAACAGAAATTGATTGCCGCCAATGCCCGGGTAGGGGTGGCCTATACAAATATGTTTCCACGCATTTCACTTACCGGCAGGGTAGGATCGGAGAGCACTGCACTTTCCGAGCTGTTGAAGTCGCCTTATAGTATAATGGAGGGTGCTTTGCTTACACCAATTTTTGGCTGGGGTAAAAATCGTGCTGCCCTCAAAGCTAAGAAAGCTGCTTACGAGGCTGAAGTGCACAGCTACGAAAAGTCTGTCCTGACCGCTTTCAAAGAGACTCGGAACGCGATTGTGAACTTTAATAAAATCAAGGAAGTATATGATCTTCGTGCCAAATTGGAACGTTCGGCTAAGAGTTACGTAGATCTGGCGCAATTGCAATATATCAATGGAGTGACGAATTATCTCGATGTACTCGATGCCCAGCGTGGATATTTCGATGCCCAGATCGGACTTAGCAATGCGATGCGGGATGAACTGATTGCTGTGGTACAGGTGTATAAGGCACTGGGAGGTGGATGGCAGATAAAATAATGGAATCCCGATTTTAGTCACGCTCCCATGAACAGCATGAAAAGATTAAGATTCTTTTTTAGAAATCTCAGAGCCAGGTTGATATGCCGCTCTATTGCTTTTTCGGTAATAGAAAAATGTTCTGCTATTTCTTTGTTGCTCATGTGCAGCTCCCTGCTCATACGGAATACTTCTTGTTGGCGGGGAGGAAGTTGCATGACAAGTTCATCGATGTATTTCTTTAAGTCAGCGGCATCCAGTTCTCCTTCCATATCATAAGATTCCTCGACTGCTTGTATCGCAGTTATTTTGAGGGCTGTTTCTTTATAGTATCTACGTGAATGATTGAATATAACATTCCGGGTTATGATAAAGAGATAGCCCTCAAAACTTTTGTTTTCATCTAAAAAATGGTGGGATTCCCATACTTTCACAAATACTTCCTGCACAATCTCCTCAATGTCCATTGAAGCGGTGAAATAAAGCTTTGTGAAATTATAGACCTGTTTCCAGTAATGATTGTATAAAAAAGCAAATGCTTCCTGATCGCCATGCTTTAATTTCCTGACTGTTTCTTTCTCTTGCATCTGTTTTAGTAATTAGAGGTGCAAAAGTAATCTTTTTGTTCTAAATAGATGCAGTTTCTACAAGAATATTAAAAAATAACATATTTTGTTTAATTGATATTATGTTATGATGGCTGTATTGTCTTATTATATGGACTTAATAGAATAATGTATCCACTTATTATATAAATAAAATAATAGCAACATATATTTATTGGATAAGTTCTAAAGGAACTATTCTTTTGTGAACTTTTTTGCATCTGTTCTCGATCTTATTCCATATCTGATTTCCAATCTCTGTATCTACCGGATTATTTTTGTTTTCATTCCATTGTTTTCTCATTTGTTTCTTTATCAAATTCGAATGATAGAGCTTTTTACGTCCTTTTTTGTCTAATCGATCTGATAATAGTTTTTTGATCAGATCGATTTCCTTGTTGTTTTTATCCATTTCTTAAATCTATTTTGTGTTATCTAAAACTAAATACACAACAGACCTACTTACCACCACATGTAAATTATAACTTTTTAATTGAAAATCGTCTCTGATGATATCGATAGCATACACATCTTGGTTTTTGTGGATGTTAATTCATTGTTTTACAGTGTTATATATGGTTTTTATTTGGTAATAATAATTGCTTGTTTTTTTATGTGTAATAACGTTAGTTCCTTTAGAACTATGGTATATCGCTGCTTCTGTAGCTCTTGTTCTGATCGTGGGTGGACTTTGGATGTACTCTAATACGGGTAGAACTCAAATAGAGAAATATATTGAATTTACGGCGCAAGAAAGCAGAATGTATCTATTGCCGGATAGTTCGAAAGTATGGATGCAGCCGGGGAGCTCCATACGTTTTGCCGAAAACTTTAAAGAATGCAGGGATGTATGGCTGAAAGGCAATTCACTTTTTGAAGTTCGCAAGAATTCGGGTAGTAAATTCAGAGTATACATTGATAAAGCATTTATCGAAGTGAAAGGAACCTGCTTTCTGATAAAACAGAATAACCCTAATGCGAATGAAATTACACTATTTAATGGGAGTATTGAATTTAATATAGAATCCACCCATGATAAAATAGCAATGAAACCACTCCAGGAATTAGTGTATAATCCTGTTAGTGCAAGAACTCAGCTGAGGCGGATAGAAAACATAGAATGGCAAAACGGGCGCTATAACTTTACCCAATTTAATTTGGAACACTTAACCCGTATTATGAATCAAATGTATGGCTCTCATATCACCATTAGCGACAAAGTGAATAAAAATTGTGCTTTCACCGGAAGTATCCGCTATGATGAATCTTTGGAAGACGTTATTGATAAAATCTGTTTTAGCCTGAATCTTAGGAGCAAAGAAATGAATGAAGGAATTCTTATTTACAACTAATATTTATTAACCCAATGTTAAATCTAAAAATTGAAGCATGAACAAGTTTTTATTTTCTTGCCAGAAGCGGTGTCTTAAATACATCGTCATGGCTCTGCTGCTTTATCCGTTGTCTGCACTTGCTGCGCAAGGACAGATTGTGGTTAAAGGTCAGTCTCTCACCATTCCTCAAGCCATCCGGCTTATAGAGAAAAGTAGTACATATACTTTCTTCTACAACGCTAATGATTTGAAAAACACAAATCTCAAGAGTATCGATTGTAAAGGTTCCATCAACGACGTCCTGAACGAAGTATTTAAAGGGAGCAATATCAGTTATGTCATTAAAGGTAATGAGGTTATTCTTAAAGTAGAGAAAACGGAAAGCACACAACAAAAAAAAGCCAAAATTATCGGTGTGGTAACAGATTCTAAAACCGGTGAACCTATCATTGGAGCAACTGTACAGCTACTGGGTACTACTACAGGCGTTATTACCGATGTGGATGGTAAGTTTGAACTTGCGGCAACTCCTAAAAATGAAATACAAATTTCATATATAGGATATGTTACCAAGAAAGTGAAAGTAGGTAGCCAAAAGGTTATTTCGGTCACCCTATCCGAAGATGCCCAGCAGTTGGATGAAGTGGTGGTGACAGCGTTTGGTACAGGACAAAAGAAGGAGACTATCACCGGGTCTATTCAGTCCGTACGTCCTTCAGACCTTTTGGTGCCTTCCGCCAATCTTTCTTCTTCATTTGCCGGACGCCTGTCAGGTGTGATTGCTTACCAGCGTAGTGGTGAGCCCGGTCAGAATTCTGCCGATTTTTTTATTCGTGGTGTTGCGACGATGAATGGGGCGACTTCTCCTTTGATTATTTTAGACGGAGTTGAAGTGTCTAAAGCAGACCTGAATTCGTTGGATCCTGAAGTAATAGAAAGTTTCTCTGTATTGAAGGATGCTACGGCATCGGCGATGTATGGTACTCGTGGAGCCAACGGTGTACTTATTATTAAAACCAAATCGGGTAGTGATCTTGAAAGGCCGATCATCGGCGTGCGTATAGAAGGATATGTGAATACTCCGATCAAGAAACCGGAGATCGTTGACGGACCTACATATATGCGTTTGTACAACGAAGCGGTTACCAATCAGGGAACAGGAGCCGTACTTTATTCTGATGAAAGAATTAACGGTACGATCAATAATCTGAATCCCTATATCTATCCTAATGTAGACTGGTATAAAGAAGTTTTCAAAGATGCAACATTCAATCAAAAGGCGAATTTTAATGTACGTGGGGGTACTTCTAAAATCACTTATTTTATGAATGTCAATATGAACCATGAAACCGGTATGTTGAAGGATCGTTCCAGTGATTTCTTCTCTTATAAAAACAATATAGACTATATGAAATATGCGTTTCAGAACAACGTGGATTTTCATCTGTCAAAGTCTTCTACTATTTCGCTGCATCTGAATGTGCAGTTGAATGACATGCATGGCCCTTTGACTACAAAGGACGGAAATGGAGTAGGAGATATATTCAGTGCTATTATGGGAACCAATCCTGTTGATTTCCCGGTTATGTTTCCGCAAGGATCGGATACATGGTACCATTGGGGAGGTATTCTTGCAGGTAACTATCAACCGCTCAACCCGGTAGCCCTTTCAAGTGCAGGATATAAAGATACATTCGAGAGCACGGTAGTGGCCAATGTGAATTGGGACCAGAAACTGGATTTTATTACGAAAGGTTTGAGCTTCAGGGCTTTGGTCTCATTTAAAAATTGGAGCTACAATCAGAAGTCTGCAGGGATACAATAGTTACCAGCTTTCCGACTATAAACAAAATGAAGACGGTTCCTATGATTTTACCAATACACCTATCGGTGAACCGAGCAATCATACGATGGATGCTTTCTTTGGTACTAACGGCGACCGCAGGTTTTACATTCAGGGATATCTTAATTACGAACGTTCCTTCGGTTCACACAATGTAAGCGGTATGCTGCTTTATAACCAGGATGATTATAATACAAATGTAAACAGCAGTCTTATTGGCTCACTTCCCAAACGTAAGATGGGCGTTGCCGCACGTTTGTCATATGATTACGATCACCGTTATATGCTTGAAGTAAATGCCGGATACAATGGTTCCGAAAGTTTTGCCAAAGGACATCGTTGGGGATTGTTTCCATCCATATCGTTGGGATGGAATATCAGTGAAGAGAAATTCTGGAAATCTATTAAACCGGTTATTTCCAATTTCAAAGTCCGTGGTTCGTATGGCTTGGTAGGTAATGACCAGATTGGTAGCAATCGTTTTGCTTATCTGGCAATTGTGAATCTGAACAGCAGCCCGTCTTATACAACCGGATATGGCGGGAGTACAACTTCATTATCGGGTCCTACCTATAATCGTTTCCAGAATAACGAACTTACATGGGAAGTGGGACATAAACTGAATGTGGGTGCCGATTTGCAGTTTTTCAATTCATTAAATATTACTGTCGACGGATTCAGGGAGATCAGGGATAACATTTTCCAACAGAAAAATTCGATACCGAATTACTTGGGGACTGCCAATACTAAAATCTACGGTAACTTTGCTAAAGTGAAGAATACGGGATTTGATCTTGCTTTGGACTACGGAAAACAGGTGAACCGGGACCTCTCTATCCAGATGAAAGGAACATTCACCTATGCGCACAATGAAGTTTTGAAATACGATGAAGCGGCAGGACTTCGTCCGGCATTGTCGCAGGTTGGAAAGAGCTTGAACTCGATTTGGGGATATGTAGCAGACGGGCTGTATATTGATCAGGCTGATATTGCCAATAATCCTCAGTCGACTATCGGCAATATTGCCATTGCGCCGGGAGATGTGAAATATGTGGACCAGCCGGATGCTAACGGAAATTATGATGGGAAAATAACATCGGATGACAGAGTGGTATTGGGGTATCCCACAATTCCGGAGATAATATACGGATTCGGCCCTTCTGTTACGTGGAAGAATTGGGACTTCTCTTTCTTCTTCCAGGGACAAACCCATGTGTCACTAATGATGAGTGGTTTCGAACCGTTTGGAACACAGAGTAAAAGTAATGTCCTGAAGTGGATTGCTGATGACCATTGGAGCAAAGATAACCAGAATCCGAATGCAAAGTATCCAAGGTTGACACAATATAATAATAACAACAATACTGCATCATCTTCCTATTGGCTGCGCGATGCTTCATTCCTGAAATTGCGGAATGCGGAAATTGGCTATCGTTTCAAATGGGCAAGAATCTATGTGAATGGAAGTAACCTGCTGACCTTTTCTCCATTTAAGTTGTGGGATCCCGAAATGGGTGGAGGTGCCGGTATGAAATATCCGACACAGCGTACATATAATGTTGGTATTCAATTAACTTTTAAATAATAAATACTTATGAAGATAATATATAAACTCCTGTTCCTGCTTTTCCTGATGCTGGGATATAGTTCATGTGATTTCCTGAATATCGTTCCTGATGAAATAACGACCGAGGAAGATGCATTTAAAGATCGGAATGCAGCAAAGAATTTTGTTTATTCTTGTTATGGTTATCTGCCTCAGAGCAATGTGGCGTCGGCAAGTCTTGATTTGCTGACGGGAGATGAAGTGATTACAGCTTTTGAACATGAAACGTTTGCCAGTTTTCCGAAAGGAAACTATACGGCTTCGTCGCCGGTGATTTCTTATTGGAATACATTCTTTCAGGGATTGCGCCAATGTTACCTGTTTTTAGAGAATGTCGACAAGGTACCCGATCTGACTGAAAGTGTGAAGGCTGATTATATTGCACAGGTTAAATTCCTGATTGCTTATTATCATTATCAATTGGCACGTTGCTACGGACCTATTATCCTGATTAAAGAACTGCCGAATGTAAATGCTTCGCAGGCAGAATATTTGCCTCGGACTCCCTATGACGAATGTGTAGAGTGGATATGCAATCTGTTGGATGAAGCTGCAGCTTCATTGCCTGCCATACGTACCAATAAAGAAGATTACGGACTGGCAACCAGTGTGGGAGCAAAAGCGGTGAAAGCTAAGATGTTGTTGTATGCAGCTTCTCCGTTGTTCAACGGAAACTCGGCATTCTACAGTAACTTTGCGGACAAATCGGGCAACATGTTAATGCCTGTTACTTACGATCCCAACAAATGGGTAAAAGCGAGAACAGCCATAAAAGAGGCGATTGACCTTGCCGAGCAGAATGGGCATGCTTTGTATACGAAGCAAGACTATAAGATAGGTAATGAGGATGCGAACCCTTATCCGGCAGCCGGCCCCGTAAGATGTCTACGTACCAGTTTGGTCGATTGGGACTCTCGTAATCCGGAAGTACTGCTTGCAGAAACCCGTAGCGAAGGTTCATACGGTATACAGAATAAGTCATTGCCGTTTGTGACTGATGGCTGGGCATGGAATGGTATCGGTCCGACATGGACTATGTTGAATCGTTTCTATACCAAGAACGGTTTGCCTTGGGATGAAGATCCGGAGTATAAAGATAAAGACAAATTGAAGATTGTAAATGTGGATGCTGACCATGCTGATGAGGCCCATGAAGGTAGTAAAACGCTTCTGTTCAATCTGGAACGTGAACCTCGTTTTTATGCTTGGGTAGCTTTTCAGGGAGGATATTACGAAGTAATGAACGGGTCGACTAATCCCGCTTATGTGATGAGTAACGGAAAAAAAGACAATTCGGACAGCAGATTAATATGTGATTTTGTTTTGGGAGGTAACTGTAGCCGTGGTACTGCGACCGTACAACGTCCCGGAAATTATACTCCAAGTGGTTATCTGAATAAAAAAGGAGTCGACCCCAGTACGGTTGTATCTACCAATTCGACCAATCTGAATACATATCCTTGGCCTATTATCCGTCTTGCAGACCTCTATCTGGCATATGCCGAAGCGTGTGTGGAAACCAACGATCTGGAAACTGCCAAACAATACTTGAATAAAGTAAGAGAGCGTGCCGGTATCCCCACGGTAGAAAATGCATGGAGTGGCGTTGCTGCATTGGATCAGACGAAGCTCCGTCAGATTGTTCGTCAGGAAAGAATGAACGAACTCTATCTTGAGAATCAGAATTTCTGGGATATGCGTCGCTGGTTGCTGGCAGAGCAATATTTTGGAACTAAAGCCAAGGGATTGAATATCGCCGCCACCACTATTGAAGATTTTGCGGCAATTAAGACGATTGACTTTGAACGTAAGTTTGAGGCACCGACTCAATATCTGCTGCCGATACCTTCTGACGACATTAATAGAAATGAAAAATTAGTAAACAATCCGGGTTATTAATCTTTATAAAGAGAATTGAAGATGAAAAAAATACTGCTTGGCCTATGCGCGATACTGGGCCTGATAAATATGACAGGGTGCTCCAGTGACGAGAAGTACCCCATGCCGACCACTATAGACCAGAATTCACTGTCGGCTGAAGCTAAAGCCGGGGCTATAAAACTGAAATGGACAGTGCCGGCTGATTCCAATTATTATTATGTGAAAGTGACTTATACGTTGCCGGAAGACGGAAAGAAATGCCTGAGACTTGCGAGTGTGAAGAGCGATACCATGCTGGTGGATAACTTGTTGCACCGCTATGGCGACATTGACTTTACACTGCAACCATGCAACCGTGCGGGGGAAGGATCACAGAGTTGCAGTATAACAGCACGGGCCTTGCTTGCCCCGAAGCAGATTAAAACAGACCGGAGTGATGTGACTTTGTCCGCTAAACAGTTGTATACGGATGATCAGGAAAGCAGTGAAGGTCCTATCGCCAATCTGATAGATGGAAAGAACGACACTTATTTTCACATGTCATGGAGCAGTCCCACACCTTTCCCACATTACATTGTGGTTGACTTGGGTGAGGAGAATGCTTTGTCTACTTTCCTGTTCTCTTATGTTTGTCGTGATAATAACAATAAGGATAATCCCAAAGAGATGGATATTCTGGGAAGCAATACTTTTGATGGAAAGAATTACGATGAAAGCCAGACAACCCTGTTGGCGTCTTTAAGTGATTTGCCTAATACCAAGGCTGCATCTTACGAGTCGGATATTATAAAAGCGGGTGCGTCTTACCGTTATCTCTGGTTTAAGGTGAAATCGTCTACAAGCGGTTCCAATTGGATTGCGCTGGCCGAACTCGCCCTTTCTAAAGTAATTGTGAAAACCTATGATCCGGAAACCGGAGAGACTACCATTGAATAAAACAGGATTCAATAGGGACTAAATAAAGTAGCATGAGTCTGCGCAGCCGGTGGCTGTCGGCTTGATGCTAAATAGAAGAATCAAATAATTATCAAAAAGGAAATACAAATGATATTTTTTACCAGAACAAAATTTGTATTTCCTTTGTTTTATTTATCTTATGTTTAATTTATCCTAATAACATGAAGAAACATCTAATTTCAATGATTTTTGCAGCAATCATGCCCTTGTTGCTGTATGCTTGTTCTGCCGAAGAAGAGAAAATGGTAACATCGACCACCCTTGAGGTGGCGCAGTCTGCAATTGACTTTAAAAGTGACGCAGGGACCCGTGACATTGCTATTGTCACCGATGCGGATAATTGGACGGCACGGTCTGATAAGGACTGGTGTTCGGTTGCTGTCAACGGAAGTACATTGACGGTGAATGTATCCGGATATGACGGGAAAGAGACCAGAGAGGCAGTGATCAGAGTGACTGCCGATGCATTGACGGAAACTGTTAACGTACGCCAATTGGGATCGGATCCTGCTATTCTGATATCCCAACAGACATTTACTGTTGAGGCCAGCGGAAGTGATATTGCGTTCGATGTAACTACAAACGTGCCGGTGACGATTACATTGCCGGAATGGGTCAAAGAAAAACCGGCGGATACGCGTGCATCCGAAATGGTGACTACAACACATAGATATATTGTCTTGGCCAATCCTGAAGACGGTGAACGCACTGGCAATATTACTGTAAAAGAGGTAGGCGGAGAGCTTGAGGCTCTGGTATCTGTTACTCAAAAAGGACTGGGAGAATATGAATCCGGAGATATGGAAGGTATTAAAGACGATATTAAGGTTCCGGTAGAATCGGGCGAGGCAAGTTCTTTCCAGGGAGGCTCGAATATCGATAAATCATTCGATGGAGATATGAGTACTATTTACCACTCTAATTGGAATAACGCAGGAGAGCATTATTTTCCTATCACGTTGACTTATAATTTCCCTGCGGGTTCGGATATGGATTATTTTATATATTATCCCCGTACTTCGGGACCGAATGGTAACTTCAAGGAAGTAGAGATCCGTGTGAAGTCAAATGCGAATACCAGAGGGGCCGATGAATGGAATACTGTAATGACTAAGAACTTTGGAGGTACCAATGCCGCAGTCCGTATTAATTTTCCGAAGGCACAAATCGGCGTCACATCCGTTCAGTTTATTGTAAAATCAGGTTCGGGAGACGGACAGGGATTTGCGGCCTGTGCCGAAATGGAATTTTATAAAAAGAATCCGGAAGCATTTGACCCGTTAACTCTTTTCACTGATGTAACTTGTTCTGAGCTGAAGCCCGGACTTACCGATGAAGAGATAGAAAACTGTCCTTATTCATTCTACAAGAACATAGCTTACTATATGAAGCAAGGTAAGTATCCGACAGAGTTCCGTATTCAAGATTATAAAGCGTGGCCCAATCCGGATGATCAGTCGAAAACACATAAGACCAGTCCCTACAGCCTGCGCGACAATCCTACGGGAATTTCGGTAAAAGACGGGGAACAGTTGATGGTCTTGGTCGGCGATACGCACGGGCAAATTATCAGTGCAGTGATTCAGAACCTTGACGTCCCCGGTGGTGACGGCTTCGGAGGTACCTTCTATCCGTTGTCTGAAGGAGCCAACAAGATTACGGCCCGGAATAAAGGATTGATGTATATTTTGTATCACACCCCTGACTATGAAACAGCTCAGCCTGTAAAGATACACATTGCTTCCGGACAGGTGAACGGGTATTTCGATGTAGCCAAACATCAGGCTTCCGATTGGAATAAATTGTTGAGCAATGCGGTCGATAAGTATTTTGATGTGGTGGGACATTATGCACATCTCACATTTCCTACCGAGCGCTTCCGTGCTCACACTCCGGACGGAAAAGCATTGATCGATGCTTATGATCAGATCGTGAATTCGGAGATGGAACTGATGGGGCTGTATAAGTATAATAAATTGTTTAAAAACCGCATGTATCTGCATGTGATGTATACCAGCTATATGTATGCCACCAGTTATCACACCGCGTACAATGACGGTACACTGGCGGAACTTTGTAATGTGGATAAACTGAAAACTTCTTCATGCTGGGGGCCTGCACATGAAATAGGGCATTGCAACCAGACACGTCCCGGATTGAAATGGCTGGGAACTACGGAAGTGACGAATAACATTATGTCGGAGTATATTCAGACTACGATTTTCGGGCAGCCTTCACGCCTGCAGACAGAAAATATGGGAGATGGTAGCCGGAACCGATATTCCAAAGCCTGGACCCAGATCATCGCGGCAGGTGCTCCTCACGGAAACTTTGGCAGTGACAGTGATGTTTTCTGCAAACTCGTTCCTTTCTGGCAACTGGAGCTTTATTTCGGCAAAGTGCTTGGGCAGACACCGCTTCAGCAGGCTGATAAAGGAGGATTCTATCCGGATGTATACGAATATATACGTACGCACGATAACCTGAAGACTGCCGGAGAGCAACAGACTGAGTTTGTGTATATCTGTAGTTTGATAGCTAAAGCCAATTTGCTGGATTTCTTCACGAAATGGGGATTCCTGACTCCGATAGATGTCACTCTGGACGATTATGGAGTTGGAAAACTTACTGTCACTCAGTCCCGTATCGACGAGATAAAAAAGCGTGTAGAGGCTTTGGGATATCCGAAACCGGATGTTGCCTTAGAGTATATAACTGATAATTCGGTAGAACTCTATAAAACCAAACCCGGAATAATATCCGGAACAGCTACGCGAAGCGGTTCGACATTTACCATGACCAATTGGAAAAATGTGGTAGCTTATGAAGTAGTGGATGAAACGGGTAAAAAGGTTTGTATCTCCGATGGAGTATTAGCACCCTCAAATACTGCCACGTTTACCATGAAAACAGCCTGGAAGGACGGCTTTAAAGTGTATGCCGTCTCTGCTACAGGCGACAAGACAGTGGTGACGTTTTAAAGAGGAAGTAAGATATACCTTTAAGTAGCCGGGAAGGGCACAGAGTTCAGATCGTTGATTTTAGCTCTGTGCCCTTCGTTTGCTCTGTGGCATACCCGCAGAGAACAAAATCACCATTTTCTTTCATAATTCGGAAAAAAACACGAAATTTGCGACGCTTTTAAGTTCGAATTACTAACACCTTTAAATATAAGATAAAGAAAATGACTAAAAGTGCATTGCAAATTGCCAGGGCTGCTTACCAGCCCAAACTTCCGAAAGCGCTGAAAGGCTCAGTAAAAGCAGTTGAAGGCGCAGCTACACAATCTGTAGCCGACCAGGAAGCTATCCAGAAACTGTTCCCGAACACTTACGGAATGCCGTTGATTAAATTCGAAGAAGGTGAAGCTATCCAGCTTCCTGCCATGAATGTAGGTGTTATCCTTTCAGGAGGACAGGCTCCGGGCGGACATAACGTAATCTCTGGTCTGTTCGACGGTATCAAAACACTGAACAAAGACAATAAGCTGTACGGCTTTATCCTGGGTCCCGGCGGATTGGTTGACCATAACTATATGGAGCTGACTGCCGATATTATTGACGAATACCGCAACACTGGTGGTTTCGATATCATCGGCTCAGGACGTACCAAACTGGAAACTCCGGAACAATTCGAGAAGGGTCTGGAAATCATCAATAAGCTGGGTATCAAAGCACTGGTGATCATTGGTGGTGACGACTCCAATACAAATGCCTGTGTTCTGGCTGAATATTATGCTGCAAAGAATGCCGGTGTACAAGTGATCGGTTGCCCGAAAACTATTGACGGTGACTTGAAAAACGACATGATTGAAACTTCGTTCGGTTTTGATACTGCATGTAAAGTATACTCGGAAGTGATCGGTAACATCCAGCGCGACTGTAACTCAGCACGTAAATACTGGCACTTCATCAAACTGATGGGACGTTCGGCTTCTCACATCGCACTGGAATGTGCTTTGCAGGTTCAGCCTAATGTATGTATCATTTCTGAAGAAGTAGAAGCAAAAGACATGTCATTGGATGATGTAGTGACTTACATTGCCAAGATCGTGGCTGACCGTGCTGCTCAGGGAAACAACTTCGGTACTGTGCTGATTCCTGAAGGTCTGGTTGAATTTATCCCGGCTATGAAACGTCTGATCGCTGAGTTGAACGATTTCCTGGCTGCTAACGCAGTTGAGTTCGCCAACATCAAACGTTCTCGTCAACGTGAATATATCATCAGCAAGCTGTCGAAAGAAAATGCTGACATCTATGCAAGCCTTCCCGAAGGTGTGGCACGTCAGCTTTCTCTGGACCGCGACCCGCACGGAAACGTACAGGTATCACTGATCGAAACAGAAAAATTGCTGTCTGAAATGGTTGGTACGAAACTGGCTCAGTGGAAAGAAGAAGGCAAATATGTAGGCAAGTTTGCTGCACAGCACCACTTTTTCGGTTACGAAGGACGTTGTGCTGCTCCGTCAAACTACGATGCCGACTACTGCTATTCACTGGGTTATACAGCTTCTATGCTGATTGCCAACGGTAAGACCGGTTACATGTCATCAGTACGCAACACAACTGCCCCTGCTGCCGAATGGATCGCAGGCGGTGTGCCTATCACGATGATGATGAACATGGAACGTCGTCACGGTGAAATGAAGCCGGTAATCCAGAAAGCATTGGTGAAACTGGATGGCAAACCGTTCCTGACATTTGCTGCCAAACGCGATCAGTGGGCGC
>ENA-OPAG01001103-OPAG01001103.1-human-gut-metagenome-genome-assembly--contig:-NODE-1103-length-14585-cov-12.011218_pt1 | contig 14585 bp, 20 predicted proteins | sample MGYA00241053_ERZ501422 | MGnify/ENA primary metagenome ERZ501422 (study PRJEB25962, sample SAMEA2042619) | human gut metagenome | biome: human gut; feature: human-associated habitat; material: faeces... | reverse complement strand
CATTCCATGCCGGTGGTGTTGCCGGTGATGATATCACACAGGGTCTTCCTAGAGTAGAAGAACTTTTTGAAGCAAGAAAGCCAAAGGGACTTGCAATTATTGCAGAATTCGGTGGCGTTGCCAAGATTGTTGATACTAAGAAGAAACGTGAAGTTGTTGTCACAGATCCAATGACAGGTAATGTTAAGAATTATCTTATACCTTATGGCTCAAGAATTAAGATTGTCGATGGACAGGTACTCGAAGCCGGTGATGAGCTTACAGAAGGTAGCGTTAACCCACATGATATCCTTAAGATTAAGGGTGTAAGAGCGGTTCAGGATTATATGCTTCGTGAAGTACAGCGTGTATACAGACTTCAGGGTGTTGAAATTAACGATAAGCATATTGAAGTAATTGTAAGACAGATGCTCAAGAAGATTAAAATCGAAAATCCTGGTGATTCTGAATATCTTTCAGGAGTAACAGTTGACGTACTTGACTTTAATGAAATTAACGAAAAGCTTGCTGAACAGAATCTTGAACCTGCAGAAGGAACACAGATTATGTTAGGTATTACAAAGGCAGCTCTTGCTACCAACTCATTCCTTTCAGCTGCATCTTTCCAGGAAACAACAAAGGTTCTTACCGAAGCAGCAATTAACGGCAAGGTAGACCCGCTTATCGGTCTTAAAGAAAACGTTCTTATCGGTAAACTTATTCCTGCAGGTACAGGTATGAAGAGATACAGAGATGTAAGACTTGACTCTGATGAGAGCAGTGAAGAAGAACTTTCTTTTGAGGAAGATTTTGAAGGTGAAGACATTGCTGAAAATACTGAAAATACAGACAATTCACCTGAAGAAACAGCAGAAACTGTAGAAAACACAGATAATGCAGCAGAAGAAACCACAGAAGAAGTTAATACAGAAGAATAAAACTTTAAATCATATTGTAAAGTCAAGGGTTAAGTGCGAATTAATTAAAAAAATATAAAATTAAAGACCTACTGTACGTAAACACATGTCAAATATATCATTGCTGGAATAGCCATGAAAAAGTTTACGAGGGTAGCTATTGATCCAATTTTCAACGCGTGCAATCTCTGTACGCGTTGTTTTAGTGAAATTGTAACCTTTTGGGAAATGCCGGCGAATCATTTTATTTTGATTTTCATTGCTGCCACGTTCACAGGAAGAATATGGATGACAATAATATAAATCAACTCTCTTTTCTCCGTTTGGGGAATGCTCTATACCAAAACTGTCAGCAAACTCTACACCATTATCACAAGTAATAGTACGGAATATCTTCTTGAAATTGCCGCCACATTTACGCTCTAAATCGTTAAGAACATTAACCACATTCTCTTTATTTTTCCCTGGCATTTTATAAATCAATTCTTTCCTGGATAAACGTTCAGTAAGTACAAGAAGAACACTCCTGGTCTTTTTCTTACCGACTACACAATCCATCTCCCAATGACCGAACGCATCACGTTTTAATATATCCGGGCGTTGCTCAATACTCTTACCTTTCATTACGCGACAAGGACGGACTTTTCTATATTTCTTCTTAGACTTATTACGCTTTACCGGCAAATCTTTATTAGTAAGTGCCAGGAAGATATTATCGTTAATATAACGATATATCGTTGTTTTTGATAAAGATGTAGTAAATGTAAGATTGTTATTTCTAATATAGCAAAGAGCAGCTGCAGGAGAATATTTACATTTACTGATAAGGTATTCAATATAAGCAGCGTAGTCATAATCATTACCTATCTTAAGTCCTGGTCCTTTAGCTTTTAAATGTTCCTGGTATTTACTTTCCGCCAGCTCCGCAGAGTATCGAAGTTCCTCAGTCAGATCTGACAAGGTATGAACATACTGTCCGCGCTTAATTTCTCTGTAGATGCTTGCCCTCGACTTATTAAGTTCTTTTGCTATAAATGAAATTGATGTTTTAGACCTTAACCAGCTTTCTAACCTGATACGGTCATAATATGTAAAATGTTTATATCCCATGTCATTAGTACCTCTCAAAAAAATAATAAAAATACAAGTGAAACAAGTTCACTTGTAATTTTTAATAAGTATAATTTAATTATATAAAGTATCAGGTAATGATACAAGACCGCGCTTTAAACAAGTCCACGTTTAAAACGAAGAATAAGTAAAATCATTAATCTTTGAAAAATTAATCTATAATATTCATTTAATGCAAAATACGGATTACAAATACAAACTACAAAAAACTCTATAAAAGAAGAAAGATAAATATAAAATTTATTTTCAAGCTCATCATCTGACAAAGACGAAAAATGAATAATATCTTTTAACAAAGAATCATCATCTGTACGAAGAACAACACTACTCAAAGTTTCAATACTCAAATTAGCAAAATAAATATCAAATTCCATAATCAAACAACCTCACTTTATAAAAATTCAAATAACAAACAAAGATTAATCTTTGTCAGGTAATGAAACAAGCCCACGCTTTAAACGATACAATGAAATTAAAAAAAAGCGCCGGACATTATCCGCTAAATCAGTACCTGGATTAACAACATAAAACAAATAACAATTAATGAAGTCTTTTAAATAATGATAAAATGCATCATCCAATTCATCATCAGTCAAAGAAGCTATATACATAAAATCACCAAGAAAAATTATATCCTTGGTTTTAATAATATATGAACTCAAATCTTTAATAATTAAATCTATGTCCATAATCAATCATCCTCTCTCTCTTCTAAATTATAAATGCAATCAATCCCATTGGAATCAAGTCCTGCAGAAACAGCCCTTTCTATATCTTCTGACGTTGAATCATCAAATACATCAATCACTACTGTAATTGTTTTCATATATTACCTACCTCCATCAGCTTTATCATCATAATGTTCATGAATACAATCACCACAAATAACAACATCGCCTAAAAAACAACAAGTATCACATCCAAAAAAGCCATGACCACAATAATCATCACAAGTCGAAGTCCTTACGCCATATCTTTCCTCTTCAATAATCAAAGGACAATGACCATTAACACAACTTTCATAACAATAATTATCTCTCATATATTACCAGCCTCCAGCTTACATAATAGCTTATCATAAGAGTAAATATACTCTTTAATAAAACCACGATATTTACCGGTAAGATAATAGTACCAATCCCTGGTTGAATTTTCTTCACAGAAGTCAGCGAACTCAACGAAAGAACGGACTTCATGTTCTTTAATGTAACGCTGCATCTCTCTAACTTTAAATAATTCATCTCCGGAACTACACCTAAGCCATTCAGATGGATCAGCACCATTGAATCCAATAACCTCATCAGGATCATATTGGTATTTGCTGGGATGGTCTGCATGTATCATATAACGAACACTACCAACAATAGCCTTGCATGGCTCAATAGTGTAATCCGGCACACCAAGCGGAACTAACATTTCATAAATCTGCTTAAAGCTCTTAACAGTAGCAAACATGATTATGCAATGATAATGAGGCTTCTTCTGATTACCGTCCGGGTTCTGGTCTTTGTCATGAAGCGGAGAACATATCCATTTAGCTCTTATCATAGATATGGCCTCTCTCCAATCAGCAACATATACATCCTCAGAATATGTATATCCGGATAAATCTTCTTCTACAGGGAGAGAAGTTTCAATACCATCTGAATCAGATATAATAGAATCAGGATATACAAGAAAAGACCAATCACGATACCTCTTAGAATTATCTGTCCTGAAAGACAAATCTTTTTTAAATCTCATAGTTTAATACCTCCAAAAAATAATATCAACTCGCGTGAACACCGAACACGTTTGGCTTGCCGTAGCCAGCCAAACGCGGCAAATCCGCGAAAAAGTAAAAAAATAAATAAGGTAACCCCATACATGCCTATAAAAATAAACATGTATGGAGACCTTTTGAGGAACTTTGTCTTGCCAACGAGCCTCCTGAAAGTGAATGTATCGGCTGTTGCCGGGAAGCTGCACACCGCCGCCAAAGGCTGGCGGTTTAAGCAGCCTTCCGGCTACACAGCCTATTCGCTTTCACTCTCATTAGCAAGACCAGGCTCCGGCTCATCAGCCGGAGAAAGTTCGGGAACGTCATCACGTTTATATACGGTCTGTTCGTATTCAATACGTTGAAGCTGCGGAGCTTCAAATGAATTAAAATACTTCGACCAGTGCGGAATAAAAGTAAAAGTCCTGGTACCAAGAAAAAAGAATATAGCCGGCTCAAAGTCGAAATACTCATCCAGCTTGCCGCCATCATCTCCATTATTATTAATGGAAATAAACTTCTTAATCTTCTTACCAACAGTAAAAACACGGGCAAAATTCCGCTGCAGGTACATGGAATCGGTCAAGTCTCTAAGTTTCTTATCAACATCAAATGTTTGGGAGAACATAACAACTTTAGTATGATAGTGACGTTGCAGCTTAAACCAATTACGAACCTCCGGGCGGAAGTTCTTAAAGTTACGATTGTCCCAGATCATACCGACCTCATCAATTAAAAGTAAAATCTTCGGAGCAGTCAGTTTAATCTTCTCCTTAAGAACCTTAATAATTTTAGTAAGACCCTTGTAATTGTCTTTATCAAAAGGAACATAATTAAAATCCTCCAACATAACGCGTCCTATATCATCCGGGCGAATATAGAAAGTGTAGGGTATACGTTCGGTACTATAGACAGTCCACCCTTTTCTAACGTGCTGGATAGCATATTTAGTAAGCGTGGTAGACTTACCTGACCCTTTCTTACCAAAAATCATAATTAGTTTATATGGGTTCGTATATTTATTTGTAAGTAATAAAAATATAAACATGAAAAAAATTAAGATAAAACAAAATTTTAGAAAACCAATAATTAATACCTCCTTGATGCCATAGAATACACGAGGACAAACAAGGAAGATATAAGAATAAAGCCACCAATAATGTAGCCAAAAACAGAATTTGAAATATAGATAATTGTGTCAAAAATAAATGTACTTAAAGTATTCAAAAAATTCATATTAACACCTCGTTAAGTTCCTCTATAACTGGTTAATATCCGGATGCACAAGGCATCCGGAAAGTAAATTAGGATTTATGGAGTAAGCGACCAAAAATACCAATAGCAGCACCAACAAGCATAACGCCGGTTGTTACTAATAAAAACGGAGTAGCCATAATGGTTGAACCGATAGTCGTTATCTGTCCAAAAATCCATGTTGCCACTTCACTCATTGTCGTTAAAAAAGCAGTCATAAAATACCTCCTTTAAAATTAAGCCTTATGGAGCAAACGTCCAAAAATACCAATAGCAGCACCAACAAGCATAACTCCGGTTGTTACTAATAAGAACGGAGTATCCATTATTGTTTTACCAATAGTGGTAACCTGTCCAAAAATCCATGTTGCGACCTCTCCCATAGTTGTTAAGAAACCGCCCATTGCAGTAGCTTCAGCAAGTAACATAAGCAAACCTCCTTTTATTTAAAAATTTAATGATGTGTATTTCTAAGCCGGCGAAAAATTCCGACAATAGAACCAAAAATAACAATAGAAAAAGAAAGCAATAAAATCCAGTTGGAAGTGATAGCGTTCCAGGCAGAACTAATAACACTAAAAATATAATTTGATATTTCCGACATGTCTGAAAAAAAATCAACTGAACTCATAACAAGCCTCCTTTACTTCTTTCCCAGAATCTTAATAATGAACTGGAAGAATACAATTAAAATATAAAGTGTAAGTGCAGCTGCCACACAAATCAAAGCAGGCAAAGCGTCAGAAATAACATCAGAAACAATAACGTAATCCGTTATACCTAAGAATCTAAAAAAAATATCAATCATACAATCATCCTTTCCGGGTAAGAGCTATAACACAACTTGAAATAGATGAAAAAGCAATAACAGTCAAAAGAGATATAATAGCTCTGTACTGTTTACCTGACAGCTCATATATAGTCGTATCAGTGCCATCAGCTGCATTAACTTTATACAAAATACAAGAACAAAGAAAAAACACAGCGATAACAAATAAAACGATGAAAACTTTCTTAAACTTAGACTTCTTAAAAATATTATCTTCCATATCAAGACCTCCAAACTAAAATAGAATCTGCAATTATATAAAGAGTAATAATAAAAATAATAAGCATAATAAATCTAAATAACCACATCAAGACCTCCGCCGGTTAAAAATAAAAATAATTAAAAAAGTGATAATAATTAAAGCAATAAACAAATCAAGCAAGCTAAAATCAGATATAACTTTTAAACTATCAAGCGTATCAATATATCCACCAACAAGGCTTATAAGATACTCAAAACATTTAAGCATACAACACCTCTTCCTCTTATTTATCTGGTAATGTAAATTACATACAACCCATACAAAGCAAACGCAAAAGGCATCAAGAAAGAAGGAATAAGATTAATAACGGAAGAAAGGTAAACAACAGCAGTACATAAAACACCACCTAAAACAATGACGAATCCTTTATTACTCATCAATCAACACTTCCTTCCCTACGTAATGCAACATCAACAACCGTAAAAGTTAAACCAAGAATAACAACAGTTTGAACCTTACCGAGGTTGTCCCAGATATTAGTTATCCAAGTATTAACAGTAGTAACAGCTGCCAATACTCCCGGAGATAATGCGATCGGTTGGATAACATTAACTGAAGAAATACCATTACTAATAAAATCAACAACGGATGTATTATCATCATCCGGATCATCATCATAATCTCTCAATACCGGCTTATATGTATAATTCATCCTGTCCCGGATAGAATCCAACCGAGCCAGGATAGCACTATCATCAAAATTAAATGTGCTGCCACCGGTAGTAATTGAAATATCCTTAATGGCTGCTATTACAGAGCTATCATCAAAAGCAAGACTAGGCAAAGTATTTAAAAGACTTCTAAAAGAACCATTAATACTACGAAAAGAAGAATAATAATCAATACTGCCAACCAAATCTTTAATATCAGATTGAAGCTCATAAATTAAAGATAAATTAGAAGACAAAAGCTTAAAAGAATTAAAATTCTCAGTTCTAATAGCTTTGAGTAAAACAGAATGGTCACTATTATAATCAACAAGAGTTTTAATTAAACTATATATAGAAGTTTGGCGAATACTTACCCAGGAGTCTAAGTTCTTATCATATTCAAAATAATTAAAATATTCAGGCGCAATAATAGCATTTTTAAGAAAAGTAGTATTAAGCAATAATGATTGCATTAAAACAGAATCAGCATCTTCATTAGGAATTGATCTTAAAGAAGACATAATATCCCAAGCATCCTTGAACTGTAATGATAAAGAAGAAGCCAATCCAGTTAAACCACCAAAAATAGTATAAGCAATCTTCTCTGATTTAGATGAAGAAGAACTATCATAAGGATTATCAGTCTGCGTAATCTGATAAACAGCATCAACCCAAGAATCATAAGTATTCAAATCATCTAAAGCGTCAGGAAAAGACTCCCAAGATTTTACAGATACACCATAATCAGAGTCATTACAATAAATCAATTTAAAAGATTCACTATTAGGATTAACAAAATTTGAAACCTTAGGAACCTTAAAAGATGAAGAATACATAGTATTATAATTAACAAGATTAGTCCACGATTCCGATAAACCAACAGAAGAAAAATAACAATAAAAATTGCATTTATTTTTAAAATTTAAAGTAATATCAAAAGTATCACGATCTTGAAAAATATTATCTAATTTACCTGATGAATCGACGAATAAAAAACCATAAGATTCTTTATAAAAAACATATTGATACCTAAAATAATAAGAAGGAGTAATCACATCACTATCATCATAATCAAAAAAACCTTCAATCTTATGGTTAGCAAAAATACAAACAGTTCCGGAAGGTAAACTATAAGATTTACCACAAGCAGAATAAGCAGCACTGCCATAATAATAAACAGGAGATTGATGTCGAACATTAGAATATTTATCACCCGGATCAAAAGTACCATGGTAATCAAAAGTAAATAAAGTATTATAAGTAAAAATGCCATTAATCGTACCATTATAAGTAGAATAAGCATAATCAAAATAATGAGTTACAACATTAGTTACAAGATCAATACGAGTAACAGTAACAACCCAAGGCCAGGTTATAGACTCTGAAAAAGGAAAAACAAAATAATTATCAACCATACGACTAATACCTGAACGCATACCATAGTAGCCGGAATAACTCGAAGTGAAAACATATACACAATTAGATACAGGATCAAGCCAATAAGATGCATTTGCAACTTTGCCGTTGCACTTTTCTAACTCTGAAGGCAGATACGTATAACAAACAGAAGCGTTATAAGCACTAGGCGGAAAATAACCAAACGCAAAATAATCTTTACAAGCATATACAGTACCACTATAATAAACGTAGTGATAACCATTATCAAAAGTAGTCGGAGTGTGACGAGATATAGTAGTATCGTAGCCATTGTAAGATACATAAATATTATCAGAATCAAAATCAACTGATATATCTAAATCTTTAGGCAATGAAGATACAGAAGCAGCTAAAACATTAAATGAAGGTTGAACAAAAACAAAATAAAAAAAGAAAGATAAGATACAAACATATGAAGTTATTTTCATAAATAAATTGTTCATAAAAACCTCCAAAAAAATAATAAAAATAAGGAGAAAAAAATGACATACGCAAAAGCAGAAAAAATTCAAAAACAAAAATCTTTTACAGTATTTCTTATAATAGGATTAATATATTGCATTGTGGCAATAATACCGGCAGTAATATTTACAGTATTGTATATAAAAAGCAACGAAAAAAATAAAAATTACATAAAAGCTATAATTAATACAATAGGAAAAATAGGTGCAATAATTCAAATAAGCATAATGTTAATAATAGCAATAATAACAGCATATCAAATCATAAAAATAATATAATATACATTAATGGTTAAGAATTTAACCCTTAACCATTAATAGAATTAATAATCATATTCTTCATCTTCTGGTTGTGGCTTCTTTGGAGCTGCAACCTTTCTTTTTGCAGGAACATAAATCACTTTATTCTCAACTGTAACAAATGAACCCTTACGCATTAAACGAAAAAGCAATACAGTATCAAGAATCTGTAATCCAAGTAAAACAAAAACTAACATTACTTCTTTTCCTCCGGTCCGAGATGTATTCCAACAACAGCAGGTCTACCGCCAATGCCGGCACCGTATTCTAATTCATAAAAACGACCAACAGAATCAGGCTGGATAAGACCGTGACAAGTTTCCGGTAAAAATACCTCATCTACTTTCTGACCAACAGCACCATGGGAACAATCAAACGCGGTATAATCATTAATCAAGCTGACAATACAACAATTAGTTCCTTTCTTTGATGTAAACTTTCTGTAACCAATTAATAACGCACTCATAATAAGACCTCCTAAGATATTTAATAGTTTAAAATAAGTAAAAGTGCTTACCCTTTGAGGAAAAGGGGGATTGACAAACACAATACATCGCAAAAAGAATGACAAATCCCCTTTTACTTAATGGGGTATAAAACATTTAACAGGACGTTTAACCTGTTACACTTAATATAAAACTTAACAAACTTTAAATCATATAAATTTACCTGTTGACAACGGATAAATTAACATTTATAATAAGCCGTGCGTGCAATGTAGCATGGCTTATTTTTGTGCGCAAATGAGAGAATTTGAATAATCAGATTCGCAACCAAGGAAATTTATTTATCAGGAGGTGAAAAAGAATGCCTACATTTAACCAGTTAGTAAGAAAGGGAAGACAGACATCTGTTAAGAAGTCAACAGCTCCAGCTCTTTTAAAGAGTTACAACTCACTTCAGAAGAAAGCTATTGATACAGCTTCTCCACAGAAGAGAGGTGTTTGTACAGCAGTTAAGACTAAGACCCCTAAGAAACCTAACTCAGCTCTTAGAAAAATTGCCAGAGTTCGTCTTTCTAACGGTATTGAAGTAACAAGCTACATTCCAGGTGAAGGACATAACCTTCAGGAACATAGCGTTGTTCTTGTAAGAGGTGGTAGGGTAAAAGACTTACCAGGTACAAGATATCATATCGTAAGAGGAACACTCGATACAGCAGGTGTTGCTAAGAGAAGACAGGCGCGTTCAAAATACGGCGCTAAGAGACCTAAAGACGCAAAATAATATTCACTTAATTGTCAGATTGGTTTAAGTGCCGGATAGATATATTTCCTGTAGGTTGCAGGACATAAGATATACCGAGCGCGAACACATAGACACATGTGAGTACCTATGAATTAATTAAATTATGTTAAGGAGGGAAGAACCGTGCCACGTAAAGGACATACTCAGCATAGAGATGTATTAGCAGATCCAATGTACAACAGCAAGGTTGTAACAAAACTTATCAACAATATTATGTTAGACGGTAAGAAATCTACAGCTCAGAAGATTGTATATGGAGCATTCAATAAAGTTGAAGAAAAATCAGGTAAGCCAGCTCTCGAGGTATTTGAAGAAGCTATGAACAATGTAATGCCAGTACTTGAAGTTAAAGCAAGACGTATTGGTGGTGCTACTTACCAGGTACCTATCGAAGTAAGAGCAGAGAGAAGACAGGCTCTCGGACTTCGTTGGTTGACAACTTTCTCACGCGCAAGAGGCGAGAAGACTATGGAAGAAAGACTTGCCGGCGAAATTATGGATGCATCTAACAATACAGGTGCATCAGTAAAGAGAAAAGAAGATATGCACAAAATGGCAGAAGCAAACAAGGCTTTCGCACATTACAGATTCTAATTTTTATGAAACATATTCTGCAGCGTAACTTTCCGCTGCGGAATTACTAACCAAAATAAGGAGGAAAATACCTTGGCTGGAAGAGAATATCCATTAGAGAGAACCAGAAATATCGGTATTATGGCTCATATTGATGCTGGTAAGACAACATTAACAGAGCGTATCTTATATTATACCGGTGTTAACTATAAGATTGGTGATACTCATGAAGGAACAGCTACAATGGACTGGATGGAACAGGAACAGGAACGTGGTATTACAATCACATCTGCTGCTACAACATGCCATTGGACTTTAGAGGATCATCATAAACCAATGCCAGGTGCGTTAGAACATCGTATCAACATCATTGATACTCCGGGCCACGTAGACTTTACAGTTGAAGTTGAACGTTCACTCAGAGTTCTTGATGGCGCAGTAGGTGTATTCGATGCTAAGGCAGGTGTAGAACCTCAGTCTGAAAACGTTTGGAGACAGGCTGATACCTACAATGTACCTCGTATGGCATTCATCAATAAGATGGATAAAATGGGTGCAGACTTTTTCTATTCTGTTCAGACAATCATTGATCGTCTTGGAAAGAATGCAATTCCTGTACAGATTCCAATTGGACAGGAAGATGATTTTAAGGGCTTAATCGACTTATTTGAGATGGAAGCTTATTATTACAAAGATGACAAGGGTGAAGACATCGAGATTACAGCAATTCCTGATGACTTAAAAGACCTTGCAAATAAATGGAGAGATAACCTCGTTGAGAAAATCTGCGAATTAGATGATGATTTAATGATGATGTATCTTGAGGGAGAGACTCCTTCTAAAGAGCAGTTAAAGGCAGTTCTCCGTAAGGGAACAATTGCCAGTGAAGCAGTTCCTGTATTCTGTGGTTCAGCATACAAGAACAAGGGTGTTCAGAAGTTATTAGACGGTGTTATTGAATATATGCCAGCTCCAACAGACGTTCCTGATATCACAGGTACAGATATGGAAGGCAATGAAGTAACAAGACCATCTTCAGATGACGCTCCATTTGCTGCTTTAGCATTTAAGATTATGGCTGACCCATTCGTTGGTAAGCTTGCATTCTTCAGAGTATACTCTGGTACATGTAACTCAGGTTCATATGTATTAAATGCATCAAAAGATAAAAAAGAACGTATTGGACGTATCGTACAGATGCATGCCAATAAGCGTACAGAAATAGATAAAGTATATTCAGGAGATATCGCTGCTGCTGTAGGTTTCAAATTTACAACAACCGGTGATACAATCTGTGATGAACAGCATCCTGTAATCCTTGAATCTATGGAATTCCCAGAACCTGTTATCGAGCTCGCAATTGAGCCTAAGACAAAGAACGATCAGGGTAAGATGGGTGAAGCTTTAGCAAAACTTGCTGAAGAAGATCCAACATTCAAAGCTCATACAGATCAGGAAACAGGTCAGACAATTATTGCCGGAATGGGTGAGTTACATCTTGAAGTTATCGTAGACCGTCTTCTTCGTGAATTTAAGGTTGAAGCTAACGTAGGTGCCCCACAGGTAGCATATAAGGAAACAATCACAAAACCTGTTGATGTTGATAGCAAGTATGCTAAACAGTCAGGTGGTCGTGGACAGTACGGACACTGTAAAGTTAAATTTGAGCCTATGGATCCAAACGGTGAAGAAACATTCAAGTTCGTATCTACTGTAGTAGGTGGTGCTATTCCTAAGGAATACATCCCATCTGTTGGAGAAGGTATCGAAGAAGCTACTAAAGCAGGTATCCTTGCAGGTTTCCCTGTACTTGGTGTATCAGCTAACGTATACGATGGTTCTTACCATGAAGTCGATTCATCAGAAATGGCATTCCACATTGCCGGATCTATGGCATTCAAGGAAGCTATGCAGAAGGCTAATCCTGTTCTCCTTGAGCCTATCATGAAAGTTGAAGTTACAATGCCTGAAGAATACATGGGCGACGTAATCGGAAGCTTAAATGCTAAGCGTGGACAGATCCAGAGCATGGATGACATCGGTGGCGGTAAGATGGTAACAGCATTAGTTCCACTTGCTGAAATGTTCGGATATTCAACAGAACTTCGTTCATCTACACAGGGTCGTGGTAACTACTCAATGTTCTTCCAGAAATATGAGCAGGTACCTAAGAACGTACAGGATAAAGTAATCGCTGCAAGAGCAAAATAAATATTGAAAAAATTTCTTTTATGAAATATAATTAAAAAAGCTTATAAAAAAAGACAACCCGGAAGAGGGAAAATTTAAGGAGGATTTTTTTAAAATGGCTAAAGCTAAATTTGAAAGAACTAAACCACATTGTAACATTGGTACAATCGGACACGTTGACCATGGTAAAACAACTTTAACAGCTGCTATCACTAAGACTCTTAATGCAAGACTTGGTACAGGTGAAGCTGTTGCATTCGAAAATATCGATAAGGCTCCAGAAGAAAGAGAAAGAGGAATCACAATTTCTACTGCTCACGTTGAATATGAGACAGAGAGAAGACATTATGCACACGTTGACTGCCCAGGCCATGCTGACTATGTAAAGAACATGATCACCGGTGCTGCTCAGATGGATGGCGCTATCCTGGTTGTTGCTGCTACTGATGGTGTTATGGCACAGACAAAGGAACATATCCTTCTTGCTCGTCAGGTTGGTGTTCCATATATCGTTGTATTCCTTAACAAGTGCGATATGGTTGATGATGAAGAACTTATCGAGTTAGTTGAAATGGAAGTTACAGAACAGCTTGAAGAATATGGATTCACAGGTTGTCCAATCATTAAGGGTTCAGCTCTTAAAGCACTTGAAGATCCTAACAGTGAATGGGGTGATAAGATTCTTGAACTTATGCACACAGTTGATGAATATATCCCAGATCCTGTAAGAGATACAGATAAGCCATTCCTTATGCCAGTAGAAGACGTATTCACAATCACAGGTCGTGGTACTGTTGCTACAGGTAGAGTAGAAAGAGGAACACTTCACCTTAATGATGAACTTGAAATCCTTGGTGTTAAGGAAGATGTTCTTAAGACAGTTGTTACTGGTATCGAAATGTTCAGAAAACAGCTTGATGAAGCTATGGCTGGTGATAACATCGGAGCTCTTCTCCGTGGTGTTAACCGTGACCAGATCGTTCGTGGACAGGTACTTGCAAAACCAGGTACAGTTACATGTCATAGAAAATTTACTGCTCAGGTTTACGTTTTAACAAAAGATGAAGGTGGACGTCATACTCCATTCTTCAACAACTATCGTCCACAGTTCTACTTCAGAACAACAGACGTAACAGGTGTTTGCGAACTTCCAGCTGGAACAGAAATGTGCATGCCTGGTGATAACGTAGAAATGACAATCGAACTCATCCATCCAATCGCTATGGAACAGGGTCTTACATTCGTGTATTTAATGCTACGGAGGTGGAATTATAATGAAAACTTCAGTAAATCTTGCGGGAGTTGAACTTAAGAATCCCGTTATGACGGCATCCGGCACATTCGGTTCTGGAATGGAATATGCTGAATTTGCAGATCTTAATAAGCTCGGGGCTGTTGTGACCAAAGGTGTTGCCAACGTTCCGTGGCCGGGTAACCCGACTCCGAGAGTTGCGGAAGTTTACGGCGGAATGCTTAATGCCATAGGACTCCAGAACCCGGGGATTGATGTTTTTGCATCGCGTGATATTCCTTTTTTACGTCAGTACGATACCAAAATAATTGTTAATGTATGCGGTAAGTCCGAAAAAGATTAT
>ENA-OPAG01001095-OPAG01001095.1-human-gut-metagenome-genome-assembly--contig:-NODE-1095-length-14673-cov-3.216582_pt1 | contig 14673 bp, 11 predicted proteins | sample MGYA00241053_ERZ501422 | MGnify/ENA primary metagenome ERZ501422 (study PRJEB25962, sample SAMEA2042619) | human gut metagenome | biome: human gut; feature: human-associated habitat; material: faeces... | reverse complement strand
TAGTTGCTCTGAAATGCATTCCAGAACTGTCAAGATTAGGTCTTCATGAGAAGTCACACCTGTGCATTACGCCTCCGCCGCAGGGCAGGCCTCCTGCGCGTATGATAGATTATTTGTGATGTCCAATGGTGCCTTTGCCAATAAATTGGGCGCAGCTGTGGTTTCCTGCCGCAGGGGCGGCGCAACCGCAACCTTCGACCAGCTGAATAAATACTTTACCATCAGCAATATGCCCGTCGTTTCCGGTACATACTGGAATCAGGTGCATGGCAATACACCGGATGAGGTCAAGCAGGATTTGGAAGGCATGCAGAACATGCGCGCCATCGGGCGAAATATGGCTTGGCTGCTGAAGTGTATCGAGGCAGGCAAAAACGCAGGTGTCGCTTTGCCCGAGCAGGAAGAAAAAATCAAGACCAATTACATCAGATAATTTTTTCGGGGCTGTCCTCATGCCCCTTGATGCAGATATGCGAAAGCGATGCTTTTGCAAAAAATAAAAAAGGCTTTCTCTAAAACGGAACCGAACCACCTTATGCGGACAGCACAAAATGGTTCGGTTCCGTTTCTTTCAATATGAAATCAATATAAAATTCTTTATGCCGTCAGCTCCGCAAACGCCTTCTGATACGCCGCCTTCGTCCCTTCGTCAAAGCAGACCAGAATAATCTGCTCCATCGTATCATCCGTTTCCAGAAAATGCAGGATTTCACCTACGGCAATCTTCGCCGCTAAGTCAATCGGGAATCGATATACTCCCGTGCTGATGGAAGGGAATGCGATGCTCTTGACACCATACTCCTTCGCCAATGCCAGACAATTCCGATAGCAATTTGCCAGAAGATCCTCCTCGCCCCATTTTCCGCCGCGCCAAATGGGACCGGGCGTATGAATGACATATTTTGCCTTCAATTTGTAGCCCTTCGTGATTTTTGCTTCACCCGTACGGCAGCCATGCAGCGTTTCACATTCTGCCAGAAGCTCCGGCCCCGCCGCCCGATGAATGGCACCATCTACACCGCCGCCCCCAAGCAGGGATGTATTGGCGGCATTGACAATCGCATCTGTTTTCGCCTTTACAATATCACCTTTTACAATAGACAAACGTTTCATTTCGCAATCCCCCTTTGTCAGATTCCCTTGTCCCATCATTTTATCCTCTTTCTGAAAATTCGTAAAGCGATTTTTCAAAAAAAACTTTCAAATTCCTATATTTTTGCTCATTTTTCACAAAAAAACAAGCCGAACCCCAAATTCGGCTTGTTCTGTTTTCATTCTGCGGTTTTCATTTTCTCCATCGGGTTCTGCTTGTTAGAGTGCATCTGGAACAAACGTGAGATACGCTCTTTCTTTCCGGAACGAGTGTTCAACACATAAGAACCAGCGTTGATAGAACCTGCGTATACACGGAAGAAGCACAAACGACCTACATACGGGTCGGTAGCGATCTTAAATGCCAACGCCGTCAATGGCTCCTCGAACAAAGGTTTACGAGTGATTATTTTATCAGGATCTGAAGGATCCGTACCCTCGATAGCCGGCGTATCTTCAGGAGAAGGCAAAAACGCGCAAACTGCGTCCAATAGAGTCTGTACACCTTTATTCTTGAAAGAAGAACCACAAGTCATCGGGTTGATCTGCATAGCCAACGTACCCTTGCGGATAGCAACCATGATCTCCTCTTCCGTGATCGTAGAAGGATCATCGAAGTATTTCTCCATGATAGCGTCGTCGCACTCAGCCAAAGCCTCAAGCATCTTGTCGCGCCACTCCTCAGCCTCAGCTTGCAAGTCTGCCGGGATCTCCTCTACGCTATACTCGGCACCCATAGTCTCGTCGTGCCAGAAGATAGCCTTCATCTTGATCAAGTCGACAACACCCTTGAAAGTCTCCTCAGCTCCGATAGGGATCTGGATCGGACAAGGATTAGCTCCTAATACGTCCTTCAATTGGCGTACTACCTCATAGTAGTTAGCACCCGAGCGGTCCATCTTATTAACGTAACCGATACGAGGTACATTATATTTATCAGCCTGACGCCATACAGTCTCAGACTGGGGCTCAACACCACCTACGGCACAGAATGTAGCAACAGCACCATCCAATACACGAAGAGAACGTTCAACCTCAACCGTGAAGTCAACGTGTCCCGGAGTGTCAATCAAGTTGATTTTATAACGGTTGCCCAAATAGTTCCAGAATGTAGTCGTAGCAGCGGAAGTAATCGTGATACCACGCTCCTGCTCCTGCGCCATCCAGTCCATTGTAGCAGTACCATCATGAGTCTCACCGATCTTGTGTGTCAAACCTGTGTAAAACAAGATACGTTCAGAAGTCGTTGTCTTACCAGCGTCAATGTGAGCCATGATACCGATGTTCCTAGTGAACATCAATTGCTTATCGTTGTTTGCCATATTCTTTTTATTGCCTTAAAAAATTAAAATCTGAAGTGAGCGAACGCACGGTTAGCCTCAGCCATACGGTGCATATCTTCTTTTCTTTTGAATGCGCCACCTTGGTTATTGAAAGCATCTACAATCTCTGCAGACAACTTGTCAGCCATAGTCTTACCTCCACGTTTACGTGCGAAGATAATAAGGTTCTTCATAGAAATTGACTCTTTACGATCCGGGCGGATTTCAGTAGGGACTTGGAATGTAGCACCACCTACACGGCGTGACTTAACTTCGACTTGAGGAGTAATGTTATCAAGCGCAGCTTTCCAAATTTCGAGAGCGGACTTTTCCTCGTTAGGCAATTTGCCCTTAACGGTTTCCAAAGCGGAATAGAAAATTTCGAAGGCAGTATTTTTCTTGCCATCATACATCAAATGGTTAACGAATCTCGTAACCTTTACATCACCGAAAACAGGATCCGGAAGGATCTGTCTTTTCTTTGGTTTTGCTTTTCTCATTTTGTTTTCAAAAATTTGTTCTTGTCGTTGGTTGCCTTTAATTTGTCTTCAACGGTTCCGCTGAACCATTTACTCAACCTTATAGCCTATCCAAATAACTCAAACCTGTTTTAATACTTAAATTTAAATCTCAGTTTGAAGGCATGTAATTAATTACTTCTTCTTACCTTTTGCGGCAGCTGCTGCTTGACCCGGTTTCGGACGCTTAGCTCCATATTTGGAACGTCTTTGCGTACGGCCGTTAACACCCGCTGTATCCAACGTACCACGTACGATGTGATAACGCACACCCGGAAGGTCCTTTACACGACCACCACGTACCAATACGATAGAGTGCTCTTGCAAGTTGTGTCCTTCTCCCGGAATATAGGAGTTAACTTCCTTACCATTTGTCAAACGTACTCTCGCTACTTTACGCATTGCAGAGTTAGGTTTCTTCGGAGTCGTAGTGTAAACACGTACGCAAACGCCACGTCTTTGAGGACAAGCGTCCAATGCGGGTGATTTACCCTTCTCCACCAAAGTTTCCCTTCCTTTTCTAACTAATTGCTGAATTGTAGGCATTTCTTTCTTTTTTTAAACTTTGAATGTGTTATTATTATTTATCTAATCTTTTCCTATTTCGAGCCGCAAAGTTACGCATTATTTTCGGACAATCAATAAGTTGTGCCTGTTTTTTTCGTATACTCCGCACTAAAAACGGTGCAAAGGTACATATTTGTTCCCGTTTGGCAAGGTAGGCTCTTGTTGTATTTATTGATATTTAACATTTACTATCTCTATTTACCGATAAGTTTCATGCGTCACGGGCTTCACACAAACTCAATCCCCTTAAATCAAACGAGTTCCTGTGATGCCTGTGAAAGCAATGGGATCGGATCGACGATTTACCTAGCCGGCACGTAAAGCGACTGGTGGCGGGTGCCGATATCACGCAATTTACCCGCCTCGACAAATTGATGCAGGCGGCGGCTGGCCGTACTGCTCGTCAGGCCGCAAAGCCGCTGGAAGGCGACACGGGTCATATATTCATGCTCGGCAAAATAGCTCGCGAGCAATTGGTCGATACGATCAGGCTCCAATTGGCGGGAATGGGATTTGTACTTGGCTCGTTCCAGCGTCATCGTCTTCAAGCTATCTTTCAGCTCCACCTCGGGACGGAAAGCCACGGACTTGAAACGGATGGACTCCGCACGTATCTCATGCGTGGATTGTACGGCCGGGCATTGCAACGTGACTTGCAAATACCCCAACCCATCGATATGTACACGTTTTCCTTCACGCAAATATTCCGCTGTCACCTCGCTTAAAGAGATAAGCACGGCGGCTACGTCTGCCGGCGTGACGGTACATCGACCATGGATACGTTTGGCCAGATCATCCGTATCGATCGTGCCAGATGATACGATACGTGCGTGAAAACGAGGACGCTTCATGCTATCCTTCGATACCGGAGTCTTGTAAAAGTCATATTTTGCTGCCATATATCTAGTATGAGATTAAAAGGTTATTCATAGGAACATCGTATGCTATTAGTCATTTCACAAGGGTGATATGATCTTTTCACCTATGTGAAACGATCGTTTCATGATTGTGATACGTTCTTTTCACATAGGTGAAAAGATTATAGGCACTTAACAAAGGTATTACATTCATACCACCTAAACAAGAGTTCTTCCTAGTATTTTGGACAAATTACTTTTATTTCAAATGATAATATAAATATTTGGAAAACTTCAAGTTAACAACCTATATTCGCAGAAGAAAACGGTAAAAATAACCTCTAAAACATAGTATCATGAAAACTGTATTGGATTTTTTAGGCCAGCTATGGCTTCGCTTCTTAAAACCGAACGGGCCAATCACCATACCACACCAAACCGAAGGTAAAGCCAAACGATTTAGCGACAATAACTCACTCCTTCAAAAGAGTCTGGAGACTTTCCTCCAAGAAATCATTGAGTTCCGTTTCAACTTGTTGAGCGAGGAGACTGAATATCGATACAAACAATTGGAAACGGATCGCTTCTATCCGGTGACGCAACGTGACCTAAATAGCATTTGCATGGAGGCAAGACGGACGGGGATTGATTGCTGGGATCGGGATGTGAATCGTTTCGTATATTCAAAGGATGCAGATGGCCGGGATGAACGTACGCAAGGCACACGCCAAGCATTTCCACCCCCTACCCCGCCTAGCCTCATTTATTGGCACTACGAACCAGAAGAACCTATTAAGCGACCCCACGGGAAGCCGCCGTTTCCTATGCGTGGAGGTGCAAAGCAAGATTAATTGCGAAGGTATCGAGCATGATCAAATCTACGCCCAGCTGAAAAACGAGTTACAAAAAGGAGAGCGCCATTGGTTCACCTCCGGAGAGGAGGAGGCGATCATGCGATCGAATGAGGCTTTCTACAAACGTCCGATCGAGGAAGATGTGTTCCACGCCTGCTTCCGGGCCGCATGTCCGGGAGACCTAAATGTACATCCACTATCAGCTGCCTCCATTTTCCAGATATTAAAGGAAAAGAACCCAGCAGCCATGCGCGGTAGCACGGCAAGCAATTTCGGAAAGGTACTGACCGCCCTCCATATAGAGCGTAAACACACCCGCTACGGCAATCTTTATCAAGTAGTGCCGCTCACCCTTCACACGTTTCACAGGATTTAGCTGTAGCACAAGCAAATGCGGCCAGTGAAACCTATGTCATCGAAATCATCCCTAGCACTTAAATCTTCTCTCCAGCTCCTCATCTGTCAGCATGGAGATAATCGTCTTTCCATCCGGGGTCAGGTTCGAGTCCGAACAAGAGAACAGGGAGGCGATCAGATGATCCATCTCTTCCAAGGATAAGGATTTGCCGGGACGGATAGCGGCGGCTTTGGCTAAAGACAAGGCGATGGCCTCGCAGATCTTCTCATGCACTGCGCATCCGGTCTCGATCGCCCGGTCCACGATATCCTTTACCAAATTTACCGGATCAAGGTTCTCTATACCGGCGGGCAGGCCATTGATCGCGTAATTGTCATTTCCCAGATTGCTCAGATCAAAGCCGACGAAGCACAAATCCTCCAATAAGGAAGGCAGTACAGCCGCCTCAGCAGCGGTAAACTCTACGATCTCCGGGAATAAGACTTGTTGGGATACACCTTGTTGCTGACGGATATTCGACAGGTATTGGTCAAACAAGATACGCACATGCGCACGATGCTGGTCAATAATCGCCAGACCCGATTTCAAGGATGTCACGATATATCGCCCTTTATATTGATAGCAAGGATTGCTTACCTCCGTAAACAGTTTTTCCGGATCCGAAGCCTCGGCCGGCAATTCCTCGATCGGGGCATCCTCGAAAGTCTCGGACTCCCGTTGGACAGCCACTCGGTCGTTCTCAAACCCTTGATATAATTTAGACCAATCGAATTCCGGTTTTTTATAGGAAGTAGTGTCAAACGGATTATAACTGGAATCCACTTGCACTTTCGGGGCCTTATAAGTACTAGGCTCACTTTTCTTGACCGGGTTGTAAACAGGAATATCGATCGCATCCTCCACATCGAAATCAATCGTAGGGATAGCGCTCGATTTAGCCAACGCCTCCCGGGTAGCGGCCATCAAGATCTGCCAGATCGGTTGCTCGTTCTCAAACTTAATCTCCGTCTTTGTCGGATGGATATTGACATCGATCGAGGAGGGATCCAACGTGAAATAAACAAAATAATTCGGCATATCCCCGGCAGGAATCAATTGCTCATAGGCCTGCATGATCGCCTTATGGAAATAAGGATGCTTCATATAACGACCATTCACAAAAAAAAACTGCAATGCCCCTCGCTTCTTCGCCGAGTCCGGACGCCCCACGAAACCGGAAATAGTCACCATGGAACTTTGGGCATCCAGAGAGAGCAACTTCTGGTTTAAACTCTTACCATATATATTAATGATGCGCTGACGTAACCCCGACTCGGGCAGATTGAATATCTCCGCGTCATTATGATAAAGAGACATACCCACCTGCGGATTCACCAAGGCGATTCGCTCGAACTCATTGATGATATTCCGGAATTCCGTCTCATTCGACTTCAAGAATTTCCGGCGGGCGGGAACATTAAAGAAAAGATTCTTTACCGAGAAGATACTTCCCTCGTTACAAGCCTCCGGCTCGATACTCTCCAGATTGGAACCCGCGATGGATAGGCAAGTGCCAAGCTCGGTCCCTCTAGCCCGGGTACGCAACTCTATATGGGCGACAGCGGCGATAGAGGCCAATGCCTCACCTCGGAAACCCATCGTATGCAAAGAGAATAAATCCTCGGCCGTAGAAATCTTAGAAGTAGCGTGCCGCTCAAAAGCCATGCGAGCATCCGTCTCGGACATACCTTTCCCGTCATCGATCACCTGTATCAATGTCTTACCCGCATCCTTAATGTTCACTTGGATATTGGAAGCGCCAGCGTCCACCGCATTCTCGACCAACTCTTTAACGACAGAGGCCGGACGTTGAATCACCTCTCCCGCCGCGATTTGGTTGGCGATATGGTCCGGAAGTAAATGAATGATATCGCTCATTACCAGAACAAATACCAAAAGAAAGCAGCCAAGACCGCCAAGGCCACCGCCAGTTTCACATTCTTATACCTACGAGCCCGTGAATCCTCGCCTCGCCCCACGCTTTTCTTCAGATGCGAGGTACCTTCAATGAAGGTTCCCTTGATATGCGGCTTATATTCCTCCAACGGCTCCTCTACACCCATTTCACGTTTGACCTTGCTTATACGTTCCTCCAAGGCTTCCTTATGAGGGTCCCAATAAATAGGCTTATGATCATATTGACGCGGTTTACGCATGTTATAAAACGAGAAAAGTGCCATAGCTTTACCTATTAATTATGAATACGACGCTAATGTACGAATTTATTGCTTCTTTTCGGAGCATCTTGAGCTTTTCTTTTCACGACCTGATAAATATCATCCTTATCTTTCGGACGGATATAATCAAACCAATAAAAGTCTTTCAAGTATTTCTGGTCGGGCTTCAAATCAGGAATAGGGGTCATCGTACCTGTTGGAGTCGGCCAGATTTTCAGTTTATCCAACTTATTGTCTTTTAGCCAGATCGTAAGGAAACCGCTCTTGGTCTCGTTCATGCCGACCATCGAGCCGTCCTTCTCCAATGGGAAGAAAATCGATTCGGCGTTGCCCGACACATCGATCTGATTCACGACCTGTCCCTCGAAATAAGCCTTCAAGTCATTTCCCTTTAATTGATTGAACGCGGTAGAATCGATTTGCTGTATCGCGAAAGCGAATTGCTTCACGTGAGCGAAATCGATCGAGCTATCATTCATAAATATCAAGATCGTATCCCCATAGATCTGATACTGTTCATTCCAAACGATAGGGTCCGTATACATATATAATATAGAGTCTCTTGTATTAAACTGCATCGAATCGCAAACACCTTGCATATCCGTCCGATAGAAACGGACGCCATAATAAGCTTTTACTTCCCGGTAAAGGGAGTCCACCGTAGTCATCTTCAAGGTATCACCATGCAGAAACAATGTATCCCCTTGGCTGAATTCCAAGAAACAGGCGCTATCCGTAGCGAAAGCATACTCGGTCTTCTCATTGTAAAAGCCATATTGGCCTTCCAGCATGACATGCTGCGCCGTGTCTTGCAGGCTCATATTACCGAACGCCTCCCCAAAGCCCAGTTCCCGGTTGTAGGCGATAGAATCACCCGTCAAGATACGGTCGCCGGAAACCACCTGAGAACGATCCAATAGCAAAGAGGTATTATTCACGGTATCGTACCAACCCCTAGAAGAATAGATCGTGCCGCTATCCGACACGATAATGGATGGTCCGAGGATCGTGGCGATCTTCGAGTCCGTATTATAATGCAAGGTATCGGAATACAACGTGAATTGCTCATTCTCCAGACGGACGCTATCATTGAAGATAGCCAATTTCGTACTAGGCGAATATTGCCCGTAAAAAGAAGAGAGCTGATTCAAGGAATCGACAATCAGACCTCCGTCGAAATAATATCCGATATCCGGGATTCGCTCATAGTTCAAGCTATCCGTAAACAAGGTAACCTGCCCATTCTCCATGCGGACATTCTCCCGCAAATAAGCGATCTGGGTATTTCCATCGTAAAACAGGTAATTTCCATACACGAACAAGGTATCCCCTTGTTCCATCCGAACATTACTAAACGCTTCCAAGGAATTGGTCTGCTCAAAGAAATATGCGCTATCGCAATACATATACGAACTATCATGGCGAAAACAAACATCACCATTCAGTACTTGAGCCTCGGCGTTCCTCTCCTTATCGAACGAAAGCGTATTCGCATGCTCCAAAAAGACCTTCGTCTTCTTGGGAGCGACACTATCTTTGGCGGCTACCACCGTGCTATCTTGCGTTTGCGCAAATACGCCAACCGATAAAGCACACGATAAGAGCGCTAGAAATAACCTGTTAATTAGTCTCATTCCTTAATCCAACCCGGATATTTGAAATCACAATTCCTCCAACCGTCACTAATACGCACATAGGTTGATTTTTGTTTCTTCGTGATCCAGTCGTTCAATAATTCCTCACGTTTCTTAGCCTCTACGATCGCTTTCAAAGCTTGGAAGTCATCGGCCAAATTCGCCTTATGTCCTTCCGTCCGAGCTTTCAGCTTAACAATAGCTACTACCTCTTTCTGCTTGTTCGTCAACATGGTAAAAGGCTTGGAGATCTCTCCGACTTTCATGTCATATACCACCTTACCGATTTCCTGTGGAAGTTCTTGCATCTCGAACTTAGGGGTTCCCATATTGCTGCTCTCGTAATCTTGGTTTACCATCAAACCCTTATTATTACGTGTATCCTTGTCGTAAGAGACGAATGTAGCGGCTTCCTCAAACGTGAACTTATTCGCCTGCAAATCATTGTACAATGAATCCAGACGAGTGGTAGCATCCGCCAACTCCTTATCGGAAACCTTCGGTTTCAATAAGATATGGCGGCAGTTGATACGGTCTCCACGCTTCTCGATCAATTGGATGATATGGTAACCATACTCCGTCTGTACGATCTGGGAGACACGTTTCGGGTCTTTCAAGTTGAACGCGACGTTCGCGAACTCCGGCAACAGCTGTGTCTTGCTCATGAAACCTAACTCCCCTCCTCGAGACGCCGAACCCGGATCTTCCGAGTACAAACGGGCCAACGTGGAGAATTCCATCTTGCCGGAATTAACCTGCTCCGTGAAATCACGTAAGCGGGCCTTGATAGCGTCTGTTTCCTCAAACGGAATCTTCGGTTCCAAGGTAACGATTTGCACCTCTACTGTCGTAGTGATGTTCGGCAGGCTATCCTGAGACAACTGGCTGAAATATTTACGCACCTCGGAAGGTGTCAGCTTGATCTCGCCGATCAATTGATGCTGCATCTGTTGCACTACCTGCTGCTCCCGCACCATCTCCTTACGCTCATCCTTGATCTGGGAAAATTTCTTACCGAAATATTCCTCCAATTTCTCGCGAGACCCGATTTGGTTCACAGCCATGTTCATCCATTGATCCACGCTCTGGATCACTTGGTTCTCGTTCACGGTGATACTATCGATCTTTGCTTGATTCAGATATAGTTTCTGTATCGCCATCTGCTCCGGGATCACGCAATACGGGTCGCCATCCAAACGGACCCCCTCGTTTTGATTATACAAACGCTGCGTCTCAATATCCGAACGTAAAATAGCGTCATCTCCTACCACCCACACAATTTCATCGATCACATTGTCTTGCGCCATTACAATGCAAGAACAACAGGCAAGAAAGAATACACTTAAAATCTTTTTCATCATGTCTACCCATTTATAAAATTAGAGATCACGGCTCGGAATGGAATTCCACGTCACCGCTCCGGATCGCATCGTTATATAACTCGTCTTCAAATTTTTTCAAGAATTCAACTTTTCGTTGGTTGACCAGCATTTCCGTGACGTGCGGACTGGCATAATCATATGGCTCCACACTGCCGGAAGGTAAATATTCCTTGATATTCAACAGATAACAATAACTGCTATCCGCCACCTCAACATACTTATTCGCCTTCAGAAACGCATTCGGATTCGACACATGGATCGGTATATTATCCATTACCTCATCGAAATCAACCCATTTGTCGTAAAAGTACTCATAAATCGTGGCATTTTGCACACTATATTTCTCAATTTTTTCTAAAGAGGCCACATCTGTGGATTTGTACCACTTTTTGACGTCGGTAAGTCCCGGGGCATCAACCGGGATTTTCAAGAATAATCCCTTGATCAAGCCTTTATCCAAGATAAACTTTTTCTGGTTTTCCTCGTAATAGTTTAATTTATCACTTTCCCGGATATCAGTTTTCAGCTTCTCCTCCACCAATCGTTCCTGATAACGGTAACGAACCAAGGAACGCCTGTACTCCTCTACCAATTTATCGACCTCCTCTTTCTCATCCCCCAAGTTACGCAAAGCCACATCGTACACCAATACATCCTTTACCCATTTCTTGGTAAAGCTCTCGGCCAGTAACAGACTATCTGCGGAGGAAATCCCCCGGGGTATTAGCTTATTCACCTCCGAACGATTTAGGGTACGTCCTTTCACGCTAACCAAGACATCCGTAGTATCAGCTGGCTGAGAACCTTTACAGGCACCCAACAACACAACGAACGCTAGGAACATGAAGACTATCCTCATATCTATCTTTATTTTATTTCTTTAGTTTCTTCAATAATTTCCAGTTGACAGTCACCGGATATTTTTTATTCAAATCCGCGATCCACTTCGCTTCCAACACCTTCTGCTGGGCGGAGGGTTTGCTCCAGATCTCCCGGTTGCTGACCTCAAACAACAGAATCCCATCCCGGTACTCCTGCATCAAATGAGGGATCTCCGGATGTTTTTTCTCCAGATTCTTACGCTCGGCGGTCGTTATGATATCGCGGATAAACAAATCATAGACCTCTTGCATAAAATCACCCGCATACGTTTTTGTCGAGAACGGGCAACGTTGGATATAATAAGCGAACTCCGCTTGCGGGAAATCCTTTCCATCCAATTGCATAAGCGTCTTGTTCATATCCTTCGCTTTCTCATAAAACGCCTCGTCCGTGGGGAAACAATCATTACATAACGCTTGCAGCTCCGCATAGGCTTCCGGATAGAAAACGTATCCGTATTCTTTTTTCATACGATCGTCGAAAGCTTTATATAACTCGAAGTTACGTTCACCCTGCCCCATACGTCTCGACAAAGCTTTTTCCTCTTCCTCAAACGAAGGGCGTCCCTTCTTATCGATCAACTTAATGATATGGTAACCAAAACGAGTTTCCACCACCTCGGATAAATCACCCGGCTTGCTCAACGCAAAAGCGGCTTGCTCAAAAGGCTGGACCATCTCGCCTACCCCAAACCAAGGTAATACTCCCTCTTTCTTAGCGGAAGCAGCATCCCCAGAATATTCTTTCGCTAACTCGCCAAAATCAGCTCCCTCTTGTACTTGCTTATAGATAGCTTGCGCTTTTGCCAGAAAAGCCGATGAGTCCTGAATAGCGGAATCTTTCGGGAAGGCGATCAAGATATGAGCGACATGTACCCGCCCCGGATTGGGTTTACGACTATGGACTTTTATCAAATGAAATCCTAATTTCGTGCGAACCGGTTCAGACACCACGCCAATCGGCAAGGAATAGGCGGCATCCTCAAACACTTTTAGGGATTGCATCGGGAGCAAGCAACGTACATATTCGCAAGCGACATGCTCCTTATCCTTCTCGGCCAAAGCTTTTCCGACTGTTTCCATATCCTCTCCTTTCTGGAGACGTTCGTATACTCGCATGGCTTCTTGATATACAGCTACCGTATCTTTGGAGACCGTCTTCTCCGGCAAACGGAATAAGATGTGGGTCAACTCTACCGAGTGATCCCCCCGGTCATATACCGCACGGGCAGCCGCTTTCTCACCCTCCTTATCCGACATATAGCTATCGATCAACTGAGCCCGGTATCCATCTAGCTCACTTTTGAATGAGGATGTCTGGTCGATCCCTAAAGATTCCGCCTCCGCTACTTTTAGCTTAAAATTTTTAAATAGCTCGACATAGCTTTTGACGGACTTTGTATTCGATAAATCTACCTCTCCATTCTTCTCCGCGATAAAAATAAATTCAGATAAAGGCACTTGTTTTCCAGCGACCGTCATAACGACCGAATCGGATGCGATTTGAGCGTTAACTGTCACACAAGCGAATACCCCTAATGAAATAAGTAACTTTTTCATCAAAAATTCTTTTACCATAGCACGAATATACATTACAAAAATAACACTAATCTAACGGAGAGCCGACAAGAAAAGTATGCTATCCCATTAAATTAGTGTTTTTTATAAAACGTAAAACTTGTATTACTATTCACCGCGGCTATAATTCGGAGCCTCTTGCGTGATCGCTACGTCATGCGGATGGCTCTCTTGCACACCTGCGTTGGTGATTCGAGTAAAACGAGCTTTATGCAACTCCTCGATATTATGAGCCCCGCAATAACCCATTCCCGCACGTAAACCACCTACCATTTGGTAAATGACCTCATACAAAGAACCCTTAAACGGAACACGGGCAGCGATTCCCTCCGGAACCAGCTTCTTCACGTCGTCCTCCACATCTTGGAAATACCGATCCTTGGACCCCTTTTGCATAGCTTCCAACGACCCCATTCCACGGTAAGACTTAAACTTACGGCCATTGAAGATAATCGTATCGCCCGGCGACTCCTCTACACCCGCCAACAGAGATCCCATCATCACGGAAGATCCACCAGCGGCGATCGCCTTCACGATATCACCGGAGTAACGCAAGCCACCGTCAGCGATCAAAGGCACACCAGTTCCTTCCAACGCCTTCGCCACATCGTAAATAGCCGACAACTGGGGAACACCCACACCAGCGATCACACGAGTTGTACAAATCGAACCCGGACCGATACCTACCTTCACGGCGTCCGCCCCGGCTTCCACTAAATATTTAGCAGCCTCGCCCGTAGCGATATTACCGACCACACAATCAATATGCGGATATTGCGCCTTAATCTGTTTCAAGACATCCACCACACCTTTTGAGTGACCATGTGCCGTGTCGATCACCAAAGCATCCACCCCGGCATCCACCAAAGCGGCTACACGCTCGAAGGTATTGAACGTAACGCCTACACCGGCAGCTACACGCAGACGACCTTTGGCGTCTTTGCAAGCCATCGGTTTATCTTTTGCTTTTGTAATATCTTTATAAGTGACAAGACCGATCAACTTTCCGTCCATTCCGACAATCGGAAGTTTCTCAATCTTATGTTTCTGAAGAATCTGTGCAGCAGATTCCAAGTCAGTAGACTGGTTAGTAGTCACCAATCTTTCTTTCGGAGTCATGACAAGATCAATGTGTTTTGCCATGTCTCTTTCGAAACGCAAATCTCTGTTGGTAACGATACCTACCAGATAACCTTCATCATCCACAACAGGGATACCACCGATTTTATATTCCGCCATGATGTCCAGTGCATCCTGAACAGTAGAACCTCTTTTAATCGTTACAGGGTCATAAATCATACCATTTTCGGCACGCTTTACGATAGCAACTTGTCTTGCCTGTTCTTCGATAGACATATTTTTGTGAATCACACCGATACCACCTTCACGAGCAATGGCAATAGCCATTTTCGCT
>ENA-OPAG01001090-OPAG01001090.1-human-gut-metagenome-genome-assembly--contig:-NODE-1090-length-14742-cov-3.384149_pt1 | contig 14742 bp, 10 predicted proteins | sample MGYA00241053_ERZ501422 | MGnify/ENA primary metagenome ERZ501422 (study PRJEB25962, sample SAMEA2042619) | human gut metagenome | biome: human gut; feature: human-associated habitat; material: faeces... | reverse complement strand
AGACATCGCCCGGGAGGCGCTGCATCAGCTCTTTTAACCGGATGTCGTCCGGCCCAATCCCCAGCATCGGGGAGATGGCCCCGTGCAGGACGTGGTAAACGCCGTCGTATTTTCCGGTTTTTTCATATGCCGCAAGATCCTGCGTCGTCTCCACCACCATGATCACGCTGTGGTCGCGCTTGACATTTGCGCAGATCGGGCACAGCTCTTTGTCGGTCAGGGTCTGGCAGCACTTGCAGTACTGGACGTGGGATTTTGCTTCTGTGATCGAATCGGCCAGCCGTTTTGCCTGGTCGGCCGGCATATTCATAATATGAAAGGCCAGTCGCTGTGCGGTTTTCACACCGATGCCAGGCAGACGGGACAGCTGCTCGATCAACTGATTGATGTATCCGCTGTAGTAATCCATCAGAACGGGAATCCTCCGCCCATGCTGCCGAGTCCGCCGGCAAGTTTGCCCATAGCTTTGGCTGCCTCGTCCTCAACTTTGCGCAGTGCTTCGTTGGTTGCTGCCATGATCAGATCCTCGAGCATTTCTATTGCGAGCCTCGACATACGAGGGGGCAAAGTACTCGAACAAGGGTTCCCCACAACGTTTACGACGGGAAAGCTCGGCATCTAATCCTTTTGACGAATAGATATTATCACGTCCCCCAACAGCGGTAGGAAGTGTCAATACGTACCAGCGTACAGCCTCTTGGCTACGGCGATTGCGTATATGCTTCATAGCTCTATCTGAGCTATTACTTGTCATGATATTCATTGAGGAAGATAATTCAGAGCCTTATCAAGATATCATTATAATACCCTGATAAATAAACACTTATATGAAAACAAAAAGGAATTACTGAAAATTTGCATCCCTTCAACACTCATGCTACTTGGCGAGTAGCGTTAACAAGAGGAGTAAAAGGATATCCCTTAGTTGTAGAGACGGAGCGTGCTCCGTCTCATCCTCTCAAAATGGTATTTTAAGTTACTATCAGGCGATGGGAGACGGAGCACGCTCCGTCTCTACATACATCATGTAGAATTTACTTCGGATAACGTGATGATTTCGGGAATACGAGGCCATTTCGTTTCTATTGCCATGTCTATACATCAGAAATAAGAACGAAGATTTAAAGAGAATCAAGGTTGAAACACAAACAAAGCCTAATGTTTGCTTGTGTTATGTTATTTTTTACTACATTTGCGGCATGAAATGAACGCTACTCGCCAAGTAGCAGTCAGTTTGGCTACTCGCCAAGTAGCGTACTTTTCTTCACCCTACTTTCGGCGCATAATTATACACACTCTCGAAACAAAGTTTGTTTACGGTCGAGAGCTTTTCTAAAGAGAAACTCTTCAAGTATATTTGCGTAGTCTTGATAGATTTATGCCCTAACAGTTCACTGATCATCTCAATCGGTACGTTTTGCTCCTTCAAGGTCGTGGCGAAAGAGTGACGAATCGTGTATGAGGTAACCCGAGTACGAATACCGATGGATTCCGACAGTGTTTTCAATCTGCGGTTAAAACCTCCTAATACGGTATTATATTCCTTGTAGGCATCCTCACCGGTCTTCATTCCCTCTAAAAATGGAAACAGATAGGGCGAATCCTCGGTTGTATCAGCTGCCAACTCATTCAGCAGCCCTTGTGCCTCCACTGGAATCTCCACCTGTATAAGGGATCCGCTTTTCTGCCGATAATAAGACAAGATCCCTTCCTTGATATCCTCCTTTCGCAAATGCGCCAAATCTACGAAAGCCATCCCGCAAAACAAAAACATCAGGCAAAAGGCTAATTGGGTCCTCTTCTGTTGCGGATCTGTCACCGGGCTTGTCATCAGCAAACGCAAGCTTTCCGAAGGCAACGCCTTTTTACGTTTACTCTCAACTCCCGTAAACACATTCTTAAACAAATGAGGGATATAAGTAGCCTCACCCGCCTCTACGGCTAAATTATAGATGTGACGAATCCGACGCATATAAGTAGATACCGTGTTACGAGCACATCCCTTGGCCAATAGCCAAGATTGATAACGCAAAAGTGTATCCCGATTAATATACGCATAAGGAATCTCTTCCCGGCCACAAAAACATTTAAACGACCTCAACGCATCTTGATAACTCTTCGCCGTGGAATAACGCTTTTTCTCACGCAGGCAGGTGATATACGTAAGTACACCCACCACAAAATCATTCTCATTCATACTTTATCTCCTTAAGAATTAATACATAAAAAAATCCTCTATCTCTCCGTTGACACGGGAAAGATAGAGGATCTTCATAAAATCCTTAAAGGAAGATATTATTTTCCGGCTTTCTCAGCAGCAGCTTTCTTATTGATCTTCTTCTTCTGCAACTCGTAAGCGATCGGAGTAGCAACGAACAAGGTAGAATATGTACCGATAATGATACCTAATAAGATAGCGAACGTAAAGCTTCGGATCGTGCTACCGCCCAAGATGAAGATACACAATACAACCACCAAAGTAGTTAATGATGTATTAAATGTACGACACAAGGTAGAGTTCAACGCATCATTGATCACTTGATAACGATCACGCTTCGGATACAAAGCGATCGTCTCACGGATACGGTCGAATACAACCACGGTATCATTGATAGAGTAACCGATAATCGTCAAGATAGCGGCGATAAACGTCTGGTCTACCTCCATTGAGAACGGAAGAACCTTCCATAACAAGGTATAGAAAGAAATGATACACAATGTAGTCGTAGCAACAGAGGCGAACGCACCAACAGAGAATGACACATCACGGAAACGAAGCAGGATATAAGCGGCCATACAGATCATGGCGAAAATTACCGCTAAGATAGCGCTATTCTTGATATCGTCTGCCATGCTAGGACCCACCTTCTGCGAACTCTGAATGAAAGTAGTCGTGAACTCATCTAATGTAGTTCCTTCCGGAAGTAAGGATTTCACGCCCTCAAACAATTTATTCTCGATCTCTTGATCTACCGTAGGATCGTTATCATCGATCTTATAGTTGGTAGACACACGTACTTGATCTGCTGTACCGATCTGGATAACACTAACAGAACCGTCTAACTGAGCGTCCAGCATATTACGAACATCGTCAGTCTTCACCTCTTGATTGAAACGGATCACGTAATTACGTCCACCCGTGAAATCGATACCGTTATTCAAACCGATCGTCATCATAGAAATAGCACCCAATACGATAATAGCGGCCGGAATCAAATAACCGACCTTGCGAGCACCCAAGAAATTGATCTTCGGGTTTGTCAGCAAGTCTTTCGTCAGAGAAGTCGTGAATGTCACGTTCTTCAATTTATCTTTCGCTAACAATGCCTCATAAACGATACGAGTCAAGAACACGGCTGTAAGGAAGGAAGCGAACAAACCGATGATCATCGTTGTAGCGAAACCACGGATAGGACCCGTACCGAAATAGAACAATACGATACCGGTAATGATAGATGTCAAGTTTGAGTCGAAGATAGCGGAGAACGCATTGCTGTAACCGTCGGCGATCGCCTTTCCTAAAGACTTACCGGCACGAAGTTCCTCTTTCGTACGCTCATATATCAATACGTTAGCATCGACTGCCATACCCAGCGTCAACACCATACCGGCAATACCCGGCAAGGTAAGAACGGCTTGGAAAGAAGCAAGGATACCCATCGTGAAGAAGATGTTCAATACCAAAGCACCGTCGGCGATCAATCCCGGAATCAATCCGTAGAATGCGCACATATAAACCATCAACAGCACCAATGCCAAAACGAAAGAAATCACACCGGCATTGATAGCCTCTTGTCCCAAAGACGGACCAACGACGTCTTCTTGAACGATATGTACGGAAGCAGCCATCTTACCCGATTTCAATACGTTCGCTAAGTCCTTCGCCTCTTCCGGTGTAAAGTGACCGGTGATTTGTGAACGACCTCCCGTGATCTCATCGTTTACGTTCGGAGCGGAATAAACCATCTCATCCAAAACGATAGCGATCTGGCGACCGATATTCTCTTTCGTCAAACGAGCCCAAGCCTTAGAGCCTTCGGCATTCATAACCATGTTAACCATTTGCTCTGAACGACCGGCTTGTTGCATAAAGTCAGCGTTAGCATCTGTTACTACGTCACCACCTAAAGCGGGACTTCCGTCACGGTTCGTTACCTTCAAGGCATATAACTCAAAGAACTGCTCTTTATCATCGATCGCCTTTACACCCCATTTTAAAGCCAAGTTACGAGGCAATACCTCTTTCACTTGTTTCATGTTCAGGTATTCGCTGATCTTCTCCATATCTTTTGCTTGAGCGATACCTACCGTCGAACCCGGAGACAACTGACCGTTGTACTGGCTAATCTGCAATAAAGCAAATAATGGATGTTGCTTAGCGAACTCTTCCATACTTTGATTAGCCTCCGTATCTTTTTTATCTTGACCAAGCTCAGCCAACAAAGAATCGGCCTCGCTTACATTCGAGTCAGCGGCATCAGCGATTTTCTCTACATCACCGGTAGCGGCAACTACAGAATCAGCGGAAGTCTCCTTACTTAGGATAGTAGCCAATACATTATCAGCGGCAACCAATTGTTGATAGATTTCCGGCAACTTATAAGTTTCCCAGAATTCCAAGTTAGCGCTACCTTGAAGCAACTTACGAACACGTTCCGGTTCTTTCACACCCGGCAACTCAACCAAGATACGACCCGCTGTCTCCAAACGTTGGATGTTCGGAGAAACCACACCGAAACGGTCTATACGAGTACGCAATACGTTGAATGAGTTATCAATCGCACTCTGCAACTCTTGTTTCAAAACAGAAACAACCTGAGCGTCAGAGCTCTGGGGCGTGATTTTATCTTTTAACTCGAATGTACTGAAAATAGCGGAAAGACGTGCGCCGCTATCCAACTTCTTATACTCCTCAGCGAAAAGGTCGATGAAATCTTTTTGGCTAGTCGCTTGATGCGCGTAAGCTAAATCCAACGCCTTGTTGAAATTCTCGTCTTGGTTGTTGTTAGACAACGAACGGATTACATCCGCCACGTTCAACTCAAGGACAACGTTCATACCGCCCTTTAAGTCAAGACCTAAACTAATTTCCATTTCACGGCATTGCTTAAGCGTATAGCCTAACCATACCTTCTGAGTAGATAGTGAGTCTAAATAAGCACTCTCTTTCGCAGGATCTCCACCCGCATACTCAGCGGCTTTACTGTTGTAATGTTGCGTCACGAACGAGAACGACAAATAGAACAAACAGACAAGCGTAAGTAACACCGCAAAGACCTTTACAAATCCTTTGTTTTGCATCTGAATCTTAGGTTTATGTTATTACATTATTTATATTCGTTTTTTCACAGGGTGCAAATATAGACTTTTTTTCTTTGATAAAGAGCAATTAGTATAATTATTTGTCACGCTCATAGTTTATTTCAAACGCAAATGTATATCTTTGGGGCTAAAATAATAAGGAAAATATACCATGAAACAGTTATTATTCGCTCTGTTATTTATCCCCGCCCTGCTATTCGCACAAGAGGATCAACACTATCTGGCAGGGGCCGTTCCGGTTGCAGACGGTAAAGTCGTTTTTACCCGAGAGATTAATGCCCCCTCTTTAAGCAAGGCACAAATCTACCAACAACTATTAAAATGGGGACAAGAAAATTTTAACACAAAGGAAAGTAGAGTAGCTTATCAAAATGAGGCAAAAGGCGAGATCGCCATTATCGGGGAAGAATATATAGTATTCTCCAGCACAGCCTTATCCCTCGATCGGGCGATGATGAAATACCGTATTATCATTGAATGTAAGGAACATGCTTGTACCCTGCAACTTGCGGGCATCCGATATGAATATAACGTGTCTTACCAGAACGAGCCGGAGAAATACCTAGCCGAGGAATGGATCACGGACGAGTATGCCTTGAATAAGAGCAAGACGAAATTGAACCGTATCAGCGGTAAGTTCCGTAAGGCCACGATTGACTTCGCGGATAAGACGTTCGATAGCGCAGCCAACGTATTAGGCGCACAGTTGCTGACAGCCGCACCGGTAGAACCAGTATCCGCTCCGCAACGGGAAACACGACCTGTGGCACCGATGGAAGGTTTCGTAGCGTTCCAAGCGGACAAAATACCTAGCACGATCCTCCAAATGTTACCGGACAACGCTTTACAAATCAAAGCCGTAAAAGGAAATACGACCGACGCAAACGTTGAATGGAAAGGCATAGGCAATATGTTCGGTAAAACGATCAGTACAATCTCCATATCCAAAGATAGTCCTGCTTATAAAGCGATTGGCAATAACGACGTATATCGATTATCCTTCTCCAAGCCCGGCACATCTGCCGATGCACCATGGATTATTATCGAGTGCCGTAAACAAGGCGAGACCTCCGAAGGACAGCAAACGATGTTAATCGGCGAGATTACGAATGTATGGATCAAATAACGAAAAAGAGAGTTGCATTTATGAAAAAGATTCTATTATTAATATATATGATGTTCCCTGTGCTAGTCATGGCGCAGGGGCATAAAGGCGAGGTAGACGAATGCGCCCCCATGAAAAACGGGAAGGTATGCTATAGTGATGATGTAGAGATCGAGAATACCTCTAAACTAGAAATATTCAACGCTATTAACGCATGGGCTAAGAAATCTTATGGAAAAGATGTCTTCTTATCCAACGTAAACTCGAACAAGAACAAAGGGACCATCTTCGTAAGCTCTAAGGTTGAATTATTGTTGAATGATACAGACAAGACTATCATTAAATATAAAATGCGTATCACCTGCTTCGACAACCGATACACGATCGAGGCAAGCGATATCGTATATCAATATGATCCGCTAAACGATAAAAAGTACAAGACCTATAAAGCGGAAGATGTGATCGCCAATAATGGGGATAGCAATACGATAGCGCTGATCAAAGATCCTAAGCTATTCTGTAACGCTACCTTCTTCTTTGTCGAGAACTTGTTCGCCGACGTATTTGACGCTGCGCAGAACGCAGAATCCGAGTGATGAAACCCTTTTATTCAAGTTTCAGATAACACCATAACGGGTAGTGGTCTGAATAAGCGACCTTATCCACGGAACAATTCATAGAGGTCATGTTCGGGGAATGCAGGATATTATCGATACGGAACCAGAAGAAATTTTGATTATAGGTAATACCCATTCCCCGGCCAGACTCGGCAAAGGCATCCGTCAAATCCCCTTGGATCGTACGGTGCGCATAAGAAATAGGCGTATCATTAAAGTCACCGCATACTAAGACATAATCTCCTTTCGCGTTCTTAATCTCTTTTGATACCGCTTCCGCTTGCTTAGCCCGAATCCGGAAAGCAGGTCCTAGCTTTTGCTCGAACGCTCCTTTCAAATCGTCCAACCCATCCGAGCTAAAGCTCTTTATAAGGGATGAATAACGGGTCCGATCCTCCATCGTCAGTTTAAACGATTCCAAATGGTTATTAATCAAGGTCAACTTCTTTCCCTTGATGTTCACTTCATGTACGGAAGAGCCGTTATAATCCGAATCGTATTTTACCATCCGGGAATTCGACAGCGGATATTTGGAGAACACAGCGATGCCGAAACTCTGGAATTTCGTGGAGCTTTGATAAAATACGGAACGATAAGGATACATGCTCAACGCATCATAGATCTTAGAGGCAGTAAGGCTCTTCTCTGATTTAGCCGTGGCATATTCCTGCAAACAAACAATATCCGCGTCCGAGTTAGCGATATATTGGATAATCTTGTTCGGAGCTATCTTCGTATGATTCTTGTACCCAAAAGCCATCACATTATAAGTCAGCACCTTCAGTACCTCTTCCCGAGGGACATCCTTATGCGAGTGAAACGGAAAATAGCGTTTCACGGGACCCCAACATAACAAGAAGGAGAATATGCCGATCAATAAGAACTTCCATTCCCATAAGAACAGCCAATAGATAATAAAGCAAAGATTGACTACACATAAGACTGGAAAGGCTAATCCCAGATAAGATAACGTCATACTCGTCTCAGGAGACACCCGATCCGAGTAAGCCGAGACTATCAACAACACGACAGCCACCACATTCGCTACGACAAATAAGAATTGAAGAAAAATCCGTAGAGTTTTCATAAGTATCTGTTATTTCTTACTGGCGTCGAAAAGTCGCTTTTTCTCTTCAGCGGAAAGGCTCTCATAACCGGAACGTTTCAATTTATCCAGTATAGTATCTAGATCCACCGACTCCTGATGTTTGCGTGCGTTATACTCATAATCCGTCTCGCTACGTTTATAAGTCACACGCATCTTCGGTTTCCGTTTGCCCAAATTCACGAACCAGTCGATCAACCGATTCATTGGAGCGGTCAAGTCCTTTCCATTACGAATACGGGAAGCGAACCACATACCAAACAAAGCCCCGCCGATATGGGCGATATGTCCTCCCGCATTATCAGAAGTCATCGCCAACAAATCGATCACCAGCGTAAAGATAGCCAAATAAATTAATTTGATCCTTCCGATCAAGAATAAATTAATCTCCAAATCCTTCCGGTAAAACGACACGGCGAAAACGATCGCCATAACAGATGCCGAAGCCCCCATCAAATAGCTAAAAGAAGCCACGTTCTGGAAATAAGGGAAAATATTATAAGCAAGGACAAACAATATCGCACCCGCAAGACCTCCCAATATATACAAGCCTCCCAACTGCCGCTCATTGAAGAAATTCAAGAACAATCCCCCGAACCAATACAACCAAAGCATATTGAACAAGATATGCAAGAAGTCAAAATGAGTGAACATATAAGTAAACAACGTCCACGGACGGAAGAGCAATGTAATCGGGACGCTGGCTTATTATTTGATAGAGCAGGTCTCCGTCAAGGCGGGTACTGCAAATACTGCAAAAAAGGTACCCCTTGCACATTAAAGAGCATAAACAATACGCTGGCCAAACGTATCAAGATAAACAAGCCTACATTTATATATATCAGTTTCGACAGGATATTACCCGACTGAAACATACGCTTCAAATTAGTAAAAATACCGTCCATTGTCTGCATCTTTCTTTTTCCAATAACGAATTAGGAAATAACCGAATAACATACCCCCCAAATGAGCGAAATGCGCTACCGTATCGCCACCAAAACTAGCCACACCCATAAATAGTTCGGCAAGACCATAAAATATTACGAAATATTTGGCTTTAATCGGGATCGGTATGAACATCAAGTACAAAGGAACATTCGGGAAGATCATCGCGAATGCCAACAAGATTCCGAATACGGCACCCGAAGCGCCAATGGTCACGAAATAATTCAAGAACTCGCTTTTGCTGATAATCTGGGCTCCATTCAAGTTTATCATGTCTTGGCTAGCGAAGATCACATCCCGCAAATTAAAGAACCATACCACTTCTTGTACCAAACCGGCGCCTATACCCGTCACGAAGTAAAAAATCAAGAAACGTTTGGGGCCCCATACGTTCTCCAATACCCGGCCGAACATATAAACGGCGAACATATTAAAAAACACATGCGCGAACGAATGGGTATCGTGCATGAACATATAAGAAACGATCTGATAAGCCTTGAAGTCGGTAGCACCCGGGAAGTGAAGCCCTAATAAATCCACCAAATCGATGCCGACTTTCGGCAGTGCAAGGCTGGCTACCCAAAATAGCAAGTTTATAATGATAAGATTTTTCGTTACCGGCGGGATACTATTCAAGAATCCCGAATTTGTCTGATTCATCATATACTACGTTAATTTAGCGGCAAAGGTAAATATATTTTAGCCGTTTTTGCCCATAATAATACTAAAACATATGTAAATCGGTAAAAAAAGTAGGTTTTTCTTTTGTGATATTTCAAAATAAAACTACATTTGGAGCCGTCTATCGGTTATCATAGTTTTGTTTAATATATTAACAGTCAAACCATCATGAACAAATCAGAATTTATTAGTGCAGTCGCTGAAAAATCAGGTCTCAGTAAAGTGGATGCTAAAAAGGCAGTAGAAGCTTTTGTTGACACAGTTTCTAACGAATTAAAAGAAGGCGGTAAAGTCGCTCTACTTGGCTTCGGTTCATTCTCTGTGTCAGAGAAGGCCGCTCGTAAAGGTGTTAACCCGAAAACTAAAGAAACCATTGAAATCGCAGCTCGCAAGGCCGTGAAGTTCAAGGCTGGTGCTGAATTGAACGAGCTAATCAAATAAGAAACACCATTATTCTCTATAGAAGAAGGATACGATGCAAATTGTATCCTTTTTTTGTGTACCTTCGCGTGCAAATAAAATCCGAATTATAGTTAGACGAATATGGTTATCGAACAACAGATTACCGGGGCTATCATAGCCGGCATCAAAGAGCTGTACGGAGCGGATGTCACCGCTAGCCAAGTGCAGTTACAAAAAACGAAAAAAGAATTCAAGGGGCACTTGACCCTAGTCGTATTCCCATTCCTTCGCATGTCGAAGAAATCTCCGGAGCAGACCGCTCAGGAAATCGGTGAGTACTTGTTGAGAAACGAGCCAGCGGTAGCTGAATTCAATGTAATCAAAGGATTCCTTAACCTGACGGTCGCTTGCTCTTGCTGGATCGATTTATTGAACTCGATCAATGAGCAGCCTGCTTACGGTATCATTCCAGTTACCGAGCAGTCGCCTTTGGTTATGATCGAATATTCCTCTCCCAATACAAATAAACCGCTTCACTTGGGCCATGTCCGCAATAACTTATTAGGATACAGCTTATCGAAGATCATGAAAGCGAACGGTAACCAGATCGTAAAGACGAATATCGTAAACGATCGTGGTATCCATATCTGTAAATCCATGTTGGCTTGGCAGAAATGGGGAAATGGAGCTACCCCAGAGTCTACCGGAAAGAAGGGCGACCATCTGATCGGTGACTTTTACGTATTATTCAGCAACAAATTAAAAGAGGAGACCCATGCGTTAGAAGCGAAAGGCCTTACCAAGGAAGAAGCCGAGGCTCAATCCACCTTGATGGCGGAAGCCCGTGAGATGCTTCGTAAATGGGAAGCCGGAGACAAAGAGGTGCGTGCGCTTTGGGAAATGATGAATAATTGGGTATACGCCGGGTTCAACGAGACCTATAAGATGATGGGCGTAGATTTCGATAAGATTTATTACGAGTCTCAAACGTATCTGGAAGGAAAAGGTAAGGTGATGGAAGGCCTAGAGAAAGGGATTTTCTATCGCCGTGAAGACGGCTCCGTATGGGCTGATTTGACGAAAGACGGGCTGGATGAGAAATTATTGCTTCGTGCGGATGGAACTTCCGTCTATATGACGCAGGATATCGGTACCGCCAAGCTGCGCTTCGATGATTACCCGATCAATAAGATGATCTATGTGGTAGGGAACGAGCAGAATTATCACTTCCAAGTATTATCGATCTTATTGGATAAGTTAGGCTTCGAGTTTGGCAAGGGATTGGTCCACTTCTCCTACGGAATGGTAGAGCTACCGGAAGGTAAGATGAAGAGCCGTGAGGGAACGGTCGTAGACGCCGATGATTTGATGGCCGAGATGATCAGTACCGCATGCGAGATTTCCCAAGAATTAGGGAAATTGGACGAGATGACTCCGGAAGAGGCTGAGAATATCGCCCGTATCGTAGGTCTTGGCTCCTTGAAATATTTCATATTAAAGGTAGACCCTCGCAAGAATATGACGTTCAATCCGAAAGAGTCTATCGACTTCAACGGAAATACGGGACCATTCATCCAATATACCTACGCCCGTATCCGTTCCGTATTGCGCAAAGCAGCGGAACAGGGCATCGCATTACCGGAGCAGTTACCGCTTACTTTCGCCATTTCCGAGAAAGAAGAGAACCTGATCCAAATGATCGCCGATTATGCGGAGATCGTGAAAGAGGCAGGTAAGCTATACAGCCCGGCCTGTGTCGCCAACTATATTTATGATCTGGTAAAGGAATACAATCAATTCTATCACGATTTCTCCATCCTTCGCGAAGAGAATCCGGAATTGAAGAACTTCCGTTTAGTCTTATCCGCCAATGTAGCTAAGATCGTGAAATCCGGTATGGATTTATTAGGCATCGAGGTTCCGGAAAGAATGTAACGATAGAAGATGAACATAAACGAGAAAACAAGAAAGGCTCTCCTTCGATTTCAACAAAATGAAATCACGGAGAGCCTTCTCTATACGCAACTCGCCGCTATCGAGAAAGATCCAAGCAACAAGGAAGTATTATTACAGATAGCGAATGACGAGAAAGGACATTATACGATCCTGAAAAAGTATACGGGGCAAGAGATCTCCCCGAATAAATTACGTGTCACCAAATACTACTGGCTGGCACGTATCTTGGGGATTACTTTCGCCATTAAGCTAATGGAAGGTAGCGAGGAAAGCGCCAAGAATGATTACGCCTCTTATGATGAGTATCCGGATTTGCAACAAATCGCACGTGACGAGGATGAGCATGAGCAGAGGTTGATCGCCTTGATCAATGAGGAACGGTTGGAATATATGGGTTCTGTCGTACTGGGGCTAAATGACGCTTTGGTAGAATTTACAGGTGCTTTAGCTGGCTTTACCCTTGCCTTGAGCGACTCTAAATTAATAGCGTTGACCGGAAGCATCACTGGAATAGCCGCCGCATTATCCATGGCTTCCTCCGAATATCTATCTACCAAGTCCGAGAATGGAAATGAAAACGGGAAACATCCTGTTAAGGCATCGATCTATACGGGAATAGCTTATATCTTTACGGTAGTCGCCTTGGTCGCTCCATTTATCTTTATATCAAACGTATTAATGGCTTTAGGGCTTATGCTCATCATAGCGTTGAGTATCATCGCCCTTTTCAACTATTATTATTCCATAGCGAGAAGCGAGAGTTTCCGGAAGCGTTTTACCGAGATGGCAGTACTTAGTTTTAGCGTGGCCGCATTAAGCTTCTTGATCGGATATGCGTTAAAAGAATTTACGGGTATCGATGTCTAAAAAAATCATAGTTATGTTTTGAAAAATTCATAGTTATGAGTTTAGTAAATCATAACTATGAATTTTTAGAGCTATAATCAAGCCTTTTTCCGTGTCGTACGTTTCTTCGTTGCGGCAGGTTTTTCTCCCGCCTCGGCGATTATCTTCTGGCATTCCTCCAAGGTCAAGTTCTCCGGTTTCTCTATCGTCTTAGGAATTCTGTAATTCTTTTTCTTATAAGAGATATAAGGGCCGAAGCGACCATTCAAGATCTCCATTTCCGGATCCTCATCGAACTTCTTGATAAATCGTTGCTCATCTTTTTGTTTTTTTGCCTCGATCAACTCGATAGCTTCCTCGGCTGTTATCGACAAAGGATTCAAGCCCTTCGGTATGGATACGAACTTTCCGTCATGACGGATAAACGGGCCAAAACGTCCGACAGCGGCAACCATGACCTTACCTTCATATTCACCGATCGTACGGGGTAGATCAAACAATTTCAAGGCTTCTTCCAAAGTAATCGTCTCGATAGATTGCCCCTTCATCAAGGTTGCGAACTGAGGTTTAGGAGCCTCTTTATCCTCTGGGTGCGCCTGCCCGATCTGTACGACTGGGCCATAACGACCGATCTTCACGAAAACAGGTTTGCCGCTCTTCGGATCGATACCCAATTCACGCTCACCCACTTTATGCTCCGTACGGACAGAGGCTGCCTCTTCCACGATCGGATGGAATAGTTTATAGAATTTATCGATAGCGTCCGTCCATACCATCTCGCCTTCCGCTACGGCATCGAATTCTTTCTCCACGCTCGCCGTGAAGTTATAATCCATAACGCCCGGGAAATACTCCATCAAGAAATCATTCACGACCGTACCGATATCGGTTGGCATCAACTTATTCCGGTCCGCTCCTACGATCTCCGTCTTTTGGACTTCCTTGATCGTATGCCGGTCCAAGGTTATGATATTATAAGTACGCTCCGTTCCTTCCTTATCCCCTTTCACGACATACTCTCGATTCTGGATCGTCTGGATCGTAGGAGCATAGGTAGAAGGACGACCGATTCCCAATTCCTCCAAACGGCGAACCAAACTTGCTTCCGTATAGCGGGGAGGACGTTGCGTGAAACGTTCGGTAGCGACGATATCCTTCATACTCAATACCTCGTTCAAGGTAACCGGAGGAAGAAGGCCGTTTTCCTGTTCCTTCTCATTCTCGTCATCAAAACTCTCGCGGTACACCTGAAGGAAACCGTCAAAAGTAATGACCTCACCGGTAGCCACGAACTTCTCTTTCTTGCCGCCGATGCCTACGGAGATCGTCGTACGCTCCAACTCGGCGTCCGCCATCTGGCAAGCGATCGTACGTTTGCGGATCAATTCGTATAATCTCTTTTCCTGAGCGGTCCCGCTTATCTCATCATTGCTGATATAGGTCGGACGAATCGCCTCGTGCGCTTCTTGCGCTCCCTTGCTCTTGGTATGATATTGACGGAATTTATAATATTTCTCACCGTAGGTATCCAAGATAGCTTCTTTTGCCGTCCCCAAAGCCAAATCACTTAAGTTCACGGAGTCAGTACGCATATACGTGATCAATCCGGACTCATACAGGCGTTGGGCGATCATCATGGTCTGCGAGACCGAATAACCCAACTTACGGGCGGCCTCCTGCTGCAAGGTAGATGTCGTAAAAGGAGGGGCTGGTGTTTTACGCACCGGCTTTTTCGAGATATCATCGATCGTGAAAGAAGCGTC
>ENA-OPAG01001082-OPAG01001082.1-human-gut-metagenome-genome-assembly--contig:-NODE-1082-length-14813-cov-2.666486_pt1 | contig 14813 bp, 10 predicted proteins | sample MGYA00241053_ERZ501422 | MGnify/ENA primary metagenome ERZ501422 (study PRJEB25962, sample SAMEA2042619) | human gut metagenome | biome: human gut; feature: human-associated habitat; material: faeces... | reverse complement strand
GGCTTGCCGACGATTGTCGGCAGACGACTTGATGCCGGAAAAAGTTCGGCAGCATCGGAGCTTTCGGGAAGATCGGCAGGCATTTGAATCCTCTTTTGTGCTTGCAAACATGACAGTATCCCCCCTTAAAATTATGTTTTTTCTTAAATCTTTGGTTATTAGTGATATATGGAAATATTAGTTTGTTAAAAAATATTACCCTTGCGGGTAATTTGAATTAGATGGAGTATAAAAGTGAATTAGATGCGGTAGTAGTTTCGATTCGGACCAATGGCTTTTTCAAGAAATATGACAATAAGGAGAGGTTGGTTGTACCGACTCTTAATTGTATGATGAAAATATTTTATAAAAAAATCATTTTTCTTGTGAGTACTTTTTCTTTCCCGTTCGTTGTGTATATGTAAGAGCCAAGTTAACCATGTGTCGACTTTGTATCTACATCTAATTAATTAAAAAAATGGAAAACGAACATTCGGAATTAATCATCGGGTATTTGCAAGGACGGCTGCAAGGTCGGTCTTTGGACGATTTTTATGCCTGGGTGAATGAAAGTGCAGACAATAAAAAACTGTTTTTCGAGACGAAAGCACTTTATGAAGCCTGTGCACCTTCCCGTGATGTTTCTGAAATACACGATAGCTGGCTTCGCCTTCTCCATAAGAGAAAGTCCCGCCAGCGTAAAAGGTTTACCTTGTTAACGCGCATAAGTACTTATGCGGCTGTGGCAATCTTTGCCGCAGCCATTACTTCTACTGTATTTCTATTTTTTTCAAGAGAATATGATGGCTGGATTACCAGCTATGTAGGTGGAGACGGGCTTGAAGCGGATGTAGTTGTCTTGCCGGACGGAACCCGTGTCAGTCTCGGAACCCGGACTTCTTTCTCCTATGATTCCCGTTATGGTCAATCCGAACGTGTCGTGCAACTGGAAGGAGAAGCTTATTTTGAAGTCGCCAAAGATAAAGATAAGCCATTTATTGTCAATACGAAAGAGCAATCTATCAAAGCGCTCGGAACAAAGTTCAACGTCTCTGCTTATCCGACCGATTCACTTCTGACTACAACACTGCTGGAAGGTTCCGTCCTGTTGACCACGCAGAGCTTGTTACATCCTACGGTATTGAGGCCAAACGAACAGTTTGTCTATAACAAAAAAACGCAATCAGCCCTCCTGCAACAAGTCGACGCCAACCGGTTCGTTTCGTGGACAACCGGATATTATTATTTCCCCGAACAAAGTCTTGATGCTATTCTGTACCGGTTGAGCCATGTCTACGGCGTGCAGTTCACAGTCAAGTCGGAAGCCCTGAACCGGCGGACATTTACAGGGACTTTCTATCGCGGGCAGAGTATCAAAGACATCATGGAGATTATCCATTTGTCAATCCCGATCCGGTACAAGATCGATGATCATCATGTAATAATATCAGAAATCTAAATAAAAACAAATTGCTAATCTTAGTAGGAAATATGAACACCAGTTAGTCTTAAACAAAAAAAGAAGAGAAAATCTTGCCGGATCTCCTCTTCTGAAAGTGTGAACAATTAAACTCCCATTGCCGTGGGATCATGTTTAATCTTAAAAACATTCAAAAGTATGAATAATCAACGTATAGTTGTTTCTCTTAACCTGAAAAGAACTATAAAAATCATGAAATTAACCGTGTTAATGTTGGCTGTTTGTCTGTCGAACGTGGTTGCTTCCACCTATGCACAAACTGCCACTCTAAATGTTTCAGCTAAGAATGAAACGTTAGAAAAAGTGTTGAAACAGATCGAAAAGCAGTCTGAATTCCTGTTTTTCTATAATCTGGAAGAGATCAACAAGAATGAAAAGATCTCAATTAATGAGAAGAATGCCAATATTCAGACTGTGTTGGACGCCATTGCTGCTAAAACAGGACTGAAATATACTATCAAGGACCGTCACATCGTCCTGACTTCCGAACCGGCTCCGGCTTCTACCGCCGCCGCACAACAGGATCGTAAGGTGACCGGTACTGTAAGCGATGCATTCGGTCCTGTTGCCGGCGCAAACGTTATCCAGAAAGGTACGACTAATGGTACGACTACCGACATGGATGGAAACTTCTCCATTGAAGTTCCGGCTAACGCGACTTTGCAAATTTCCTTTATCGGATACATTCCGCAGGATATTGTTGTGAAGAACCAGAGTGTGATCAACGTTCTGTTGAAAGAAGATACGCAGGCTTTGGAAGAAGTAGTCGTTGTCGGTTACGGTACAATGAAGAAGAAGGATATGACAGGTGCGGTTGCCTCTGTAAAGATGGATGATACTCCTGTAGCGACAGTGTCTACAGTTAGTCATGCTTTGGCTGGTAAAGCTGCCGGTTTGCAGGTCAGCACGATTAGCGCCCAGCCGGGTGGACAATCAACATTCCGTATTCGCGGTGCTGCTTCTTCTGATAAGGCAGGTAATGATCCGTTGATCATTATTGATGGTTTCCCCGTGAATTCCCCGGGCTCATTGGATAGTGGTAACCAATATTCGGGAGGTAATAAAGATAATATCCTGGCTTCTATCAATCCAAACGATATTGAGTCTATCGAAGTGCTGAAAGATGCAAGCTCGACTGCAATTTATGGTGCCCGGGCTGGTAACGGTGTGATCATCGTGACTACAAAACGAGGTAAGAGCGGAGCAGCTAAGGTGCAGTATTCCGGATCGGCTTCTGTACAGCAGATTGCCAAATCTTATGAAATGTTAGACGCTTCCGGTTTTATGTCGGCAACAAACGATTACACTCGTGAACAGTGGATGCGTACGAACGGTGTTGGCATTTATGGAGGAAAAGAGGCTACAGATCCTTCTTTGCCGGCTTTGACGTTGCCTTATACGGATGCTCAGATTGCCAATCCGGCTAATAATACGAATTGGTTTGATGAAATATCCCGTTTAGGTTTTCAGACATCTCATAACTTGTCTATAACAGGTGGGAACGACAATACGAAATACCTGGTTTCCGGAAACTATTTTAATCAGAATGGGGTGATTAAAAATAATGGAATGACAAGATACTCCCTTCGTGCCAATTTAGACCAGAAATTGAGCAAATATGTAAAGATGGGGATTAATTTGACGGCGACACGTAATGAATATGACAATGTGCCTTTAGGTAGTGGCCAGAATGAAAATGCGGGAATCCTGGTTTCTGCGGCTCAGTTTAATCCGGCTTTACCTGTTCGGGACGAGAATGGTAATTATTCGATGAACTCCGATGCCTCTTTCTTACCGAACCCAGTTTCACTGTTGGATATTACAGATAAAACGACTCAGGAACGTTTGTTGGCAAATGCTTTTTTTGAAGTTCGTCCGATCGATGGTTTATTATTGAAGGCAAATTTCGGTATCGACCGTAATTATCAGAAACTGAAACAATATATGCCTACGACGACTCTTTATGGACAACGTGAAAATGGTGCGGCTTCTATTGCGCAGGGTGATAACTCTGACTACTTGATGGAATTGACAGCTAATTATACGAAACAGGTAGGCGATCATAATTTCAACGCTTTGGTTGGTCATTCTTATCAGTTGTTTACGTATGAAATGTTTTCTGGAAAAAGCAATGACTTCATTACAGATGGTTTCTTATACAATAACTTGGGTGCGGGTAATGCGAAACGTCCGACGGTCGAATCGAGTGCGACCAAATCTCGTATGGCTTCATTCTTCGGTCGTTTGAACTATACGTTTAAAGATCGTTATCTGCTGACAGCTACATTGCGTGCCGATGGTTCTTCTAACTTTGCTTCAGGTGAACGTTGGGGGTTCTTCCCTTCAGTTGCTGCCGGATGGAGATTTACGGAAGAAGAATTCTTGGCTCCTTTGAGAAGTGTATTGTCTAATGGTAAATTGCGTTTAAGCTATGGTGAAACAGGTAACTCCAACGTAGGAGATAAAGCTTATAGCTATTATAAAGTAGGTAACAATAATATCTTTGGCAATTCCATGATCAATGGTGTCTATTTGAGTCAACTCGGAAACAATGTTTTGACTTGGGAAACAGCCCGTGAATGGAACGTTGGTCTGGATTTAGGTTTCTTGGACGGACGTATTAATGTGACTGCTGAATATTATCACAAAGTCGTTTCCGATTTGTTGAACGAACAGACTCTGCTGTCTTATAACGAGGTAAATAAAATCATTGCAAACGTGGGTAAAACTCAGAGCCAAGGTTTTGAATTGACAATCAATACGACTAATATCCGTAATAAGGATTTTGAATGGACATCAGACTTGACATTCTCTCTGTATCGTGACAAGTGGAAAGAACGTGATCCGAAATGGAAACCTAACGCTTATGACCAATATAACGGATGGATGCGTTATTATTTCGGCTATTTGTCAGATGGTTTGGTCCAGGTAGGTGAAACGATCGACCATATGCCTGGTGCATTACCCGGACAGGTAAAGATCAAAGATATCGACGGATATGTTTATGAAGCCGATGGTTCCATTAAGGTCGATAAACATGGTATTCCGATGAAGACTGGAAAACCTGATGGTAAGCTGGATGATGCAGATAAAGTGATCTACGGATCTGCCGATCCGGGCTATTTGTTCGGGTTTAATAATACTTTGCGTTGGAAAAACTTTGATTTCAATGTTTATTTCTATGGACAGTTTGATAAACTCTCTGCCGGAAGTTATAAGAAACAATGGTTGAGTAATAACGTTAATGACTTGCGTCGTGGCTATAATCAGCCTACTTCAATATCGGATCTTTGGTCTTCCAGCAATCCGAACGGTACGTTACCCGGATATTTCCAGACTGAAAGCGCATATGGAGTCGGTGATTATTATTATGAAAAGACTTGGTTTATCCGTTGTCGTAATATTACTTTAGGTTATAATATTCCTATTAAGGCCAGCAAACATATTCTGTCTAACGTACGTGTGTATTTCGACGTGAACAATCCGTTTACGATTACTCCGTATACAGGTCTTGACCCGGAAACTGACATTTCAAGTTCAGAAAGTGCTCCATCTCAGTTGCAATGGGCTTACCCGAATGTTCGTACTTACAGCTTCGGTTTGGATATTACATTCTAATAGTATAAACAGTTAAAAATAAAGATAAAGTCATGAAGAAATTATTATATACAGTAATGTGCTGTTGCGCATTGGCCTCATGTACTAATTTGGATTCGGAAAGATATGATGCGATCAATCCGGATTTTTTCCCGACGAATGAAAAAGATGCGGAGGCACTTGTCGTGGGTGGTGTCTATGCCCCTTTCCGTAGTGCGGAGTATAGCGGTGTATTCAGTACGGCTCACAGTTTCCAGGTTATTGGAGATATGTCAACTGATATTGCTGTTTGCTGCTGGGTGAATGATAGCTGGATTCCGCTGACAACTCATAACTGGACTCCGAATCATTCTTATACGACCCTCAATTATACGGATTATGCCAAATATCTGGGTACAATGACATTGACATTGGATCGTATATCAAATGTAGAAATGAGTGACGAGAAGAAGGCTTTACTGGTGGCTGAAACTCATCTCGGTCGTGGTTGGTTGGCATTCTTGTTGTATGATTTCTATGGACCTATTCCAATTCCGACGCTGGAAGATTTGAAGAATCCGTTGGATGAAGTAATTGAGCCGCGTGCAACTCAGGAAGAGATGACAAATTTCATTGAAACAGAATTGACTGAATCTTTGAAAGGCCTGCCTACCCGTACGACACAGTTCGGACGCTTTGACAAAGGTTTGGCATATACGATTCTGATGAAGTACTATATGCATGAGAAAAACTGGGCGAAAGCGGAAGAATGCGGTCGTGAATTGTTGAAAGCCGAATATGGTTATGGATTGATGGATAGATATGCAGATATCTTTACGCTTGAAAATGAAGGTAACAAGGAGATTATCTTTGCTTGTACGGAAGAAAGAGGTACAAATCTTCAGTTGTGGCATGATCACGCTTTACCGGGCAATTACCCGACTCAGAATACTGCTATCCAGAAATGGGATGGTTACAAAGTTCCCTGGCCTTTTTACCGCACTTTCGAGGAAGGAGATGACCGTCTGTCTGTTTTGGTTGGCGAATATGTAGGTACTGATGGCGTACTGTTCAATGAAGAGTCTGATATTGCCAAGCATGGTAACCTTTATTCAGGAGCTGTTCCTGTAAAATATGGCGAAGACCCCGAATCTACAGGTGACGGTAGCCAGATCGACTTGGTTGTTTACCGCTATGCAGATGTTCTGACTTTGCTTTCTGAAGCAATCGTCCGTAAAGGAAATGCCGTAACCTCTGAAGCACTGGATCTGTTGAATCAGGTTCGTGTACGTGCCAAACTGAATCCATATACGATGGGTGATGTAAAAGGTGTAGACGATTTCTTGCAGAAAGTATTGGATGAAAGAGGACACGAACTTTGGTTCGAAGGTGTCCGCCGTTCCGACCTGATTCGCCACGGACAGTTTATCCAGAATGCAAGAGACCGTGGTTGTACGACTACCAAAGACGAGTTTGTCTTATTCCCGTTGCCTCAAGCTGTAATCAACGAAGGTAAGGGTAAGATCGTCCAGAATCCGGGCTATTGATCCGATTCTTTTAGAGTCTATATTAATTGAGAAAGGGCCGCTTCATTTGCGGCCTTTTTTCTCTCCGCTAACAAATAAATATCATGAGTAATAAACATCTATTCAGTACACTTCTTGCCTGTTTCCTTTTGCAGGTCGGCTTACAGAACATACAGGCGCAGGATTATCCCGCCAGCCCGTTGGAGAAAGAGGGTTACCGTTTGATCTTTCACGATGAATTCGATGGGAAAGAGATCGACCGGACGAAATGGATTCCCGAGTATCTGCCATCCTGGCCGAAAGACCGGACCGTCTGTACACCGACATACGAGATGAAAGACGGAGTGGTCCGTCTGACGATCGACCGGGATTCAAAAAATGAGTTTGATAAGGGTATGTATATATCGGGTTTTATGAGTGCCAGCCGCACAGGTATGCATCACTATGATCCGAAAAAGAAAGCCCTTCACTCGATCAAGACGGAAGCTACACAAATAAACCAGTACGGCTATTACGAAATGCGTGCCAAGATGCAAGCAGGAGGTGGTGTGCATTGTGCCTGGTGGTTGATCGGGTTTGAAGATGATCCGAACCAGAGTTGCGAGATCGATATCTTTGAGATATTGGGGACTGATGTCGATCGTATCTGGTCCACCGTGCACAGTTGGAAAGATTCGACGATCCAGTATCACACGGAACATCCCTGGTTTGCCAATAAGAAACTGGCGGAAGAATTTCATGTGTATGGTTTCGATTGGACACCGGAAGGTGTGACCGTGTATGTGGATGGCATACAGGTGATGACACATAAGGCTGCGATCACTTATCCGCTGATCCAGATTATCTCTTTCTATGACAATCGAAAAGCAAAGAACGGTTGGACAGGAACTTACGATCCTTCCGTCCCGTATCCGAAGAGTTTTGATATCGACTATATCCGTATGTACAAGAAGATACCCGACGGCTATCGGGCGGTATCGGAAAATGAGTTGCGCATCACTTCTATCGAACCGGCACGCTTGCAGGTCTCCGAAGGAAAAGCTACCTTGCGCGATATTGACGGGCATGTGACACGTGAGTTGTTATATACACCTTCGTTTGTGAATGTGCATTATAACGACGGAACGGTAACACAACAGTTTGTGGAATGGGAGCCGTTGAGTGATAAAGCCTTACGACTGGTTCAAGACGCCGGAACGATTATCGTGAACGGGAAGATTACCGGTCTTCCGGATGATTTGTTGAAGGGGCAGGAGGCTACATTGATTATAACAACTATTAAAAAAGATTGATATGAAAAATATTATGACCCTTATGCTGGCTACCGCATTGACGCTTGGACTTTTCATCTCTTGTGGTTCCGGTGTTCAGCATCGTACTTTCCGGATGATCCGGCTGGAATGGAAGGGCTGTATAACCCCGAAAGAGGATTCCGACTTGAAGTGGCACTGGATGTAACGGAAAAGAACTATGTCTGGGCTCCCGAAGAATATCCTGATATCACTTCTTATCTGGAAGAACAGTCCGAACTCTATGCTTCCGACAGCGTTTCACTGGTGCAGACCTATTTCTATCTGACGGGAGCAGTCGGAAAAGAGCTGGCAGGAGAGGATTTCCAGACGATGGGCGTTTTTTTTGACAAATTGCGGGCCTTAGGCAAGAAAGCAGTCCTCCGTTTTGCTTATGAAACCCAGTTCCTGGGGCGGGCAGCTACCGGTCCTACATTGGAAGACATCATTCGTCATACGGAACAACTCAAGCCTTTCCTTGAAGAGAATAAGGATGTGATCCAGGTTGTACAGGCTGGCATGATCGGTGCTTGGGGAGAATGGCACAGTTCTTTTCATGGTCTCGAAAAGTCGGACGATACGAAACGGACTATTTTGCAACATATCTGCCGGATGACACCGGAAGGGCGGGCTATCCAAATACGGGTTCCCGAATATAAAAATTTGCTGGATATGGCTTCTGGCTATTATAAACGGGTTTCTTTCCATGATGATTTTATTGTGATTAAAAAACATCAGTGGGATGGCGGAATGTCGGAAGGTACGCCTGCTTATGAGCAGATTGTGTGTGAGTCTCCTTGTCTTCCGGTCGATGGAGAACTGCCCTGGGGAACTTGGAGCATGAACGAGGACCCTGATAATCCCGAAGCCGGGTGGATCATTGATGGACTGCAGACGGCACGCCGCCTGTTCTTGCAACATTTCACTTCACTTAGCGCAATCCATAACTATAAAGAAAAGAATACGAAAGATAAGTATTCGATGATGTACTGGAAGGAAACTCCTGTTTCCGCAGAATTCCTGCGGGAAAACAAGATGCCGGTATCGGATGGATATTTCACCAGGAAGGATGGTTCTGTCGCGGAACGGAATGTATTCGATTATATCCGGGACCACCTCGGTTACCGTATCGAGTTGCAGGAGATGACGGCTCCGGCGGTTTTGCTTGCCGGACAGGCTAATCCTGTTGAAATATCTTTGATAAACCGGGGTTTCTCGACATTGTTTAATGAACATCCTGTTTATCTGGTCTTGATCGACGAGTCCGGTAAGGTCTGCCATGTCGCCTTGACGGATACGAATGTGAATGACTGGCAACCGTATGAACCGGGCGACAGCACCTGCACTCCGTTGCTGCATACGATCGCTACCGACCTGCAGATTCCGGCTGGCCTGGCAAAGGGAACGTACCGTCTCGGTCTCTGGATTCCCGATGGCTCTGACCGTTTGCAGTATGACAATCGTTTTGCGATCCGTTGTGCAAACGGTGATACGCAGTGGTGGGTGTCTCCTGACGGAAAATATGGTGTCAATATCTTAATGAATAAAATCTCTATCAAATGAAAATCATCCATATCCTTGGCATGCTGCTCATTGCACTTGCCGTAAATGCAGCTTCTCCTATCGAAGGGTTGCTGGAACGTATCGACAAAGGTGCGTCGCGTAAATTTGTGATTGAACAGGTGAAATCTCCTGTCGATTTCTTTGAGCTCGACCAGAAGGGTGACAAGGTCGTGATTCGGGGTAATAATTATGTGAGTATCGCGACCGGGCTGAACTGGTATCTGAAATATCATGCCGGAATTCATCTTTCCTGGAACGGCATGCAAGCCGAATTGCCGGAAGTCTTGCCGGCAGTGAAGCTGAAGGAACGCCATGAGACGGATATGAAATACCGCTATGACTTCAACTATTGTACCTTCTCTTATACGATGGCTTTTTGGGATTGGGCACGTTGGGAGAAAGAGATCGACTGGATGGCGTTGCACGGTATTAATTTGCCGTTGGCGATGGTCGGGACGGATGGTGTCTGGTTCAATGTGCTGAGCAAGTTAGGTTATACGAAAGAAGAAATCAATGAGTTTATAGCCGGTCCCGGTTTTCAGGCTTGGTGGCTGATGAACAATCTGGAAGGCTGGGGCGGTCCGAATCCGGATAGCTGGTACAAGCAGCAAATCGCTTTGCAGCAACAGATCGTAAAGCGGATGCGTGAATATGGTATCGAACCGGTATTCCCCGGATACTCCGGCATGGTTCCTCATAACGCAAAAGAAAAGTTAGGCTTGAATGTTTCTGATCCGGGATTATGGAATGGGTATCGCCGTCCGGCATTTTTACAGCCGACAGATCCGCGTTTCGAAGAGATCGCTTCCCTCTATTATAAGGAGATGAACAAATTGTATGGCAAAGCGAACTATTATAGCATGGACCCGTTCCACGAAGGCGGAAGTGTGGCCGGTGTGGATCTGGATGCTGCCGGAAAGGCAATCATGCAGGCGATGAAGAAGAATAATCCGAAAGCCGTCTGGGTGGCTCAGGCATGGCAGGCGAACCCACGTCCGCAGATGATCGGGAATTTGGAGGCAGGAGACCTGATCGCGTTGGATCTGTTTGCGGAAAGCCGTCCGCAGTGGGGAGATCCTGCATCTACTTGGTATCGGAAGAACGGGTTTGGACAGCATGACTGGATTTACTGTATGTTGCTGAACTATGGTGGAAACATCGGGCTGCATGGGAAGATGAAGCATGTGATCGACGAGTTCTATAAAGCGAAGGAAAGTCCGTTCGGTACAACCTTGAAAGGAGTCGGTATGACAATGGAAGGAAGTGAAAACAATCCGGTTATGTTCGAACTGCTGACGGAATTGCCTTGGCGCCCGCAGCGTTTCGACAAGGATCAGTGGTTGAAAGCGTATACGGTTGCCCGTTACGGAAAGAGCAACCCCGTTGTGCAGGACGCCTGGATACTGTTGAGCAATTCCATCTATAACTGCCCAGACGCAAATACGCAGCAGGGAACCCATGAGTCGGTATTCTGTGCCCGTCCTACCGAACATCCGTATCAGGTTTCGAACTGGTCGGAGATGAAAGACTATTATGATCCGAACGATGTGATTCGTGCTGCCGCCATGATGGTGTCTGTAGCCGATGAGTTCAAGGGAAACAATAATTTCGAGTATGATCTGGTTGATATTGTCCGCCAGGCAATCGCCGAGAAAGGACGTCTTACGGAGAAGGTGGTTGAGGCCGCTTTTGCCGCCGGCGATAAAAAGCTGTATAAAGATGCTTCGGATCGTTTTCTGCGTTTGATCCTGTTGCAGGATGAACTGCTGGCAACACGTCCTGAGTTTAAGGTCGGAACCTGGATCGCCCGCGCTCGCAGCCTCGGAAATACCTCTGAAGAAAAGGATCTGTACGAATGGAACGCCCGTGTGCAGATTACGACTTGGGGTAACCGGTTGGCGGCCGACGAAGGAGGCTTGCGCGATTATGCCCATCGCGAATGGAATGGCATCCTGAAAGATTTCTATTATATGCGTTGGAAAACCTGGTTCGATTATCAGACTCGGCTTTTGGATGGTAAAAAAACAGCGGCGATCGACTTTTATGCAATCGAGGAACCCTGGACCAAGCAGACAAATCCTTATTCAAACGAACCGGAAGGTGATTGTATTCCGACAGTACAACGTATATTTGCAGAAATATTCGGGAAATAACATAACAATATTGAATATATCATGACACATAGAACAATCTCTCTTCTTTTCTTGGTTCTGTTGGTATTGCCCTGCTTTGCCGCGAGTAAGTACGAATCGAAAATAACGTCTCTTGAAGGAGAGAAATGGTGGGGCGGTGCAGTCGGTCTGGGAGCGAGGATGCCTTTTGAAGGTGACCTGCGTTTGTTCGACCTTTCTGCTGAGAATCTGAACAATCAGAACGTGCCGCTTCTGCTTTCTTCGGAGGGACGGTATATCTGGAGTGACAAGCCGTTTTCTTTTCAGGTCGAGAATGGAGAGTTGCGTTTGTATTCCGATTATGAGAAGATGGAACCGGTATTGGCGGGCCGTACGTTAAAAGATGCCTATATGGCTGCTTCCGCCCAACATTTCCCACCTTCCGGTGATTTGCCGGACCCGTTGTTCTTTTCCATGCCGCAGTATAATACTTGGATCGAACTGATGTATAACCAGAATCAGCAGGATATCCTGAAATATGCGGATCATGTATTGGAGAATGATTTTCCGGTCGGTGTGTTCATGGTGGATGATAACTGGCAGAAATATTATGGCAATTTCGACTTTAAACCTGAACGCTTTCCTGATCCGAAAGGAATGATCGATCGTCTGCACGAGCAGGGATTTAAGATCATGTTCTGGATTTGCCCGTTCGTCAGCCCGGATAGCCCGGAGTTTCGTGAGCTTCAGCAGAAAGGATACCTGATCAAGAAGAAGGGAACAAATGAAGCGGCCATCATCCCGTGGTGGAATGGCTATAGTGCCTGCTATGACTTGAGTAATCCGGCTGCTGCTGAACATCTGAAACAACAGTTGCGCAGCATGCAAGAGAAATACGGGGCGGATGGTTTCAAGTTCGACGCCGGTGATATTGGCCATTATAACGATCCGGGACTGGAGTTTTACGATCAGTCGGCAACTTCGGTGGATATGTGCCGGTATTGGGCGGAAATCGGGTTGGATTTCCCGTTCAACGAGTATCGTGCCGGATGGAAGATGGGAGGTGAGGCCTTGGTTCAGCGTCTGGGTGATAAGGATTACTCTTGGAATGCGGTTGGCCTGCTGATTCCAGACATGATTGCTGCCGGTCTGCTGGGATATGCTTATGCTTGCCCGGATATGATCGGCGGAGGCCAGTTCGCCTCTTTCCTGGGAGTAGACCAGACGAAGCTCGATCAAGAGCTGATCGTGCGTTCCTGCCAGGTACACGCCTTGATGCCGATGATGCAATTCTCGGTGGCTCCGTGGCGGATCCTCGATGAAAAGCATCTGGCGATTTGCCGTGATTATGCCCATCTGCACGAGAAGATGGGAACATACATTCTGGAGCAGGCGCATCATGCTGCAAAGACCGGTGAGCCGATCATCCGGCATATGGAATATGTGTTCCCGCACCAGGGATTCGTTGATTGCAAGGATCAGTTCATGTTGGGCGATAAATATCTGATTGCTCCGGTACTGACCAAAGAGCACACACGCAGAGTGATGTTGCCTAAAGGCGTATGGATAGACGATACCGGCAAAAAGTTCAAGGGACCGAAAACGATCGAAGTGACGGCTCCTCTGGAACGCCTGCCTTGGTTCGAAAAAGTAAAATAAGCGGGTGAAAACAGAGTTTCCGGCACCTTCTGGAATTAGAATACGCAGGAAACTCTGTTTCTTGTAATCTGCATTATTGAAAATTTGTACTATCTTTATCGGCGAAAAGCGACATTATGGAAACAGCCTCGGAGATAAAAGCTTTTAATAAGTTGTTTGCCGAATATCATGGATTGTTTGTGCGTTTCGCCAATACGTACCTGCAAGATGAAGCGGCAGCGGAAGATATTGCTGTCGAGGGGATCATGTATTATTGGGAAAACCGCTATTCTCTTTCTTCCAATTCGAATATTCCTGCCTATATCCTGGAAGTGATCAAACATAAATGTCTGAATTACCTTCGTCATCTTCGTGTCCGTGAAGATGTGGAACAACGCATCCAGGAACACCAGCAACGGGTGAACAGCCTGAGGATCGCCACTCTTGAAGCCTGCGATCCTCAAGAAATCTTCAGTTCGGAGGCCGGACGGCTCGTTGATGAAGCATTGGCGATGATGCCTGACAAGACCCGTCGGATCTTTATCATGAGCCGCTATGAAAATAAGACATACCCGGAAATTGCTGCCCATTTCTCTCTTTCCGTCAAGAGTGTGGAGTTTCACATATCAAAAGCATTGAAGATATTGAAAGTGAAGTTGAAGGACTATATGACGATTGTTTTGTTCATGTGAATGTGAAATGAAAGTGTTTCAGAAAGAATGATATTTTTTTAGGGGATATCCTTTTTGAGGTGCTTATTATGAAAAGAAACTTGAAAAACACATTATAATTAAGTAACATGAGAAAACAGATTTATTGCCTTTTATCTCTTTTATGGATTAGCTGCCTTTCCGTTTCGGCAGCCGATCGCTGGGTTATTAATCCTGCCGGTGGTATTACTTGGCAGATAGACGAGCGCGTCCCACATGAGGACCATATCGAAATGAGCGGGTTGAAAGTCTCGACCGTGCTTCGCTACGGAGTGGATGCGAATGGCTCCTTTATGCTGAACAGAAGTATGGTATGGCCGATGCTCCGCACGATTCCGAATAATACGCATGCCAGCTTGATGCGTCGTTTTGCTTGGGATGTGACGGATATGGTCGAGGTAAACGGACAGTCTTTACTGAACGAGAAGGTAAAAGAGGTCACGTTGAACGGCACGATGGTCGTGCAGAGCGAATACGTTCTTCCTCGTAAAGGAAAACTTGGTCTGACGCGTGTCTTGTTCCCTTCCGTCTCGAATCCGGCTTTTTGTGAAAAATATATTTTACGGAATACAGGTGAATCCACGATATCGATAGAAATCCCTTCTTCCCGTTCGGTTGTCGAGACAGATGCCGCGAAAGGGGTGGATGGTAGCTATAAGTTGGTTTCGACTATCAACGGACAGGCAACTCGTCAGTTGCAACCGGGCGAGGAACTGACATTCAGTGCGATTTTTGCCGGATATAAAAAGAATGAAAGTGAGCTTTCGTTCGATATTGACCGGGAGTTACAGGCCCGGCAGGATTTGATTGCCGGCTTCTGGGATAACCTGGTTCTGGATACGCCCGATCCTGTCATCAACACCATGTTCGCTTTTGCAAAAATCCGTGGAGCGGAAAGTATTTACGACACGAAAGGCGGCCTGATGCATGGTCCCGGCGGC
>ENA-OPAG01001068-OPAG01001068.1-human-gut-metagenome-genome-assembly--contig:-NODE-1068-length-14947-cov-4.950242_pt1 | contig 14947 bp, 12 predicted proteins | sample MGYA00241053_ERZ501422 | MGnify/ENA primary metagenome ERZ501422 (study PRJEB25962, sample SAMEA2042619) | human gut metagenome | biome: human gut; feature: human-associated habitat; material: faeces... | reverse complement strand
CGTAGCTCTCCTCAAAGCCGAAGATGAAGCGATCGACTTCCCCGGCAGCCTCCAGATTGGCGATCTGGTCGCCGATCCACTTGAAGCCGGTCAGCACGCTGCGCATTTCCACGCCGTAGTGTGCGGCAATGGCATCGGCCAGAGGAGTGGATACGATGGACTTGACGGCCACCGGGTTTTTGGGCATGGTGCCCTTCTCGATGCGGCCTGCGCAGATGTAATCCAGCAGCAGAGCGCCCATCTCGTTGCCGGATACCAGCTCATAGCTGCCATCCGGGCACTTCATGGCAATGCCCACGCGGTCGGCATCGGGGTCGGTGGCCAGCATCAGGTCGGCACCAGTCTTGGTTGCCAGCTCCAGACCCAGCTTCAGAGCCTCGAAAATTTCGGGGTTCGGGTAGGAGCAGGTGGTAAAGTAGCCGTTGGGGTACTCCTGCTCGGGCACGATGGTGATATCGGTGATGCCCATATCGTTCAGCACATGAGTGACAGGCACCAGACCGGAACCATTCAGCGGGCTGTACACCAGCTTCAGGCCGGCAGTCTTGCACAGGCCCGGGCGCACCTGGCGGGCCTCAATGGCATCATACAGTGCCTTCTTGCAGTCGTCGCCCACAAAGCGGATCAGGCCCTGCTCCACGCCCTCGGCAAAAGAGATGTACTTTGCACCGGTCAGCACATCCGTCTTCTGGATCTCATCGTACACGATGGCAGCAGCATCATCGGTCATCTGGCAGCCATCCGGGCCGTAAGCCTTGTAGCCGTTGTACTTGGCCGGGTTGTGAGAAGCCGTGACCATGATACCAGCATTGCACTGGTAGTAACGGGTAGCAAAGCTCAGTGCAGGCACAGGCATCAGCGCATCGTAAATGCGCACCTTGATACCGTTTGCCGCCAGTACGCCTGCGGCGGTCTTGGCAAAGATATCGCTCTTCAGGCGGCTGTCGTAGCTGATAGCCACAGTCTGGCTGCCGCCCTGAGTCTTGACCCAGTTTGCCAGACCCTGCGTGGCCTGACGCACAACATAGATATTCATACGGTTGGTGCCAGCGCCCAGAACGCCGCGCAGACCAGCGGTGCCAAACTTCAAAGCCACAGCAAAGCGGTCCTTGATCTCGTCATCATTTCCCTCGATCTTGGCCAGCTCCGGCTTCAGATCAGCGTCTTCCAGCTCTGCAGCCATCCAGCGCTTATATTCATCCAAATACATCTTGCACACCTTACCTTTTGTAAATTTTTCCGCAAAAAAGAACAGGTTTGATTAAACCTACTTATAATATAAACTCTCCGCATCCATGTGTCAATTGCGTAATCTGCAACAAGATTTGCAGTTCAAAACCGGCATATGGCACAAAATTCCAAGTTTTTCCCGGTAAAGTCGGGAACTGTCCCGGCCTCGCCTGCATTTTCCAGCAGTTCATAACTCTGGCCTGCATCGTCCAGAACGTCCAGCCACTGCTCCAAACCGACGCTGTTTTCACACAGGTAGCGCAGCAGCTGCATTGCCCGGGCAAAACTGTCCTGCAGCAGCACCGCGCTGCGGCGCACCCGGCCATCCTGCTCCTGCCGCAGCTCCATTACAATGCCCTGCGCAGCGGCGGCACCGCAATATACAAGGGTGTGGGCATGCTGCAGCCCTTCCAGTTCTGAATATGTACGGATATAGCGGCAGTATTCTTTGCTCATCATGGAAAACTCTCTCCTCTCTATCGCATTGACATCTTTCCTGCCCTTTACTATAATGAATTCAGAAGTATTTTTGTGTCGAAGCATGACATAATCATCCAATATTTTCCACTTTTGCCAATTCTTTTCCGTCATATCATCCGCTGGGATAAGGGAGAACAACATGTATTCTGTTACCAGAAGCTTTGGTCTGAACGGCCTGAGCGGCTTTGCCGTGGCAGTGGAGGCCGACATTTCCGGCGGTCTGCCCGCCTTTTCCATCGTGGGCCTGCCGGATTCCGCTGTGCGTGAAAGCGCCGACCGTGTGCGCGCCGCCATCAAAAATCTGGGCTTCAAGTTCCCAGACCGGCGCATTACCATCAATCTTGCCCCGGCGGATGTGCGCAAGACCGGCCCGGTGTACGACCTGCCGCTTCTGCTGGCAGTGCTCACTGCCAGCGGCCAGCTGGAGGATGTGCCTGCCGACGCGGCATTTCTGGGCGAACTGGCACTGGACGGCACCCTGCGGCCGGTTTCCGGCGTGCTGCCCATGGCGCTGGCTGCAGCAGAAAATGGCACCCACGCCCTGTATGTACCTGCCGAGAATGCCGCTGAAGCAGCCGAGGCCTGTGCCGACAGCATGGCCGTCTACCCCGCCCACACGGCACGCGAAGTTGTAGATGCCCTGCGCGGCATCTCCCCGCTTGCCCCGGCGGCTGTTGTTCCCTTTGACCCTGCAGACGCCTGGGCACAGGTGCCGGATTTTGCGGACGTGATGGGACAGTCGCTGGCGCGGCGGGCTATGGTCATTGCTGCCGCAGGCGGACACAATGTTTTGCTCATTGGCGCACCCGGCACCGGCAAATCCATGCTGGCAAAGCGTCTGCCCGGCATCCTGCCGCCGCTCACCCGTGAGGAGGCCGTGGAGACCACTAAAATTTATTCCATTGCAGGGCAGCTGCCGCAGGGCCGGGGCCTGATCTCTGCACGGCCTTTCCGCAGTCCGCACCACTCGGCCAGTGCCGCAGCTCTGGCTGGCGGCGGCGCACAGTTCCGGCCCGGCGAGTGCAGCCTTGCCAACTGCGGTGTGCTGTTTTTAGACGAATTGCCGGAGTTCTCCCGCGAGAGTCTGGAAGTGCTGCGCCAGCCGCTGGAGGACGGCCAGATCACCGTGAGCCGCGCGGCAGGCAGTGCCACCTATCCCAGCCGCTTCCAGCTGGTAGCCGCCATGAACCCCTGTAAGTGCGGCTACTACGGTCATCCCACCCGGCAGTGCACCTGCTCACCCAGTGCCGTGCGGCAGTACCGCAGCCGTGTGTCCGGCCCGCTGCTGGACCGCATCGACCTGTGCGTGGAGATGGACCCCATCGCCTTTGACGAGCTGCACGCCGTCGTCCCTTCCGAGAGCAGCGCCGATCTGCGCAAACAGGTGCTTACCGCCCGGGCCATTCAGGCAAAGCGCTATGCCGCCCCGGGTTTTGAGGGTGTGCTCTGCAACGCCCAGCTCACCGCCGGGCAGGTGCGGCGCGTCTGCCGCATGACCCCCGCCGCCGAGCGGCTGCTGCGCGCCTCCTACGACGCTTTGGGCCTTTCCGCCCGCGCCCATGACCGCATCCTGCGGGTGGCCCGCACGGTGGCCGATCTGGCAGGCAAACAGCTGCTGGATGAGGACTGTGTGCTGGAAGCCCTGCAGTACCGGGCACAGGAAAAAGTGGAAGTATAAAAGCTTCTCCGTCTTTGCTTCGCAGATCCGCCTTCCCCGAAAAGGGAAGGGCTTGTGCAGCTTATCGTTACGCGCAAAAAAGCCATCTGTATCTTTCCAAATGCTCAATACGAGCAGAAGATCACAGATGGCTTTTTATAATTGCTTTTTAGAATCTGCGCCATGTATCCGGCAGGAACAGCACCAGCATCGGGAAGATCTCCAGACGGCCGGCCAGCATATCAAAGATCATCACCAGCTTTGCGGGGTTTGTAAAGCTGCCAAAGTTCATCATGGGGCCTACCTGCGCAAGGCCCGGGCCGATGTTGTTCAAAGTAGCTGCAATGGCTGTGAAGTTCGTCACCATATCAAAGCCATCCAGACTGATGAGCAGGAAGGAGACCACGAAGATGAAGAAATACGCGCCCATAAACACATTGGTGGTGCGGATGGTCTCGTGGTTGAGCAGCTTGCCGTCCATGCGGACGGGGGCCACCACCTGCGGGTGCAGTGCCTGCTTGAGCTCCTTGCCAAGGGTCTTGCCCAGAATGAGGAGGCGGCTCACCTTGATGCCGCCGCCGGTGCTGCCTGCGCAGGCACCAATGAACATGAGCACCACCAGAATTTCTTTGGAGAGAGTGGGCCACAGGTCAAAATCACAGCTGGAAAAACCGGTAGTGGTGATGATGGAACCCACCTGAAAGGCTGCCTGACGCACCGCTTCGCCAAAGTTGTTGTAGATGCTGTAGATGTTGGCCGTGATGAGGCCCACCGCTGCCAGGATCACCACAAAGTAGCCGCGCACCTCCTCGCTGATGACGCGGTTGAATTTGCGCAGCAGCAGCAGAAAGTAAGCATTGAAGTTGACGCCGAACAGGATCATGAAAATGGTCACGACCCACTGGATGTAGGGAGAAAAGCTGGTAAAGCTGTCATTCTTGAAGCCGAAGCCGCCGGTGCCCGCCGTGCCGAAGGCCGTGAGCATGGACTCAAACAGCGGCATGCCGCCCAGCATCAGGAATACCAGCTCCAGCACGGTGAGTGCAAAATAGATGCCGTACAGGATCTTTGCGGTAGACTGCACCTTGGGCACCAGCTTATCCACCTGCGGACCGGGGCTTTCTGCCTTCATCAGGTTGACGTGGGAGCCGCCGGTCAGGGGCAGCAGCGAGAGCAGGAACACCAGAACGCCCATGCCGCCGATCCAGTGGGTGAAGCTGCGCCAGAACAGAATGCCCTTGGGCAGATCCTCTACCCCGGGCAGGATGCTGGCACCGGTGGTGGTAAAGCCGGACACCGTCTCAAACAGGGCATCCACCGGGTTCGGGATGCAGCCCGTCACCACAAACGGAACGGCGCCCACGATGGAAATGACGATCCAGCTCAGCGAGGTAGCAGCAAAGCCCTCCCGCATATAGAACATCTTGCTTTTAGGCTTGATGCCGCGTAGGGCGTAGCCGATGGCGGCGCTGACTGCCGCCGTGATCAGAAACACGCCCAGCACGAACCATTCGCCGTAGATCCAGCTGGCCGCTGCGGGCAGCAGCAGCAGCGCACCCTCGATCAGCATGACATAGCCCAGCAGACGGAAAACGATCGCATAATTCATAGTCTGCCTCCGTCAACCCTCTGCGCCCTTGTCCAGAATATCGCGCAGGTCATGCAGACCATGCTCCAGCGTGACCACGATCACGTTGTCGCCCACCTGGATCTGGTCGCCGCCGCGCGGGATCAGGATCTGATGGCCGCGGGTGATGCAGCACAGCAGCAGATTCTTTTTCAGGTGCAGCTGGCTCAGGGGGACACCGGTGGCAGCGCTCTTCTCGTGGACGGTAAATTCCAGCGCTTCCACGCGGTCGTCCAGAATGCGGTACAGCGTCTTGATGTTGCTGCCCGCTTCGTTCTGCAGTGCACGCACATACTGCACGATGTAATCGCAGGTCATGTACTTGGGGTAGACCACGCTGCCCAGATCCAGACCGGCCAGAATATCATCAAATTCCAGACGGTTGACTTTGGTGACCAGCTTGCCCTTGGAGTGCTTTTTGGCAAACAGGGTCAGCAGCACATTCTCCTCGTCGATGTTGGTCAGGGCCACAAAAGCCTCGGTGGACTCCATGCCCTCCGAGAGCAGGAATTCGCGGTTGGAGCCGTCCTCGTTCAGGATCTGTGCGCCGGGCAGCTGCTCGGCCAGCTCCATGCAGCGGGCAGGGTCGCGCTCCACGATGCGCACACGCACGTGGTTTTCCAGCAGCTCCTGGCTCAGATAGAAGGCGATGGCACCGCCGCCCACGATGAAGGCATTGCGCACCGGGCGCACCGGCAGGTGGATGCGCTGGAAGAACTCGTGGGCCTTTTCCTGTGTTGCAAGGAAGGTGACCTGATCGCCGTTCTGCAGTACAAAGTTACCGTTCGGAATGATCACGCCGCCGCTGCGCTCCACTGCACACACCAGAATGTCGCTCTTCAGACGGGTGGGAATCTCGTGGATGGCCACGCCATCCAGCCCCTGCTCTGCAGTGAGTTCAAACTTGATCAGCCGCACACGGCCGTCTGCAAAGGTGTCGATCTTGCTTGCACCCGGGAAGCGCAGCAGATGGGAGATCTCCTTTGCTGCGGCCATTTCCGGATTGATGATGGCCGAAATGCCGATCTGCTTTTTGATAAAGTCCAGCTCATGACTGTAGGACGGGTTGCGCACACGGGCAATTGCATGGCAGTGGCCCGCCTTTTTGGCAAACATGCAGCACAGCAGGTTCAGCTCATCCGAACCAGTCACGGCAATGAACACATCCGCGTCTTCAATGCCGGCCTCTGCCAGCGTGGTGATCGAGGAACCGTTGCCCACGATGCCCAGCACATCGTAGCTTTCAGTCAGGTGCTCCACACGTGCTTTGTTGGTATCCACAATGGTCACATTATGGTCTTCCTCACTGAGCTGCCGCGCCAGCGCAGTACCAACCTTGCCGCCGCCCACCAGAATGATCTTCATAACAAGTCCTTTCTCTTTCCGCGTCCCTTCTGCCGGGACAGCACAAATCCATCATAGTATACCATATCTCCTGCCAAAGTTCCACTGTTTTCCACATTATGCAACAAAAACCTGCCAAATGACGCAAAAAAGCCCCGGGAGATACCGTCCCGGAAGCTTTTATTTCATTTAATAGCGCGCCACGCCGTCCTTCGTTACAAGGGCATACACCAGCGGGGCTTCCTCCGGCTTCTCAGGGCCGTATCCAAGGCCGCTGCGGTACTCGGCGGCGGCAGCTTCAAACTTATCGGCTGCGCCGTAGAAGGTGGCAAGGCTCTCGCCCTTCTTTACGTAGTCGCCGCGCTTTTTATGCAGGGTGATGCCGGCGGCAAAATCCAGCGGGTCGCCCTTTTTCTGTCGGCCCGCACCCAGCAGCACGCTGGCAGAGCCGATCTTCTCGGCATCGGTCCCCACAATGTAACCGTCCTGCTCTGCCAGCAGCTCAAAGCTTGCCGCAGGCTTCTCGAACAGGCTGTAGTCGTCCAGCACGCGGGTATCGCCGCCCTGCGCCGCAAACATCTCCTTGCACTTAGCAAAGGCAGAGCCATCGGCGATCACCGCCTCGGCCATGGCGCGGCACTCGGCAGGAGTGCCCTTATCGGCCAGCACCAGCATATTGGCGGCCAGCTGCAGGCAGACCTCGGTCAGGTCGGCGGGGCCATGGCCCTTGAGCACATCCATGCTTTCCATGACTTCCAGACTGTTGCCAATGTTATGGCCCAGCGGGGTGTCCATATCGGTGATCATGGCAGCCACCCGGCGGCCGTGATGGGTGCCAATGGATACCATCAGCTTGGCCAGCTCAATGCTCTGGTCTACCGTTTTCATAAAAGCTCCGGTGCCGGTGGTCACATCCAGCAGGATGGCATCCGAGCCGGAAGCCAGTTTCTTGGACATGATGCTGGATGCGATGAGTGGGATGCAGCTGACGGTTGCGGTCACATCCCGCAGGGCATACATTTTTTTATCTGCAATGGCAATTCCCTCGCTCTGGCCAATGACCGACAGACCAATCCTGTTCACCTGCGCAAAGAACTCCTCCTGTGAGAGGGCGGTTCTGGTGCCGGGCACGCTCTCCATCTTATCGATGGTGCCGCCGGTATGGCCAAGGCCCCGGCCGCTCATCTTGGCGATCTTCACGCCGCAGGCCGCCACGATGGGGGCAATGACCAGCGTGGTCTTATCGCCCACGCCGCCGGTGGAGTGCTTGTCCACCTTGATGCCCGGAATGGGCGAAAGATCCACCATCACACCGCTGTGAGCCATCACATCGGTCAGCTCTGCGGTCTCCTCATCGGTCATGCCGCGCAGATAGACAGCCATCATCCATGCAGCCATCTGGTAATCAGTCACTTCTCCGCTGACATAGCCATTGACGATCTGCTCCAGCTCCTCACGGCTGTGCGTACCGCCATCACGCTTTTTTGCGATCAGATCATAAACGCGCATCGTATCACGCTCCTCGTTTTTTCAATAGTACTACATTATAAGATATAGTATAGCAAAATTCCAAACAAAAGCAAGTATCATTCTGTAAACTTTGCCCAATTTTAAGCCAAAAAAGGCGCAGCCGCCCGAAAAAGCAGCTGCGCCCTTGTTTTGGGATCACAAATCGTCGTTTTAGCGGGATCCCTTGTCGTAGGGGATGCCCTCTGCCTTGGGTGCCATGCTGTTCTTGGAGGTAAACGCCAGAATGATCATGGACGCCACGAACGGCATCATGTTGTAGATGTTGCTGGACCAGTGCAGCTGTGCCAGGAAGGTGGAGTCTGCAATGTTTGCCAGACTCTTGAACACAGCAAAGAACATGGCTGCGCCAAAGATGTTGAAGGGCTTCCACTGGCCAAAGATCATAACAGCCATGGCAAGGAAGCCTGCGCCGGCCACGCCCACCTCAAAGTTCCAGGTCTGCACCGGGGGCACAATGTAGGCCATACCGCCGATTGCACCCAGTGCACCGGAAATGACAACACCGGCATAGCGCATCTTGTAGACGTTGATGCCCACAGAGTCCGCTGCCTGCGGATGCTCGCCGCAGGCACGCAGGCGCAGGCCAAAGCGGGTCTTGTACAGCACCACATAGCTGATGATCAGCAGAATGATGCCCAGCGGCACAAAAATGCTCAGTTCCAGCCCGCCGATGCTGAACAGGAAAGGCTTGTTGGCGTAGTTCAGCTTTGCACTGCCGCTCTCGCTGAAATACTTTGCAATGACCACCGCAATAGCAGTAGCCAGCAGGTTCAGGGCCGTGCCGCCGATGGTCTGATCCGCCTTCAGGTTGATGGAGGCAAAGGCCAGCAGCAGACTGTACACCATACCGGCCAGTGCCGCCACCAGAACAGAGATCAGCACCACGAGGAAGACCGGCATTTCGGCAGGCAGCATGGTCAGGGTGAGAACACCCGCCACACCGCCAATGACCATGATGCCTTCCAGTGCAATGTTGATGATGCCGGAGTGCTCACTGAACATACCGCCCAGTGCCACCAGCATCAGAACGATGCCATACAGCAGCGTATATTTGATCAGAAGCAGCATATCACTTGCCCTCCTTTTCGGTTGCAGATTTTGCAGGAGCAGCAGGCTCTGCGTTCACATTGGTTTTATCGGCATTCTTGAACAGCAGTGCGTGGATCTTGCCGCGGAACAGCATGGAGAATGCACACAGGTAGATGATGATACCGCTGATCAGGTCCGAGATCTCAGTGGGGTAATACTTGGTGGAAAGGAAGGAGCCGCCCACCGAGATATGGGAAATGAAGATTGCCGAGAAAATGGTGCCAATGGGGTTGGAGCTTGCCAGCAGTGCAACGGAAATGCCGTTGAAGCCCATTGTCGGCAGGCTGGTGGAGTTCAGCGGGTTCCACTGGGACACATTGGACAGATAGTACAGGCCCGCACCAAAACCGGCCAGCGCACCGGCAATGGCCATGGAGAGGATGATGTTCTTCTTCTCGTTGATGCCGGCGTAGCGTGCAGCGCTCTTGTTCAGGCCCACTGCCTTGAGCTCGTAGCCGAAGGTGGTCTTGTTCAGCACCACCCAGATCAGAACTGCCACTGCTGCCGCCAGGAAGATGGCGATGGTGGTGCTGTTGGTCTGAAACAGCTTGTTCAGGCCAAAGTCCGGGATGATGGACTGGGCGTAATCGGCGTTCTTGCTCAGGTTCATGGTACGGGTGTTGCGCACATCGTACATGGGGCCGGTGCCATTCTGGTAAATGAGCTCATTGACCAGATACAGGCCGATCCAGTTGAACATGATGGAGGTAATGACCTCGTTGATGTTGAAGTAGGCCTTGAAGAAGCCGGGGATCGCACCCCAGATGCCGCCCAGAATGGTGGCTGCGATCAGACAGACGAACCACGGCAGCTTGAGCATGATGGCGCAGTACAGAGCGCCGTAAGCGCCCAGCGTATACTGACCCGCCGCACCGATGTTGAACAGGCCGGTCTTGAAGGCAAAGGCCACGGACAGACCGGTCATAATGAGGGGAGCCGCATTTGCCAGCTCCTTGCCGACACCGTAGGGCGCGTCATGGAAGCCGCCCTTCAGGATGCGCACAAAGCCGTCGCCCCATGCGTGGGCCGGGTTGATGGCCAGCAGCACCAGAAAACCGACCACAAGGCCAATCAGGATGCACAGCAGAGCAGCCAGCACACTGGTGATGGAGCTGTTCAGACTGCTGTGGGAAAGTTTTTTCTTGTTCATGTGTTATTTGCTCTCCTTTCCCTGCTTGCGTGCGCCTGCCATATACAGGCCCAGCTCCTGCACGGTGGTGGTCTTGGGGTCAAATTCGCCCACGACCTCGCCCTCGTACATCACAAGGATGCGGTCGGACAGGTTCATCACCTCGTCCAGCTCCAGACTGACCAGCAGCACGGCCGTGCCCTTATCGCGCTCGGCCACGATCTGACGGTGGATGTATTCAATTGCACCAACGTCCAGACCGCGGGTGGGCTGGACTGCCACCAAGAGCTTCGGATCCTTATCGATCTCACGGGCAATGATGGCCTTCTGCTGGTTGCCGCCGGACATGCTGCGCACGGTGGTCAGGCTGCCCTGACCGCTGCGCACATCATACTGCGCGATCAGCTTATCGGAATATTCGCGCACCTTATCGCTGCGGATAAAGCCGCCCTTCTGGAACTCGGGCTGCCAGTAGCGCTGCAGCACCATGTTGTTTTCCAGACTGTAGTCCAGCACAAGGCCGTGCTTGTGGCGGTCCTCCGGGATATGGCTCATGCCGTCCTTGGAGCGCTGACGGATGGACTCGTTGGTGATGTCCTTGCCGTCCAGTGTGATCTTGCCGCTGCTGATCTTTTCCAGACCGGTCAGGCCGTAGACGAACTCGGTCTGACCGTTGCCCTCGATACCGGCAAGACAGACGATCTCGCCCGCATGCACCTGAAAAGAGACATCCCGGACTGCATCCTTCTTGTGTTGGGCGCTGTGCATGGTAACGTTTTCCACATCCAGCACCACCCTGCCGGGGTCTGCGGGCTTTTTGTCCACCTGCAGCTGCACATCACGGCCCACCATCATGCGGGAAAGCTCTTCCTTGGTGGTATCCTTGATGTCCACGGTGCCCATATACTTGCCCTTGCGCAGAACAGTGCAGCGGTCTGCCACCGCCATGATCTCGTTGAGCTTGTGGGTAATGAACAGGATGGACTTGCCTTCCTTCTTGAACCCGCGCATGATCTCCATCAGTTCGTCGATCTCCTGCGGGGTCAGCACTGCGGTAGGCTCGTCGAAGATCAGGATCTCGTTGTCGCGGTACAGCATCTTCAGGATCTCAACACGCTGCTGCATACCAACAGAGATATCGCTGATCAGTGCATCCGGGTCCACGCGCAGGCCGTACTTTTCGCTCAGGGCCATCACCTTTTTGCGTGCCTCGGCCTTCTGCAAAAAGCCCATCTTGTTGGGTTCCACCCCCAGAATGATGTTGTCCAGCACGCTGAAGCATTCCACCAGCTTGAAGTGCTGGTGCACCATGCCGATGCCCAGTGCGTTTGCATCATTGGGGTTGCGGATGACAACCTCCTTGCCGTTTTTGCGGATCTGACCAGCTTCCGGTTGGTACAGGCCAAACAGCACGCTCATCAGCGTACTTTTGCCGGCACCGTTCTCGCCCAGCAGGGCATGTACCTCGCCTTTGCGCAGCTGCAGGGTGATATCGTCGTTTGCCTTGATCCCAGGAAACTCCTTGGTAATGTGAAGCATTTCGATCACAAAATCCTCTGCCAATCTGCTCACTCTCCTTTCGTGTCGTTTCGACACCGATACTTCTTTAAGTTCCATTATACCTGATTTGCGGCAATTTGCACATGTCTTTTTTGCTTTTTGGCAGAAAGCACAGACAATAGTATTACTTTTGTACTCTTTTCACGAAGAGTACGCTGCATTTTTCCCGCATTACGCCAATAGAAGACAGAAAAAAGCGGGACACCCCGTTACAGGATGCCCCGCTTTGAAAAGAACTATCGATCGTCCGCAGGCAGGCCTGCCGGACAACAGCTTACTGGATGTAGTTGACAGTGGTGAACTCGCTGACGGTGGGCTTGGTAGCGTCGTCGGAGCTGTTATCAACAGTGATCTCGCCGCTCTTGATCTTGCCCTTGACTTCCTCGTACTCGTCGGTGGTGAAGGACTCGAAGTTCCAGCTGTCTGCATCGGTGGGCAGGCCGACATAATCGCCGTCCTCCAGACCGAAGTTGCCGTTGGAAGCTGCGATGTCGCCCCAGCTGCCAGCCTCGATATCAGCCAGAGCAGTGTTGACAGCCTCGGACAGGCCCTTCATAGCGGAGGTAATGAACGGGTTGTAAGCGTAGGTGCCATCAGCAACGCCGTTTGCACCGATGTAGTTCTGGTCAACGTCAACACCGATGACGTAGCCATTGTTCTTCAGAGCAGCCTCAACAGCGGAGGTGTAGATGCCGCCGCCGCAGGCAAAGACGACCTGAGTGCCGTTGGAGTACCAGCCCTCCATACGGGAGGTGATGTTTGCATCGCCGTAGAACTGGCCGCCGTAGAAGTAGTTGATCTCGATGTTCTGGCCCAGCTCAGCAGCAGCGGCATCAGCGCCCTGCACGAAGCCGTAGCCGTAACGGATAACAGCGGGAACAGCCATGCCGCCCAGGAAGCCCAGCTTGGTCTTGCCGTCCTTTGCGATGGCGTAGCCTGCCAGATAGCCTGCCTGCTCCTCTTTGAAGGTGATGCAGTAGCAGTTGGCAGGGATGGCATCGGTGCCGATATCGCCCTGCGTCACATCGATGGCGATGAACTTGACATCGGGATACTGGTCAGCAGCCCATGCCAGAGAAGCGCCGTACAGGTAGCCGACGCAGACGATCACATCAGCGCCGTCGTTGACAGCCTGACGGATCATGGTCTCGCGGTCCTCATCGGAAGCGTCAGCCTCGGGGATGTAGTACTGGCAGTCATCACCCATGTAGCTGGAAACAGCAGTCCAGCATGCCTGGTTGAAGCTCTCATCATCGATCGTGCCGGTATCGCAGGTCAGAGCGACCTTGACGATCTTCTCACCGCCCTCAGCAGCAGAGGAAGCAGTAGAAGCAGCAGCGGAAGAAGCGGTGCTGGCAGAAGAAGCGGAAGAACCGCCGCAGGCGGTCAGAGCAGCGGCAGCGGCCAGCCACAGCCAGAAAGTTACGACGAGAAATCTTCATAAGAAACTCTCCTTTATTTTAAAAAATCGCGTCAAACAAATAAAATGCGCAGAGCTGCACATTTACTGGCTCAAGTATAACGGCAAGCCGTGTCAGATGCAAGCAAATTCCGATTACAAAATCTTTACAATAATTTTGTCAGTTTTTATCAAAAGTAGTATTTATGCACAAATTTGCCGTAGTTCCGGCCATTTTCCGTGCACTCCCTGTGTTTTGCCGCACAATGCACGTATTTCCGTTACTTTATTGTCCTGCAGTGTGCCTCTGCGCTTTTATCCCGTTACTTCACGGCACGGTTGCCCGCCACATTGGAGGGGCCAAAGCCGAAGGGCAGCAGTTCGTCCATGCTGCGCTCGATAAAGTCTTCCGGTGTCTTTGCCATGATAACGTTCAGTTCCGGCCCGCCGAATTCAAACAGAGCCTGGCGGCACACCCCGCAGGGAGAAGTGATCTGCTCGTTTACCTCGCCGCGGCGGCTGCCCACCACAGCAATGTCGGTGAACTCGGTCACGCCCTCGGCCACCGCCTTGAACAGAGCCGTGCGCTCTGCACAGCTGGTGGGGGTAAAGGCAGCGTTCTCCACGTTGCAGCCGGTAAAAATGCGGCCATCCTTGGCGCGCAGGGCAGCGCCCACCATAAAATCGCTGTAGGGCACATAGGCTTTTTCCCGTGCAGCCAGTGCCATGCGGATGAGCTCCTTCTTTTCTTCCAGGGTCAGGTTTGTCATATCCGTCACTCCTTTTTTGGTTTTCAGCGGTCGAAAACAGCGCGGCAAGCCCTTTTGCAGGCAAACCGCGCTGAAATGCGTTTTTAACGCTTAGTATTCTGCACCCAGTGCTACCTTCATCATGTCGGTAAAGCTCTTCTGGCGCTGTTCTGCCGTGGTGATCTCCGGCGAAACAAAGCTGTCGGAAATGGTCAGCAGGCAGGCAGCGTTCTTGCCCAGCACCTGTGCATTGGCAAACAGGGCAAAGCTCTCCATCTCCACGCACAGGCAGCCGCGCTCGTCGCGCAGCTTTTCCCAGTAGGTGGGCTTTGCATCGGAGAGCTGACGGTAGAACACATCCGAAGAGTGGATGTTTCCCTCGATGAGGGGGATGCCCTGCTTTGCGGCAGAAGCGCGCAGCTTGTCGTTCAGACTCTGGCTGGGCAGGGTAACATTGCCGTCAAAGCCGCTCTGCACGCGGGCGTAGTTGCTTTCACTCACAGCACCGGTAGCCAGCACCACGTCAAACAGCTTGGCCTTGTCGGTATAGCTGCCGGCAGAGCCGATGCGGATGATGTTCTCTACATCGTAGAACTTGAACAGCTCATAGGAATAAATGCCAATGGACGGCATGCCCATGCCGCTGCCCATCACGCTGATGGGCCGGCCCTCGTAGGTGCCGGTAAAGCCCAGCATCCCGCGCACGCCGGTCACCTGACGCACATCCTTGAGGAAGGTGTCCGCAATGAATTTTGCACGCAGAGGATCGCCCGGCATCAGGACGGTCTTTGCAAAATCGCCTTTTTCAGCACTGATGTGAGGGGTAGACATAAGATCATCTCTCCTTTTCTGTTACATAATACAGCAGATGGGCTTTCTCCGGAGAAAAAGCCCTCTGCAAACTTACCTTTACCTATACTTTCTGCGGTTGAACACATTCTGCGGCGCGATGTAGCTGCCGTTGCGGCGGATCTCAAAGTGGCAGTGGTTGCCGCTGGAGCGTCCGGTGCTGCCCACATAGCCGATCAGCTGGCCCTGCTTGACCGACTGACCAGAGTGCACCGCCAGCGACAGACAGTGCGCATACACCGTGGTGTAGCCGCTGCCGTGGCTGATGATGATGGAGTAGCCATAACCCGTACCGGAACCAGCC
>ENA-OPAG01001063-OPAG01001063.1-human-gut-metagenome-genome-assembly--contig:-NODE-1063-length-14998-cov-2.751991_pt1 | contig 14998 bp, 10 predicted proteins | sample MGYA00241053_ERZ501422 | MGnify/ENA primary metagenome ERZ501422 (study PRJEB25962, sample SAMEA2042619) | human gut metagenome | biome: human gut; feature: human-associated habitat; material: faeces... | reverse complement strand
AAGCCGATCCCTAGTTCAATCATAGCGGAGGGTATCGACATCTGGGCGGGGGCCGGTGACCGTGGCGATGCGGCGATGGTTGCTTATGGTGCTTCCCGCTATGCTTTGTCCAAAGGAGATAAGGCTGAAGCCGAAAAGTTGTGGCCATTGATCGAATGGTGCTTGGAATATTGCCGGCGCAATCTGAACGAGAGTGGTGTTGTGGCTTCCGATGCGGATGAACTGGAAAACCGTTTCCCTGCTGGAAAAGCAAACCTTTGCACTTCTTCCTTATATTATGATGCCTTGATCTCAGCCGGTTATTTAGGGAGAGATTTAGGTAAGCCGGTAGCTGCCTATGCTCGCCAGGCTATAGCCCTGAAGAAAAATATCGACCGCTATTTCGGTGGGACTGTCGAAGGATTTGATACTTATAAATATTATGAAGGAAATGATGTCCTGCGTTCCTGGATCTGCATTCCGCTCACGGTCGGGATACAGGACCGGAAAGATGCGACCATCCAGGCGTTGTTCTCTCCGCGCCTGTGGACGGAGAACGGTTTGCTGACGCAGGCCGGAAGTGAAACATTCTGGGACCGCTCCACCTTGTATGCGTTGCGTGGCGTGTATGCTTGCGGTGAGACAGAGAAAGCTACCGATTATTTAAAATTCTATTCTTCCCAGCGTCTACTGGGTGAACATGTCCCTTATGCAATCGAGGCATGGCCGGAAGGCAACCAGCGCCATCTGTCTGCCGAAAGCGGTTTGTATTGCCGTATCATTACGGAAGGGATGTTTGGTATTCGTCCGACCGGCCTGAATTCGTTTGTCTTTACTCCCCGTCTGCCGCAGGAGTGGGATCATATGAACCTGCGTAAGATTTGTGCGTTCGGTCAAGTATTCGATATCGAAGTGAAGCGCCTCGGTGATAAACTGCAAGTTGCCGTTATCGCAGACGGAAAAACGATCAGCAACCGGAAAATAAAGGAAGGTGAAAATATTCGGATAAAATTTTAGGGGGTTACTTTCGAGAGGTGCTTATATAGTATATGGACAGAAATGTATTACATCGATTTTTTGCAGGAACAGCCTCTTTTGAAGAGGAAGAGGCTGTTTGCGACTGGGTGGATGCTTCTGATAAGAATCGGGAAGAGCTGATAAGGGAGCGGAAATATTTTGATGTGCTGTTGTTGCATAAGACGAAAAATAGCAGTATGGTGCAATCCGGTCACCGTTTCAGTCTGCCCTTTGTTATCAGAGAATCGCTGAAGATCGCCGCTGCAATTTCCGTATTGATAGTGTCTGCCCTGTACATATATAATAACGTGGCAAAACCGGCTCCTGTATTGGCGATGAACAAGCTAGTCGTTCCTCCGGGCCAGCGGGCGAACCTCACCCTGTCCGACGGGACGAATGTCTGGTTGAACGCTTGTAGTGAAATGACTTATCCGGCCTCTTTTAGCGAGGATACCCGACGTGTGTCGTTGAAAGGTGAAGCCTATTTTGATGTCTCTAAAGATGTGGAACATCCGTTTGTCGTACAGACGAAGAAATGCGATATAAAAGTTTTAGGGACGGAATTTAATGTCCGGGTGAATGAGTCGGAGTCGGATTGTGAATTTTCAGCCGCCCTGTTGGAAGGTTCCATCGAACTGATAAATAAGATGAAGCCTGGTCCTTCCATCCGGCTTGCTCCGATGCAGAAAGCGGAATGGACGGGAGGCAAAATGATGGTGGAATCAATCCGTAACCTGGATGACTATCGCTGGAAAGAGGGGTTGATCTGCTTTGAGGAGATCCGTTTTGCCGATTTGATGAAACGCTTTGAGAAGACGTATGATATCCGTATCGTAATCCAAAACAAAAGTCTGCATGACTATAAATGTAGTGGTAAATGTCGTGTTTCGGACGGGGTGGATTTCATTTTGCAGGTGTTGCAACGCAGTACGCGTTTTACTTTTTCCCGCAGTGATGATAATACGATTATCTATATAAAGTAAATGTGTAACCTTAAATTAAAAACGAGAAATGCCTATGGAATGAAATAAAACACGAAAAACGATGTAAAAAGGCGATGAATGTGCGAGATTCACCGCCTTACAACTAACACATGTCTAACACAAGTATTAATCTTTAAATATCACAAAGTTATGAATAAAATACCTTTGTCGGGGTTTTGTCTCTTATTAAAATCACGACATAAACATTTATTTAGGATTATGAGAATAACCTATATGTTATTATTTGCAGCCATTTTCTGCTTGCATGCAGAGAATGCGATATCGCAAAAGATCACCCTGCAGGGTGATAATCTTTCACTGAAAGATTATTTGAATACTATTGAAAAGCAGACGGATTACCTTTTCATTTATGATGCCGGTGTAAATGTAAATAAAAGGATATCCGTTAATATGGTCGGTAAGTCCATTAAGGAAGTTTTGGATAATCTCTCTACCCAGTTGGGATTGAATTATTCCCAGAAGGGCTCTTATATTGTCTTGTCGAGTTACAAAGCAAAAGAAACATCCGCTCCGGTCGTTGCCCAGCAAAAGAAAACGATTACGGGTGTCGTTACGGATGACCTGGGCGAACCGATTATTGGCGCCAATGTGATTGAAAAAGGAACTACAAACGGTATTATCACCGATATCGATGGTAAGTTTACACTGGAAGTCGCTCCGGGTGCGGTCGTACAGGTATCCTATATCGGTTATAATACGCAGGAAGTAAAGGTAGGTAACCAGTCGACATTGGCTATCCAGTTGGTTGAAGATACCCAAGCATTGAGCGAGGTTGTTGTTGTCGGTTACGGTGTTCAGCGTAAAGTGACGACTACCGGTGCCGTTACAAAGCTGGAAGGTGATGAAATCAATAAAATGACAGTGGTAAATGCTACAAAAGCTTTGCAGGGTTTGAGTCCCGGTATCACAGTAGTCGACCGTGGTGGTGCTCCAGGTAGTGACGATCCTGAAATCTACTTGCGTGGTGTCGGAACGACTGGCAATGCGAAACCGCTGGTATTGGTGGACGGTATCGAAATGTCTTTAAGTCAGATTCCTTCTTCCGAAATCGAGAATATCTCCGTTTTAAAAGATGCTGCATCTGCTTCTATCTACGGCTCACGTGCCGCTCACGGTGTAATTCTGGTAACGACCAAACGTGGTAAGGAAGGTAAAGTGAAATTATCGTACGATGGTACGATCGGTTTCCAAGACCGGGCGGTAAGAGCCGAACAGGTTTCCGCACGTGAATATATGACGATGGTTAATGAAGCATTAGTCAATTCCGGTGGTTCGATCAAATATTCGGAAGATGATATTCTGGCAACGGAAAGAGGCGATGATCCGTATAATCATTCTTATATCAATTGGGCGAATGAGGTATATAAACCGACTTATATCACACAGCATACATTAAACCTGACGGGTGGTAGTGAAGTCGGACGCTATTTGGTCTCATTTGACTATCTGGATCAGCCTGGTTTGGTTAAAAATACAGAATATCAGCGTTATAGCTATCGTGTAAATACGGATTTGAACATTGGCAAAATGTTGAAAGTTAGCAGTGACGTGACATATCGCCACGTCGACCGCCTATGGCCGGAATCTTTAGGTAGCGTGCAGTATGATGTATGGAGTATGCAACCCACATCACCGGTCAGATATGAAAACGGCGATTACCGTTTGGATAAGCAGAATAGAAATGCCATCTCCCTTATGGATTTGGATGTCGTAGGGGAAGACCGTTATAATATGGATGTGGTTTATGGACAGGTAAAAGCTGATTTCGAACCAATCAAGGATTTGGTGTTTACGGGTATGGCCTCTTTGAACGGTTCATGGGACAGAAGAAAGATCCATTATAAGAATTATAAATATTACAATGAAGCCGGGGAACTGGTTACACAGCGTAATAATCCAAACAGTGTGAAAGACGAACGTAATAATAGTTATCAGATGACACTACGTTTTTTGGCCAATTACAAAAAACGTTTCGGTGACGACCATGATTTGGCATTGCTTTACGGTATGGAACAAATCTCTTACCGCAATTACTATTCGATGGCTCAGCGTAAAGATTTGATCTCTGACGCTTTACCGGATGTCTCTTTAGGTTCGGCCGGTAGCCAGTTTGCGGAAGGATATCCGACAAAATGGGGTATCAATTCTTTCTTCGGACGTGTAAACTACGGTTTCAAGGATAAGTATTTATTTGAAGCGAATATCCGAACCGACGGTTCTTCCCGTTTTGCAAAAGGGCATAAGTGGGGTGTTTTCCCGTCTTTCTCTGCCGCATGGCGTATTTCGGAAGAAGGGTTTATGAAGAATCTGGGATTTGTGGATAATCTGAAACTGAGAGCATCCTGGGGACAGACTGGTAACGAACGTATCGATGCCTTCATGTATCTGCCTCAGTATAACACCTCGAATGTGGTCATGAACGGTAGCCTTGTTTCTGCGGTTTACCAGAAAAAGATGGCGAATCCGGATGTGACTTGGGAAACAGTGGAACAGACTAATATCGGTTTGGACTTTGGTTTCCTGAATAACACGATCTATGGTGAATTGGACTGGTATTCAAAAGATACTAAAGATATTTTGTTAGCACTGGGTATCCCTCATTTCATTGGTCTGGATGCTCCTGAACAAAATGCCGGAGTGGTTCGTAACTCAGGTGTGGAAGCTATGGTCGGTTTCCGTAAAACATTCGGAGAGTTTACATTCAACACCTCTTTCAACCTGGCTTATAACAAGAACGAATGGATCGATCGCGGTGGTGACGATAAGAATATCAGTGGTTATAATATTCAAACGATCGGTTCGCCTTTGAACGCTTTCTACATCTACCAGGCAGACGGTTTGATCGCGAACGAACAGGAATTGGAAGAATACCGTGCCAAATATAAATCGGACCCGCGTGGTATGTCTGATCTTCATGCCGGCGATGTGAAATTGGTCGATACGAATAACGATGGAACAATCGACCCGGACGACCGTCAGATTTTTGCCTCCAATATTCCTAAGTTCACATATGGATGGAATATCAGCGGCGAATATAAAGGTTTCGATCTGAGCTTGTTGTTCCAGGGATCAAGCGGTGCAAACCGAATGATGTACGGGGAATGGATCGAAGGACCGAGTTATGAAGCCTTCACCGGTGTACATTTCCGCGACAGATGGACGGAAGAGAACCAGAATGGAAATGCCGAAATGCCCCGTTTGGAGGCGGCTAACAACCGTAATGCATCTACCTATAATTCGTTCTTCCTGAAAAAGACAAACTATCTTCGTCTGAAGAACGCCCAGTTGGGTTATACTTTCTCGAAGGGTATCACGGACAAGCTGAGAATCACGAAGCTGAGATTATATGTTTCTGGCTCGAACCTGCTTACATTCAGTAGCTTGTATCAAGGTCTGGACCCGGAAGGAAAGAGCGATAGAATTAATGACTTCCCTCCGTTGAAAATCGTGAACTTCGGTGTAAACATTATCTTTTAATCTAAACTAATAAATAGAGCATTATGAAAATATATAAGAAATCGTTGCTGTATGGGGCATTCGCTCTGACTCTTTGTATGGCAGGCGGTTGTAACAGTAATATTGATCTGGAGCCGGAAGGTATTATTACGGCGGACGGTTATTTCAAATCGGCAGAAGATTATGAGAAGGCGTTGACCGCCTTGTATGAGAGACTGAATGTCGAAAGTTATGATTTATGGATGGATGGCGTGACGGATAATGGTTTGGTTACGCATAGTTGGAATAGGGGATATGACTTGGGACGAGGCATCGGAAGTACGGCCTCTTCTTTCCCGGCCGACAAATGGGATAAAGGATATATTTCCGTCCAGCGTGCGAATAACGTAATCAACAATATTGATAAGTACCAATGGCCGGGCGGGGAAAGCGATGCTAACCGGAACCAGGTTTTGGGTGAAGCTCGTACATTGCGTGCCTATTTTTATCTGGATTTGGTTTCTATCTTCGGACATATCATGTTTTATACCGAGAATCCGGCTACAGTAGCGGAAAGTGAAAACGTTAAGCAAGTACAGGACCCGAAAGAAGTGTTCGATTTTATCCTGGATGACCTGGACAAGGCAATTGCCGGATTACCGGACAAGCCAAGCAATAAATCGAAGATCGGAAAACCGGCTGCCCGCTTGCTTCGTGCACGTGCTGCCGCCTATGCCGCCGGGTATCTGAATGATAAGTCTTATTTCCAGATTACGTTGGATGAAACGGCCCAATTGGTTGCATCCGCTCCGCAGCTGGCCGATTTTGACAAGTTGTTTGTAACCGGTTGTGAAGATCTCGATGAAGTGATTCTGGTAAGACGCTATTCATTGGATGCGACGAATAGTTGGGGAAACTGGTATAACCAGTCTATTGGTGGTTATTGCGTGACGACTCCGGTCAAGGCTTTAGCCGATGCTTTTGAATATGTGGGCGAGAGAAATGAAAACATGCCGTATCTGAATAAAGATCCCCGTTTTTACCAGACTATCTACGCTCCGGGTATGGAAATGCGTGGCAAGTATTTTAATACGATTCCGAACAATGTGATTGAAAAGGATGGCAAAACCTATTTTGATCCCAACAAGGATTACGGGGCTTTGCAAGACAAGGAAGTCAGCGTAGGTGATGTTTTGGCAGAAGGTGGCGGTGGAGAATGGAACAAGACGCCTACCGGCCTGTCTTGGAAAAAATACTTCCAGGAAGAAGAGACATGGACAACTTACAACTCGTTTATAATTTTCCGCTATGCGGAAGCTTATCTGTTGAGGGCGGAAGCGTTGGTGGAAACCGGAGGAAGTACGGACGAAGCCAAGTCTCTGATTAAAGTGATTCGTGACCGTGCCGGCAATACGAACGATATCGACAAAATGGTTGCCGAACAGTATAACGGCAGCCTCCGGGATCTGATCCGCAACGAAAGACGTGTGGAACTAGCACAGGAAGGGCTTCGTTTTGCCGATATTCGTCGCTGGAACATTTTGTTGGATGTGATGAACAAGCCGATCGAAGGTATCGAATATCGAGACTTTTCGAGCGGGACGCCTAAACATACCGTTTTGATTCCAGCGGAGCGAGATGCCTATACGGCAAGAGATTTCTGGTGGCCGATTCCGCAAGCAGAGATCGACTTGAACCCAGGTCGTATCACCCAGAACGAAGGTTGGAAATAATAACCGGTTCTGAATTATAGGGAGAAAGCGCGTCAGGACTATCCGAGGATATTCTGATGCGCTTTTTTGTAATAACATAATGATCGTATAGAAATGAAATTATCATATTTATCTCTTATCCTTGTTTTAAGTTGTGCTTGCGGCCAGCCCGGGCAGGAGAAGTATCCTGATATAGCGGATGCAGCACGTACCTCATTTGGTGTGGCATCCGATGATACGGCCCTGGTGAAGATCTTCGATTGGGCCGTAAGTAATTCGAATCGGTATGTCGGGGAGGATTCCGATCCGGTCGGACCTTGGTATGAAGCGGCTTTGCCGAATCGCCAGGCTTTCTGCATGCGGGATGTCTCTCATCAATGTATAGGCGAGGAGCTGAACGGGCATGGCAGGCAAAATGCGAATATGATGGGTAAGTTTGTCGAGAATATTTCCGAGTCGAAGGACTATTGCACCTATTGGGAGATAGACAGGAATAACTTGCCGGCTTCGGCTGATTATGTCTCGGATCAGGATTTCTGGTATAACCTGAATGCGAACTTCGATGTGATGAACGCTTGTTACCGTTTGTACCTCTGGACAGGAAATAAAGTCTACATCAATGATCCCCGTTTTGAAGAGTTTTTCCGTTTATCGGCCAATGAATATATCGACAGATGGCAGTTGCAGGCGGATAAGATCATGGAACGTCCGGGAGTGATGCACGAAGACGATGCACGTGTCGATCCGAAGTTCAAAACCTTCCGTGGGCTCCCTTCTTATGAGGAATCGGTTCGTGGGCTGACGGTAACCGGCGATTTGATCGCTACGATCTACCGGGGATTGAAATCGTATGCACAGATTCAACGGCTGGGAGGAAATGAAGAGGCCGCCCGCCACTATGAGTCGAAGGCGGAAGAGTATGCCCGCCTATATAATGCCGGTTGGTGGAATGAAGAGACTCAAAACTATTATGCCTATAAGTTGGAGAATGAAAACCTGAAAGAAGGGGGATGCAATGTTTTTCCTCTTTGGTTCGGTATCGTAGACAAGCTGGAACGTATCAATCGTTTATTGACGATCCTGTCGGAGAAGGAGACAAACGTGGAAAGCATGTCTTACTATCCGAAGATCTTTTATAAATACGGCAGACAGGATATGGGCTATCATTATCTAAAGGAGCTTTATGCGAATGAACGCCGGGATTATCCCGAAGTAGCCAGCGGTGTGATTGAGGGAATTGTGTGTGGACTTGCCGGCGTAGATGCCGATGTCACGGCAAACCGTATTACCACTCTTCCGCGCTTTACGGATGCTACCCATTGGGTTTCGATAGAAAATATTCCTGTATTCTCAGGAAAAATATCTATCTTGCATCAATCTGCCGGAAGTAGCACCTTCGTGAACAAGTCCGGGAAAGAATTGATTTGGAGAGCCATGTTTCCGGGTAATGTCGCCATGATTAGCGGGATGGATGCCAAGCATACGAACGATGAACTGGGTAATCCGTTCAGTTATCTCGATATTGTTTGTAAACCGGGTGAAACGAAAACAGCTGAAGCATATAAATAGAAACTTGAAGAAGATGAAAAATTCGATTAAACTTGTTGCCTTGTTGTTAACCGCCGGATTTTATTCCGCTTGTACCCAACAACTGCCTCCCGATACCCGGAGCCGCATTTCCTTGGAGGGCAATTGGGGATTGCAACTGGATACTGCCGGTACGGGGATTGCTCCTGATTGGTTGACAAAACCCTGTACGGATTCTCTTTTCCTGCCCGGTACTACCGATATGGGGAAAAAGGGAACTTACAATACGGATATGACACTGACTACATCCCTTTCCAGAGAATATGTGTTTGAAGGGAAAGCGCTGTACACGAAGCAGGTCCGTATACCGGAAGAATGGGACGGAACATCCGTCCGCTTAGTGATGGAACGCACGAAGCCCACGACGATCTGGGTCGATGGAAAAGAAGTTGGGGCAAATAACGATATCTCTACGGCTCAACAATATGATCTGTCCTCTTATCTGTCTCCCGGAACCCATACTGTTGCTATTTTAGTCGATAACGGCAAGCAGGCTGTGCCGGAAAAGGTCTACGGATCTTCACATGCTTATTCTGCTTCCACACAGACAAACTGGAATGGAATTATCGGTGATTTTTATCTGGAAAGCGCACCTCTTTGCGGGATCGATGAAATCCAGCTTTATCCGGATGTCGCGGAAAAAGTCGTGACTGCCAGAGTAACCCTTCGTAACCCGGACAAAGGGATGGGAAAAGGCACATTGTCCTTTTATGCCGAAGCCTGGAATACGGATAAACAACATAAAACACCGGTACAGACAGTTGAAGTGGACTGGACGAAGCCGGAACAGGAGCTCGAACTTGCGCTGGGGGATAAGGCTTTGCTTTGGAGCGAATTTACACCGGCTCTATACCGTCTCTCTGTCTCACTAAAAACAGATCAATCGGTCGATACGGAGCAGGCGACTTTCGGCTTGCGCGATTTCAAGACAAAAGGACGTCAGTTCACCATGAATGGCAAGGTTACGTTCCTGCGCGGAAAACATGACGCCTGCGTCTTCCCTCTGATTGCCCATACCGCAATGGATGTGGAGACCTGGCGGCACTATTTCCAGGTAGCGAAACAGTACGGCATCAACCATTATCTTTTCCACTCCTGGTGTCCTCCCGAAGCCTGTTTTGAGGCTGCCGACATCGAAGGCATTTACCTGCAACCGGAACTTCCTGTTTGGGGTAATATCGATATCGATGATACCGAATTATGCGATTATCTGTTGAAAGAAGGGCGGAACCTGCATCGGGCTTATAGCAATCATGCCTCTTTTGTGATGTTCGGATTAGGAAACGAGATGTCCGGCGAAGAAGGACTTGCCATGCTGATCCAGACCTTCAAAAAGGAGGATAACCGCCATATCTATGCTTCCGGTTCGAATAATTATTTAGGCTTTAAAGGAAAGCAGGCGGATGAAGATTATTTCACGACTTGCCGTGTCGGGCGTGAAGACGACAAGCAGTTCAACACCCATGCCCGTGCCTCTTTCTCATTTGCCGACGCTTATGACGGTGGGTATCTGAACCATACGTATCCGAATTCGGAGATGGATTTCTCCTCTGCCAATGCTTTGTGCGATGTTCCGATTATCAGCCATGAGACGGGGCAGTTCCAGGTATATCCGAATTATGAAGAGATAAAGAAATATACGGGTGTATTGAAGCCCCGCAATTTCGAAATCTTCAAGAAACGCTTGGAAGAGGCCGGTATGATCGACCAGGCGCATGACTTTATGATGGCTTCCGGCAAATGGTCGGCTCTGTTGTACCGGGCGGATATCGAGATGAACCTGCGTACACCGGAATGGGGCGGTTTCCAGTTGCTCGATTTGCAGGATTATCCGGGACAAGGCTCGGCTTATGTCGGAATCTTGGATGCTTTTATGGAGAGTAAAGGGTTGATCACGCCGGAAGAATGGCGGCATTTCTGTTCGGAAGTGGTTCCTTTGTTCTGCACGGAGAAGTTTTGTTGGACGAATGATGAGGCGCTCACCGGAGAGGTAGAGATAGCCAATTATTCCGAAAGCGATTTGAATGGCAAACAACTGTCCTGGACATTGACCGACAGCAAACAACAGGTCTTGGACAAGGGTATTTTACCTTTGCAGGTCAAACAAGGAGAGCTGGCAAAGGTAGGCACATTGAAACCGGCTATCGCTTCTGTCCGGAAGGCTGAAAAAGTCACGCTCGCTTTGTCGATAGACGGCACTCCTTACCGGAATGATTATTCCCTTTGGATTTATCCGGCTGATAAGGAGGTTACACCATCTGAAGATATTTGTGTGACGGATGATCTGGATGCCCATCTGAAATACCTGGCGGAAGGCGGCAAAGTCCTTTGGTTCCCTTCGAAAGATAAACACAAGGAGCAAACGGTAGGCGGACTTTTCCAGACGGATTATTGGAATTACCGTATGTTTCGGACTATCTGCGAAAACTTAGACCGTCCTGTTTCTCCCGGTACATTGGGAATCTTGACTGATCCCAGCCACCCTGCATTGGCTGATTTCCCGACCGAGTTCCACACCAACTGGCAATGGTTCCCGATCATCAAGCAGAGCTACCCTATGGTCTTAGACCGTCTGTCCGACGATTACCGGCCGATCGTGCAGGTAATCGACAATGTCGAACGCAACCATAAATTGGGCTTGTTGTTCGAATTCAAGATAGGGAACGGCAAACTCTTAGTTTGTATGTCCGATCTGAAAGCCGTACAGGACTGCCCGGAAGCTCGGCAGTTCTATCGTAGCATTTTGGAATACATGGAATCCCCTGCTTTCGCACCGTCTTACTCCTTATCCGCTAAGGATTTGCAAGATCTGTTTACGGCTAAGGTGAAAACGGGCGAGATGAAGAAGTTATTCAATATTTCGTCTTATAAGTAGTCTTGGTTTACTTATCTACATAGTATAAGAAAACATCGGAGTGCCTATTAATTCTGTAATCAGTGGCAGTGATTATAAAATCAGTGGCAGCGATTACATAATCAGTGCCACTGATTACAGAATTAATCAAGGGAAACATATCTTTTTATGCCCTATCGGACCTATTCACAATGGATATCTCGTGATTTATTTTACGACAGCAGGGCGGATCAACCCTCCACCGATCGAAACCTGATCTTTGCCAGACAAAGACATATCAACGATATAGGAGTTTCGCTGGTTCACTTCCGTTTGACTCTTATGGGCATGGAAAATATACCGTAAATTGCCATCCTTGTCGGCAAACGGTGCCCCGTGGCCGGTTCCGACAAGTTCGTCTACCCTATGCAAAAGCGGGTTTTTACTGTTTTTCTTCCAAGGGCCAAAAGGAGAATCCGACGTGGCATAGCCGACTGCATAATCCTGGCTCCTGAAATCGTTGGCAGAATAGAGCAGATAATACAAGCCGTCCCGTTTCAGAATGGAAGGACCTTCGGCCACCTTACCAAACACCATTTCCCAGGGCTCGACCGCTTCGATGCATTGTGTCAGCGTCTCCTCCTTGATTTCCTTCAGATTATCTTTCAGTTCTGCACACCAAATCACATTACCGTTTGTAAAGCGGACAAAATAAAGATAGGCCTTCCCATCCTCATCGAAAAAGACGGATGTATCGATTCCTTTTTCTTCTCGAATCGGCTTCTTTTCATCCTGCACGAACGGTCCCAAAGGAGAATCGGACGTGGCAACACAAACGTGCTCCTCTACCGAATAAAACATATAAAACTTCTTGTCCTTCTCCACATAATAGACTTCCGGTGCCCAAAACCATTTATCCCCGTAAGAGTCTTCTTTACTCAGTGCCAAGCGGGAAGAACGCTCCCACGACTTCAAATCTTTAGAACTGTACACCTCGAAACCGTCCGCACGGGATGTTCCATAAGCATAATAGGTATCGTTGTAAAACAGGATATAAGGATCGGCAATCGGCAACACATCCGAAACCGTCTCTTTCCCTAGGGCAGTCATACTTACCGCAACAACACACAACAGCATCAATAGCATTTTCTTCAACACATTCGTCTTCATAATGTATCCGTTTTATTATTTGATAATTGAGAATTTCACACGCATGCAAAGATAATCAATTATTTTCTTCTCCAATATATTTGTTTTATATATGAAAATCCCTATCTTTGCACCCGCTAATACAAACAGCTTAAATTAATTATTCAAACATGGCAACAAAAATTAGATTGCAAAGACACGGTCGTAAAGGTTACGCCTTCTACCAAATCGTGATCGCAGACAGCAGGGCTCCACGTGATGGAAGATTTATTGAAAGGATAGGTTCTTATAATCCGAACACTAATCCTGCTACAGTAGATTTGAACTTCGAAAGAGCTTTGTATTGGTTACAAGTAGGTGCTCAACCTACAGACACAACTCGTAACATCCTTTCTCGCGAAGGCGTTTGCTTGAAAAAGCATTTATTGGAAGGTGTTAAGAAGGGTGCGTTCGACGAAGCCGCAGCTGAGGAGAAATTCCAAGCTTGGTTGAAGAACAAACAAGCTTCCGTACAAGCTATCAAAGAAAAAGACAGCGAAGCAGCTAGAGCAGAAGCTAAAGCACGTCTTGAGGCTGAGAAGGAAGCGAATAAGGCAAAAGCAGAAATCGTAGCTAAAAAGAAAGCAGAATTGGCAGCCGCTGAAGCTGCCGCTGAAGAAGCTCCGGCAACTGAAAGCGCTGAATAATTCGTGCGATGCCAAAATAAAAAAGAGGACATTTTTCAATGCCCTCTTTTTTTATGCCTTTTCCACCAGCTACCGGATCTTCCTAATGCGTATAATCGATCAGCCGAATGCCATCGCCTAAATCGTTCTGGATAACATCCTTCATCCTTTTGGCGAAAGGACAGGCATAACCTATCGGCGTCCCTTTTTGGATACAGGAAGCAAAAGCGATACTATCCGCCCCTCTATTCACCAACTCCCTCGCCCTTAATACGGCCTTTTTTCCGGGACAACCTCCGCAATTGATAAACCCAATGATCTCAATATCTTCCTCTACGCCCTCAAAGGCTCCCTTTTTCTCACGGATCATCCTAAAATCAGTAGTACCGGGGCAAAAATCCTCTGTTTGCATACATCTGATAATTCCTACTTTCATAAAGCATCCCTCCCAATTAAAAAAGCCGTAAAATCTAAAATTCTACGGCTTTCCGATCTATAAATGATGATTAACTAAGTCGTGTTACTTCTTCTTCAACAAGAAAGTATCGATCTGTTTCACAAACTCCTCACGGGGAAGAGCTCCCATCGATATCTGAGGCTGTCCTTCCTTAGGGATAAACAAGAACGTAGGAATACTTTGTATACCGAAAGCGGCAGCCAACTCCTTTTCCTTATCCACATTTACCTTATAAACTACGATATCATTCTTATACAGGATAGCCAAATCCCTTAAAATAGGAGCCACTTGCTTGCAGGGACCACACCAGTCCGCATAAAAATCGATGATACAAGGCTTATCACCTTCATATACCCATTTCGTAGCGTTCTTCTCGTAATTGAATACCTTTTGCAGGAACTCTGCCTTGTTCAAAGTAACGACCTCTCCCTTGGAGGCGGTACCAGCCTCACTTGATTTATCTGATTTAGCGGACATCGAGCAGCTTACTAATAGCAGCACAACCGAAACCAGCCATAAACTTTTCAACTTTCTCATATAGAAACCTTTTACTTGATTGATAAATTATTTGCTACAAAAATAGCAATAAAAAGGGGATTCCCACACATTCTATTCTTAAAAGAAAAGAATAAACAAAAAGAAAAAAAGCGCATAAGACTCTTGTATATTCCAAAAGAATGACTACCTTTGCAAAGCAATTAAACGAAACGTTTGATCGCAAAACATATTGGAAAGATGGCAGAGTGGTCGATTGCGGCGGTCTTGAAAACCGTTGAACCGAGAGGTTCCGGGGGTTCGAATCCCTCTTTCTCCGCTGAAACTTATTAAAAAATAAACAATTAAGTCTTACAAGTTCATTAAATTTGTGAGACTTAATTGTTTATTCACCTATACCTACCAAATAATTTTTCAAATTACCAGACATTCCGGTGAATTCTATCCATCACTCTAATTTCTTTCTGTTTACAGATATGTGCGTTCTCTGCTGCATAGCCGATGGCTAGAAAACAGGTAAACTCATATTCTTCAGGGGCATGAACAAGGTGTTTCACATGCTCGGGTTCATTACCTATGGGAATACGGAACGCACATGATAATCCCTCTGCAGTTGCAGCCAGCAGGATATTCTCCACAGCACACCATGCCGAGGCGAAATAATT
>ENA-OPAG01001045-OPAG01001045.1-human-gut-metagenome-genome-assembly--contig:-NODE-1045-length-15111-cov-3.543704_pt1 | contig 15111 bp, 7 predicted proteins | sample MGYA00241053_ERZ501422 | MGnify/ENA primary metagenome ERZ501422 (study PRJEB25962, sample SAMEA2042619) | human gut metagenome | biome: human gut; feature: human-associated habitat; material: faeces... | reverse complement strand
GGAGGTACAATGCACCGAACGATCAGTATTGGGACTATCCTGTAGTACAGGGTAATCAACAGTCTATGCATTTTGCCTTCTTGTTCAATTGGGCAAAGAAGCCTTGGCTCACGCAAAAATGGTCACGATCCATCATTGATAAATACTATGGAACAGGCATCGCCAATGCTTACTTAGGTGACGAAGACCAAGGGCAAATGAGCTCATGGTTTGTAATGGCCGCCTTAGGTCTGTTCCAGACAGATGGCGGATGCTGCATCGATCCGATCTACGAAATAGCCAGCCCGCTTTATGAGAAAGTCATTATCGACTTGGGAGAACGTTATAATCGTGGCAAAACATTTACAATCGAAGCAAAGAACGTTTCCAGAAAAAATAAATATGTTCAAAGTGCCATGCTAAATGGTAAAGTACTGAATGAATTCTTCTTTCCGGCTTCCGAATTACTAAAAGGCGGTGAACTGATTTTGGAAATGGGTGACAAGCCTAATACATCTTGGGGAATACCCACGTGTAAATAAAACAAAAACAAGAAATAAGTAACTATATATTGCTTACAGTGTAAATTCTTGTTAGCAATAGAATATATCAAAATTATAAGCCTTCTATAATCGTACAATCGTTTATAGAGGGCTTTACTGTAAGGTAGTATATAGCCACCAAAGAGAGACAATACTACTCTATTTATACCATATATATTTAAGCTAAATCAAAGTATATAGTTTTACCCCAAGAACATCCCCATGTTTTGCATGAAAACATGGGGATGTTGTAGTACAAAACATCCGGATGTTTTGTAGGTATGAAATAAGCTTCATGTAATATAGAAACTTATCCTCTTATTTAATTAAGGTCTATTATCCATGAATTATTAAGCTTAAATAAAAAAAACACAATAAAATACTTTTTTTATTTAGTAAGACTTACGCTTGAATTGTAATATTAATAGATAGCCTTAAAATAAGAATTAAAATTAATATATGTTGTTTTATATAGAATTAATGAAGAACATGAACAAAAAAAGCTAATGGAAAAGAATTTGTATTTGATGCAAAGTGCACATTTACAGCTAAAGTAACCAGTATTTTGTTAACATAAAAAAAATGCTAAATGAAAAAAAATCTAAAGTACAAGATCGAACTCTTGTTGTTTTCCCTATTTCTTTTTGTTCCACTCTCTATGCATGCTACAGCGCAAAATGATGTAGCCATAAGTTTGGATTTTTCCAATGTTCCTTTAAGTAAAGTTTTAAATGAGATTGGTCGTCAAACTTCATTGCGTATTGTTTACAATACAAAAGATGTAAATCCCGACCAAATTGTATCAGTGAAAGTAGATTATCAGAAATTATCTTCTGTCATGAAAAACTTGCTGAAAAACACAAATGCAAAATTTACTATAAAGGACAACTATCTGGTACTCTATTCCTCTAAAGATGTTGATGTGGTAAATGAAACAACCCAATCAAACAAACGTATCATTAAAGGTTTAATCTCTGATGAATTTGGAGAACCTCTGATTGGTGTAAGTGTATTGGTAAAAGGAACTACCACAGGAACCATTACTGATATCGATGGAAATTACTCTATCGAAATTCCCAATGACAATGCCATACTCGAATTCAGTTATATTGGTTATCAAAAAGCAACATTATCAATATCTGGTGCCACTTCTTTTAATATTATTCTAAAAGAAGATGCCCAAGTTCTGAACGAAGTGGTTGTTACAGCTATGGGTATTACCCGTGAAGCCAAAACTCTAACTTATGCTGCACAAACTATCAAAAACGATGAAGTAACTCGTATTAAAGAAACAAATTTTATTAATTCACTTCAAGGCAAGAGTGCAGGTCTTACCATTACTCCTAACAATACCGGTGCGGGCGGTGGAGCTTCTAAAATAGTGCTTCGCGGTTCCACCTCTATTCTCGGAACCAATCAACCGTTAATTGTAATTGACGGTGTACCTATGCAAGACGGTATGGGAAGTCAAGTAACCGACGGTATCGCTTATGGTGGTGGACGTAGTGGAGATGACCTTCTATCTACTATTAACCCTGAAGATATTGAAAACATGACCATTCTTAAAGGGCCGAATGCTGCTGCGCTTTATGGTAGCGCTGCCAATAATGGTGTAATTGTTATTACAACGAAATCGGGTGTTTCCGGCACTGTTAAAGTGGATATTTCCAGCAGTACTTCTGTTGAAACAATGGCAATGTATCCTCAAACCCAGCAAACTTTTGGTCTTAGCGACAATAATCAATGGTCGGCATGGGGACCTGAAATCGGTACACGTTCGGCAGATGAGCTGGCATCTGCACCTTATCTGATGAGTTCTGCTCGTAATGCAGTAAAAGATTTTTTTAATTTAGGTGTTACACTTAATAACGGTATAACACTTAGCGGCGGTACAGAAAATTCCCGTACGTATTTCTCTTACAATAACACATATCAAACCGGACAGATTCCCAATAACGATTTCCGACGTAATAATGTGATGTTCAAGGAAATATTCTCTTTGTTTGACAAACGCGTTAATATCAGTACAAGTCTTAATTGGATACATCAAAAAACAAACAATGCTCCAGTAGTTGGAAAGGCTTTGAGCACTCTTTATCCACTATATCGTACTCCGGCAGATATTGACATGCGCTATTTTAAACATAATTATCAACATGCCGGTACGATGGCAGACGATATTGTTAGTAATCCGACAAAAGGAAATCCCAAATTAGTCGGACAGCCAGTACAAACGTGGTATTGGTACGACCAATATCTAAATAATCCATATTGGGTGGCTAATATGTATAACGATGTGTTGAAACGCGATCGCTTGATGGGTAACATCACTTTGGAGGCCAAAATCTGGAAAAACATCAAATATCAGACACGTCTCAGTATCGACTATGTACTTCAAAATAATCTAAATGAAGAATATGCCGGAATGAATCGTACAGGTTTTGATTATGTAGGTGGCAAGTATTATTCCAGTGACTCACGTACAAGTGACATTTATAACGACCATATGGTTTCTTACAATGACCGCTTTGATGATAAAATTGATATCAATGCGGCAGTGGGTACCAGTTTTACTCGACACTATAGTCGCAATACATCCATTACTACCAATATTGATACTTGTGGTTTACCTAATGCATTCGTTCCTCAAAACAGCAAGAAAAGTCGTCCCACTAATCCCAATGGTAGTGCAACATCTGCCTATGATAGTTGGAACTATTCCGACTGGAGTACTGCTCTTTTCGCAACAGCTTCTATCGGGTTGTTCGATAGGGTATACCTTGACGGTAGTTATCGCGTAGATTGGTCACAATCATTTCAACAATTTACTCAAGGGAGTGGATACAGTTCTTTTGATTACTATTCAGCTGGTATCAATATACTTATTGATAAGTTTTTACCGAAATTAGATTGGCTCAATCAATTGAAGTGGCGTGGCAGTTGGTCTGTGGTAGGTAATCCGATTCCTAATACTCTTTTTGCTCGGCAAAGTTATGATTTCAGTAATGGTACTGTAAATACTCGTCCACCATTATTTGATGATCCGAAACCGGAGACTACAACTTCATTTGAAACAGGTGTTGATGTATGGATGTTCGATAATAAATTTAATTTCGATCTTACATATTATAATTCTGTTCTTCGTAATCAGTTCCTTAATGTCACTACAGCCAATGGGGAATCTAAGCCTGTAAATACAGGTAAGATCCGTAATTATGGCCTTGAGTTTTCTGCGACATATCGCTGGAATATTGGTCGTGATTGGCGTTGGCAAACGGGATTTAATATTGCTTGGAACGACAATCGAATCTTAGAAACTTATAAAACAGAAAGCGGGACACCTTACATTGTAGAAATGGGAACCAATGCGTTTAAAGTTAAATATATCGAAGGAGGTCGCTATGGAGATATTTATGTTAATTCCTTTGTCCGTGATGAAAATGGACACATAAAAATCAGTGGAGCTGACGATTATGAAACTGCTGTGCCTCAAATGGAATCCGGTGAGTATAAAACTTATGTAGGCAATACGGCTTCCCCTGTCACTCTCGGATGGAATAACACCCTTTCTTGGAAGAATCTTACTTTATATTTTCTTATTGATGGACGTGTAGGTGGTAAGGTAATGTCTTTAACAGAACCAGATCTTGATTTGTTTGGCCTTTCAGAACGTTCGGCTCAAGAACGTTTAAATGGTGAACGCGTTACACAAAACGGTAAAGAATATATTCTTAAAGAGCTTCCTGATGGTTCCGGAAACAAAGTCTCCGTTGAGAATTATTACATGACCATTGGTGCTTCCCCGATGGAGGATTATGTTTATAACGCTACCAATCTCCGTGTACGTGATATTTCCTTGAGTTATAATTTCAATAACTTATTTGGTAAGAATCGAGGATTGACAGCACAGTTTTCTGTAAAGAATGCATTCTTTATCTATAAAGATTCACCGGTAGATCCGGATATTTCTGTATCGGCTGCTAACGGTTTTTCCGGTATCGACTGCTATTCATTGCCTACTACACGTAGTTATGCATTGACTCTAAAATTTAACTTTTAAAATAAAGCATATCTCCTTAATAAATTATGAAAATGAAGAAAATAATATGTTCGATTGCTCTCATTGCCGGGTCTTTATTGTCAACGGGTATATTTATCAGTTGCGGTGATCAGTTTCCGGAAGAATACCCATGGATGATAGGCAGACAGGAAGAGATGGATAATACCAATGAGGAAGGTGCAGGAGCTACTGACATTACGGTTCTTGAAAAAGAACTTCGTGGTGCTATCCCTTTTATGATTAATTATTCGCATGAACCGGGTGGTAATTGGGAACCTCATGACTATCAATATGGTCGTGCTAATAATATTGATAACTATTCCGGGTATTGGACTACTTCAAAAGGTACTTTTACATTTGGAGGGCCGTTACCTACTTTATATACGTATCCTAATGACTATTTGGGTGGTGCAAATAGCAATCAAATTTTCACACAATCGGTGAATGCTATTTTACATGCTACAGAGCTTGGAAAGCCCGAATGGCGTGCTGTAGCTCTGATTATCCAAGCATATGCCGGTCATGAAATTGTTGACTTCTATGGTGCTGCTCCTTTCACAGATTGGCGTAATGTAAAACGCATTCCGCCGTTGGCTTATGAGAAAGGGGCTGATATTTATGACAAGATTTTTAATGATTTGGATGAAGCTATTGTTATCCTAAAAGAGCGGAAGCCTTCGCAAACAGAATTAGAGAAAATAGAGGATAGCAATGGTAAGAACATTTCTTATGGCGATTGGCGGCGTTGGGTGAAGTTTGCTAATAGCATCAAACTTCGTATGGCAATGAATATAGTGAAATATGACGCAGGCAAGGCTCAACAAAAAGCCGAAGAAGCTGTGGCTGATGAGATAGGTGTGCTTACCGAACATGACGATAAAGATATAGCTTACTACCCAGCCGGTGAGACTGTGTGCTGTTTGTGGAAAATTTGTAATACTTGGAATGATCTCCGCTTGAATGCATCATTGGAAAACATCCTTAAGCATTTTGAGAATCCATTGCTGACAGAATGGTTTGATTCAAACCCCAGTCCTATTAAAGATAAAAATTCTGGTATTGTGGCCCCGATTGATGTATACGGTATGCGTGCTGGTATTGATATGAGGAAGATAAATACTTCAGATAGAAAAAGTGGGTATGGTCCTTTTGCGGTATTAACCGATAAATATAAATTCATGCATCAGCCTTTCTTAAAACGTGTCGAGTGCTTATTCCTCCGTGCTGAAGGTGCTCTTAGAGGTTGGTCGATGGGCGGAACTGCCAAAGACTTTTATGAATCCGGCATTCGTTTGGCTTTTGAGGAAAATGGGATTACTGATCAAAGTATAATTGACGAATATATCAACCGGACAGAGGTGAAAGATGTAGACTATACAGATCCGTTTAACGGAATTCATAACATCAAAGGTCGTGTAAAAGTGGATGTGAAGTGGAATGAAGCAGATACTGATGAGTTGAAACTGGAAAAAATTATCACTCAAAAGTACATCGCTAATTTCCCGATGAGCGGGGAAGCATGGACTACATTCCGCCGTACAGGGTATCCGCGTTTATTCCCTGTTTATCTTAACGGTGACATGGAAGATGTTGATTTGGAACTTCAGCTTCGCCGAATACCTTTGGTAAAAACAACCAATAATACGCTTGAGATAGCTTCACTTGAAGAGGCTCTTGGAGCACCCAATCAGGGTAGTACGCGAGTATTTTGGGATGTACCTACCGAACAGCGTGGTGAAAAAAGTCCAGATAATAAATATAATTTGGTAATTCCGGTAAACTTTTAATAATTTTTTAAGATGAAACTATATAGAAACATAATATTCTTTTTGATAGCCATCTTATGTATGGGTGTTTTTGTCGGATGTAATGAAGATGAAACGCTAGATGGTGCGTCTGAGGTATATATTACCCTTAATCCTATGGATATCACTTTGAGAGTGGGCGATACAATAAAAATCTCGGCTGTAGTTACTAATTTGAGTGGTAATCGTATAGAAACACCTATTACTTGGACGGTATTGGACGAAGATGTGGCAAAGGTGTTGGGCGATACGGCGATTGTCTGTGTAACAGGTGCACAAGGAAAAGAGACAAAACTAAAGGCAGAGCTTGTGAATGGTAAGTATGCCCTGACTAATGTTACCGTCACAACAAATCTTCCGGAAGGTATTACTCCTATAGACGAAAGTGGGGCTATAATTTCTTCTAAACATAGTTATAACATCACCCATGATTCTGTATTATTTGCTGTTTCTCCTAAAGAACTCCTTGAGGATTTTGAGCCTCAGTATACAATTGAAGGACTTGAACCATTTAGAATTCCGATGACTGTATATAAAGATAAAGGGTTGGTAGCTGTACACTATTCTGCGCCACGCGCCGCTGGAGAAGGAAAGATAACTGTTTCCATAGGTGATGGGTCTTCTGCCAAAACTGCAAGTTGTACTGTAGTATCGGCACCGAAACTTCTGGCTACTTTCTATGGTGAAAAATTTGCCGAGATGCCGTATTTAGGTACCAGACCAGATAGAAGTGTTTTGCCGCAATGGTTTGCTTATACAAATGAATCAAGTATGGACATAAACTCAGAAATGACTATACGTGTTGCTATCAATACAGAGAGCGGTGCTCTTGAAGACATTGAAGCAGCTTATAGTTCATATCATTGGGAAGCAATATCCGGTAGCGCAGTCGTCATTTCTGAAAAATATGAGGAGTTTGTAGAGAATCAAGGATTTGATGCCGTATTAACTGTACGTGCGGGTATTGAAGAAGGAGAGGCGGAATTTCATTGTATTACTTCGGATACTGTTCTTGTGGCAACTTTCAGTGTTCAGGATTATAAGAACCGTTATCCTGTAGACAAAATAACAGTGAGTCATGAGTCTATAAAGATGCCTGTAGGTGATTTTATCATGTTCACAACGGGAGTTGAACCAATCGCCTCTTATGCTTACCACAAACCGGTAGTTGTAGCAGAAAATCCCAATATTATAGAAGTTGGTGAATATGATGGTAATCTGATAATTCTTAAAGGTTTGGAAATTGGTGAAACCAAACTTATATTGACATCTAATGGCAAACAACTTGAAGTACCGGTAACAATTACCGAAGGTATAAAAAGTGTGTTGTGGGAAAAAGGAAATCAACGTGTTTTGTTTGCCGGCCAATCTGTTCAGTGGGGAGTCGATGCAAGGACAACTTCAGACGGTCCGAATCCTTATGAGGTAAAATGGATATCATCTGATACATCCATACTGAAAGCTGCACAAGTAGACAAAGATAATACCAAAGGTATAATTACTGCTGTAACATCAGGAACAGCCACAATTATAGCAGAAGTGGCCAATGTTCGTTCCGATGACGTTTCTGTTAAGGTAATTGATTTACCGGCGGATCAGACGTATACTTCCTCTAATACAGACTATGATAATACTATTGTAATACCTGCCGAAAACGAAAGGGACCTTCTAGTGTATGTCGCTCTAATATCTGGACAAAAACTTACCATTACATTAACTGGTGCATATTCCGGTGGTAGCTATGACGGTACCTATCAGGTCAGTAGCTATCCGGCAAGTGTAAATATTGATGAAGCAGAGGCACCTGTAACCTCAGGATATGTGACTCTTGCTTCTGATAACGATGGTAATGTGTTGATCTCGTTTGATCTTATGGTTTCAGTAACCAGTGACAAAACGTTTACGCTTAAAGCAGATAACGTAGTGGGGCTTCAATAAAATATCGACAAGGAGTTTGAAGCTTTCAGCTTCAAGCTTCTTGTCTCATAAGATGTTAATCACTAACAAACAATTTGTGAATTATATAAATTAATTTTTTAACTTTAAAAACACATTCCATGAAAAGAAATTTACTTTTACTTTCCGGAATTGCAGTTCTTTCTCTTTCTGCTAATGCACAAGAATTGAAAGAAGACTACATGGTATGGCCTAATAGTGGAGGTCTGCCCGGTTATGTGACTGAATGGACCCCAGGTACTCCTTTGTTTGAAGATGAGAATTTTTACATCTCTCGTGTGAAACCAAAAGAGCGTTTCCGTAATGCTGCAACTCAAATTAATGAGACATTAAATGAGGCAAATGACAAAAAACTTGTTTTTTGGGTTCCCGTAGGTAATGCTGCAGGAGGTAGCCCGAATGCACGTCCTAATGGCGTGTTCGATGGCGAAGTATTTAGTACATGGTCTTATGTAACCCATTATGGGGACTGGACTTCACCACATGGTTGGGTTCCCGGCGGTTTTGCAGATGTTGCCCATAAAAATGGTGTAGGGGTGTCTGGTGTTGCTTCCATTCCTAATGCAAGTATTAACGCTAATGATGGAGCTTGGGGACAAGCTTTGCATGAACAAGTAGCTCTTGACAATGAAAAATTGGCTAAATTCCTTCATTATCATGGAGTAGACGGCTTAGGTTATAATGCTGAGTTTTACGGCATGAGCGCTGATCTGCCCGCTCTTCGCACTCAACATGAATTTATTCATAAATATCTTGTTGAACAGGGAAATAATTTGGCAGAAAACTTCTGGTATGACGGAACAAACGATAACGGTGGTATCTCCTTTGATGGTGGTATTGGTAGCCATAATAAAGAAACATTCGGAAACGGCGAGCATATACGTACCTCACTCTTCTTTAATTACAACTGGCATCGTTCAAATGTGTTAAATTCTCTCTCTAATCTCCAGAATGTTGCTCCCGGGCGTAATCCATTGGATATTTATGCTGGTTTTAATATGCAAGGAGGAGATCCTTCCACATGGACTACCCTTGCTGATTATCCGATGTCTATCGGCTTGTGGGGTGCACATGAACGTAATATGCTTTGGGCCGGACGCGCAAAACAGGGCAGTTCGGATATAGCCAAACAGACAACCTATCAGAATGTTCTCGAAATGTTCTTTACTAACGGAAATCGTAACCCGGCAAAATCAATCGATATCTATAATGCCGGTAGTCATTTCCCTGATGAAAAGTGGTTTGGTTCTTAAACTTTTCAGCGTACTTTACATATAGGTTTCGGCAGTAACCAACGCTTTCCGAAGAGCCCTTTATAACATTCTTTAATTTAGGTAACGGCCGTTTTTTCAATTGGAAAGGTAAACGTCAAAATAACAACGAATGGTATAATATAGGTGTACAAGATTATCTTCCTACATGGCGTTATTGGTTTGCTTCCTCGTTCATGGGTAAAAAAGCAACTGATGTATTGACTAATGGGTTAGATGCTCAATTTACGTGGGATGATGCTTATGTAGGCGGTTCTTGTCTTCGTATTTTCGGCACGACAGCTGATGAATATTTACATCTTTTCAAAACAGATTTCGCTTTGAAAACGAATGATGTGATTACAGTTCGTTATAAATTAGTGAAAGGTAAGTCTGATATAAATCTTATTTTGTCTGCCAAAGGTAATGAAACAGTAATTTTGCGTGAGAGCAACCTTAAAGTAGTAACAACTTCAGAAGTCGCAGATGATGAGGTTTGGATTGAAAAAACGTTCAAAGTCAGCGGGCTTCTCACCACACTTAGCAATAAAGAGATTGCAATGATTGGTCTGCACTTTATGAATACCCAAGATCTTGATCTTTATCTTGGAGAATTTTCTATTACCCGTGGTACGACTTCTACTCCTTCAGCTCCTGAAATTACTGTAGCAAAAACTCTTGGTAATCATTATAAAGGTGTTGATGCCAAGGTAATTTTTAATATGCCTAATAATAAGGAAGCAGGAACTCCTGTTTACAATCTTGATGTGAACGCTTCCATGTTTAAACTTTATGCACAACAAGAAGGTGGAGATCCTATATTTATGGGTATCACTACTTCTTGGGCAGGTATGTACTATTCTATTCCTGTTGATGCAGATAAAGCACAACGGATACGTCTTGGTGTTGCTGCAGTTTCAGTGGATACCAACTCTGATTCTGATATTAAATGGAGCAATTACATAGATGGTTTTGGTGATTATTTTACTATTAATGATGTCCAGATTGATAAGACAACAATTAAACCGGAAGAAGATTTTGAAATTTCTTACGTAGATCCGCGTCACAATCCGGCTGGTTGGAAACTTTACAATGCCGAGGGTGAAGTAGTTAAAGAGGCGAACAATACTGTAAAATTCTCTGTAACGGAAGGTATCAAAGAGGTTGGTGCTTATGATCTCGAAATTACTGAATCCGATACTACTCGCCGCTTCAATTCTTATGTACAGATTACAAGTTGGGGATCAGGCGCTTTGCCCCAAATCAAGACTTTGACAATCGACGGAGAAACAGTGCAAGAGGGAGCATCACCTATTAAAATTGAAATAGGAAAAGAGTTGACTTTAGGCTATACAGGTAGAGAAGCAGATGGCGCTGCATCACGCGGTGTTGAAATAGACGAAGGCTGGGTAGGTGGTAAAGTCGCACCTTTAGACATTGCTTCTTATAAATCATTCTCTGTTTCTACATGGATACTATTTAATTCATTGCCCGGTAGTACGGCATTCTTCAGTATTGAAAATCGTGCCAGTACTTGGCCTGTAAATAACTGGGGTTGGTTCTGGTCTAATGTTGATTCTAAAGGTAAATTAGATTCTTATACATTCCGTAGTGCTACTGCAGGTGGTTCTGATGAACTTAAATACACTTTCCCGGAAACTGTTATTGTACCTAATTCCTGGAATCACGTTGCATTGGTATTTGAATACAACGAAAATGGTCAGTTCCGTTCTAAATTCTATGTTAACGGCACTCTTCAGAAATCAACATGGATATTTGGCCGTACAAGCGGAACAACAGAAGATTGGTGTTCTATACGCTTTGCCCTCCCGTCTGACTACTGGTTTGGTTTCGGTGGAGGTCGTGGTGAAGGAGCTACTTTCAACAATGGTATAATAGATGAGTTGCAAATTTGGGATGGAGCTATGACCGAAGCAGATGTACAGACATCAAAGGCAGGTCTTGATGCAAATAATCTTCCAACTAATATATTAGCTTACTGGGATTTTGATACAGATGCTAATGACAGTCATTATTTTACAGCTAAAGGCACTAAGACAGAAGCACAAGCTTGTGCTTTCAAAATTGTAGCAGGAGTAAATGAAGGTTCTGGAACTCAAACCCCTCAACAACCCCTTTATATCTCCGGTACTCCGTTCATTGCCGGATCTGCTTATAAAATTGAGACACTGCCTACATGGACTGCCAAACGTGCCGTAATCAGTGAAGCTACTGGCAATGCCACTGCTGGTAGCGCAAAACTGTCCTATGCTAAACCTGATGACCGTACTGTTACTTTAACACTCGCAAATACATTAGGCTCAGATTCTAAAGAATACCCTGTATTCACAATCTATGATCCTGTAGGTATTGAAGATACAAACGCAACTGGAGAATTACGTACTTATACTGTAGAAGACATTCTCTTTGTAGAATTTGCAGAAGACGGTAACTACCAAGTTTCTGTATACACAGTATCCGGTATGCTTGCTGCTCAAAAAACAGAAACTCTTTATGCCGGTCAAAATATGCGTATTACCCTTGGAACTAATGGCATTTACTTAGTGAAAGTAATAAAAGACGGCAAAGAGGTTCGTACAATAAAAGTTCTTAAGAAATGATCTGTTAAAAATAGGTATAAAGTATATATTATAACCAAAAGAAACTAAAACGTTTCTAACAAATTGGACAAGTTAATATTTATAACTTGCATAAGAGCCTGGTATAATACTGGGCTCTTTCCTTCTAAACACATTATTTCTTAATATATAGTAATCGAATTACTTTCCATTAGTCGATCTAAAATTCAATAGACTGCTAATTAGTACCATTAGGTCTTTAAATATTTTAATACAAAAATCATTATATTATCCTTTAAATTTTACGTTTATGAAAATTACAAAAATTGTGTTATTACTTTTCGTCTTTTTATGTACATCTAATGTATGGGCGCAATTAAACGAAAATGGGAAGCAAAACCTTACTTCGGAAAACAGAGTCATTAAAGACATGAAAATCCAAGTTTCTAATCCTGGTTGGGATGGAATGGTGAGTATAGCATTAGATGGAAAACTATTGTGCACGGATTATGATCAGGGCATACTGTTGCTGGCAGGGCAGAATTTCATTGAACGCACATCAGAAATAGATGTATATCCAGGTGGCGTACTTTCAATTTGGGGCTACAAAAATGGCACAGGTAATACTAATGTAATTTCATTAACAATTCCAGAAGATGAAACAGATCCAATATTAATCGTAGAATGTACCCCCAGCAGCCATTTCCCTTTAAAAGCATATTTCAAAGGACACTACTGATTATCAAAAAATTATTTAGATAAATAGCAGTTCAAAAAGTCTTAATAATTATGAGATCACCCTCACTCTAACCATGTTTAAACTGCACTCCTAAAGTTTTATGTCCAACTTTTGGGGTGCAGTTCAATTGTAGTAAGGGTGATTTTTTCATACATGAAAATATCCAGGTATTCCTATCATAGAATATAAAAAGTGATCATGGAAATCCCTTCAAACAAACAATTGATTTGACAAAAACCGATAAGTAATATCCTCCATTTTCCCATTGACAATACGATACAAACGCTGATTTGTTTTTGCAGATTTCAATCCACCCAACGCTTCCACGTAAGGTCCCAACTTTATATATTCGAAATAACTCATATTAAAGTCGGTAGGTAACTCCGACTTTCCGGAATACCAACCCACTTTCACCGGAGCTATGGACTGACGGCAACAGAGAAACTGTGCCAATCGCTCTACTTCTAACGGATAAGCATCCCCACCCATAAAACAGACACAAGTCACAGCTTTACCATATTTCTGCAAAAGCCATGAAAGACTTTCTTCAGTTAGGAATTCACCTATGTCATCCATCAGATAAGGACTATGACACCCCTTACACCTGTTCGGACAATTAGAAAGATTGATAGCCAAAGTAACCTCACCCGGTATCTCTTGAAAAACAATATCATAATCAGCGTACCGGAGCATAATATCTTTGAGCAGCCTCCTTCTGCCGGGCTTGTGAAAAATTGCTGACACGTTTCATGTAACCGATAACACGAGTCAGATAATCTACGTCCTCGCTATGACATTCAGGACATTCGTGCAGATATCTCTTATCGATATGCTTACACTTATTGCAAATAGTATTCGGAATATTGAATGTGAAGTAATTACAACCTTCTATAGCAGCTACCCGTAACAATTGCCGATATTGTTCTTTGCTAAGATGCTCCTCCAAATTCATATGTAAAGCAGAGCCACCGGTAAGATGCTCGATATAGCGATGCCCGTGAAGACGAAACCTGTCGACAATATTCAATGACTCATCTTCCACGATATAGAAATAACTGTTATAGCATTCACGGAAAGTTTGGAAACCGGCCTCCTTATCCCACTTAGCATGCTTCACGCCTACATTTTCGGCAGGGATCATTTCACAGTTAAACAAAACTTCCTTTGTACGATACTTCTTATTATATTTTTCTATCATACCCAAAATCTCCTGCACAAATGCTTCATATTTGGGATTATCATTGATTTCGATTCCCATAAACTGAGCTGCTTCAACCAAACCGTTGACACCGATAGTCAAATATTGACGACTCATATTGATATAACCGGCATCAAACAAAGGTAACATACCTTTTGCCTGCAACTGTTTCAGATTCTCATTGTAAGCCAGTTGTACTTTGTGAACCAAATCGACGACCTCTTCCAAAAAGAAAGGATAAAGCATACCCGACTTCACTGCATGCTGGATACAACGATTCAGATTAATAGTCAATACACTCTTCGAACCGGTAGAAACCCCGCCGGCACCTAACGTATAACTGAAACCATTATCTTGTATTTCATTACGCAAACGGCAACAGCTACTTAGGGAATCGGCATTATCACTCATATAGGTAAAGAAAGAGTGCCCTCCGGCATACATTTCGGCAGTGAAATCTCCATATTCTTTATCTAATACGTCGCCATCTTTGGTCAGCAATGCCATTGTTTCGACAGGAAACGTCAAAACGGTCCGTGTGCGTTCCTTATTAAACCACCTCATAAAGCGCTTTTGCAACCAACTCAAAGAATCCCAATCGGGTTTACTTCCATCGGGAAAAACAAAATGCTCGAAAAGACTATTGAAATAGTACTTGTCATAATAGGCTACATTCCAAAATACCGCCTGAAAATTCCGTGCACCCGTAGGCTGATTAATAGAATACACTATCTGTTCAAAACAATCCGTTATAATCTTATCGATCGTTCTTCGCTTAGCAGACAAATCAACAACCTTGTCAGCGTGTTTATAGTAATCCTGTCCATACTCCAAGCCTACAAAATAATTCATGTACATTAAAAACTCCGGAGTAGCACATGCACCGCTCAGCATACTGGATACAATGAATACCATGTTGACAAATCCTCCACAGAAAGATTTCAGATTAGTCGGAGCCGTCGAATTGCCTCCCACACCCACAGTGCCGTTTATCAACCAGGGA
>ENA-OPAG01001027-OPAG01001027.1-human-gut-metagenome-genome-assembly--contig:-NODE-1027-length-15325-cov-11.398756_pt1 | contig 15325 bp, 8 predicted proteins | sample MGYA00241053_ERZ501422 | MGnify/ENA primary metagenome ERZ501422 (study PRJEB25962, sample SAMEA2042619) | human gut metagenome | biome: human gut; feature: human-associated habitat; material: faeces... | reverse complement strand
CTCTGTTAAAGCTTATTATGGGGATTGTTGAACCTGACGAAGGGGAAATAGTTATCGGCCAGACAGTAAAAATCGGATATTATGCACAGGAAATATCTACGCGTAAGGAAGATGGGATAAGCTTTATGGACCCTGAAATCAGGGTAATTGATTATATTAAAAATACTGCAGAGTATGTTAAGACGCGGGATGGCTCACTTTCCGCATCCCAGATGCTTGACAAATTCCTTTTTCCTCCGAGAGAACAGTATTCCCTTATAAAAAAACTTTCAGGTGGTGAAAAAAGACGCCTGAATCTGTTAAGGGTTCTTATGGAGGCACCTAATGTATTGATTCTTGACGAGCCGACCAATGATCTTGACATAAAGACGCTGACCATTCTTGAAGATTACCTGGATTCTTTTGACGGGATAGTAATAGCTGTCAGCCATGATAGATATTTTCTTGACAGAGTGGTACGAAGGATTTTTGCATTTGAAAATGGCAGGTTAAGACAGTATGAGGGAGGATACTCGGATTATGAGCTGGTTGCTGAATTTGACAAAGAACCTGTAAAAGCCGAGCCCGGGATACCGAAGAATACCGGAAAAAAAGTTAAGCAGGAAAAACTTAAATTTACTTATGCGGAACAAAAGGAATTTGAGCATATTGAAGATGATATCGGAAAAATAGAAGCACGGATTACGGAAATTGATAATCTTATGGTAAAAAATTCCAATGATTTCGTAAAACTCAATGAACTTGATTGTGAAAAAAATAAACTCAATGAAGAACTTGAATATAAAATGGAACGTTGGGAATATCTTACCGAACTGGATGAACAGATAAAGAACCGGTAAAAATAGGAGGGGCACCTCGGTTAAGAGGTGCCCGGATAGGAATGAAGAAAAAGGATATAGCCTTTTCTTTTGGTTTGGTACAATATGTATTGTAACGTGAAAATAAGTCTAAACTGTGAAATAAATATAAAAAATTTATAAACTAAATAAAATAAAATTAAATTTTCTAAAGCCGTTTTTTATTCTTAACGGCACATTCCCTTCAATATAATTAAATATATCTGCTTTGCCAAATTCCCCCCAATTAGGGGGGAGAATGAAAAAAATGGGTGTGATAATATGGCATCATATGGAAAAACAGGAAAAGGAGCAGAAAAATGAAAACAAAGATGAATGTATTAGGGCGTGTGCTTAGTATGATTCTTGCTGTGGCACTTACAGTTACTACGGTATTTTCCGGATTTTCAAGAAAAACTCTTGCAGCAGAGAATAATGTAATAACTGTTGAAGAGGGAGAAAAGAATAGTGTAACATTTGATTGGAGTAAATGGAAGGTTGAATCTAACAGCAATCCTAAGGTTGCAAAAGCAAGTATCCATACTAACATTATAGGAGAAAAAAAGCTTGTAGTCGAAGGATTGAAACGTGGCAGCACAACAGTTGTTGTAAATAATGGGAAAAAAACTAAAACGTATGTTGTTAATGTTTCAAGAGCAAAGGGTATAAAAGCGGATCACCTTTACGTTTCTGTTAATAATCAGTTTGAACTGTACGATAATGGGAAATTGGTAGGAACAGTTAAGACGGACAAAAAAAGTTTTGATATGAATAAAATAACTGTTACCGCAGCGTATGGTGATGGAGAAAAAGTTAATATCAAAATTAACAACAGAAAATTAATGGATGGCAGTGACGCGGTTTTATTTGGTAATGACTTTTATATTGGTTCAAAAAATGACCCAATATATTATACAATGTCATATCCTGTAACATTCACAGTTAATGGCAAATCTGTCACAGTTGTTTTTACTGATAAAATGACATTCTATGATAAGGAAAACAGCTGCCATTATGTATTAGATGATGGAGGCATTGCTTTTGAACTTGAAAACAAACAGAATGTCACAAGACATACCGTTAAGTTTGTAAATGGAACAGAAGTTATTGAAACAATCAGCGTTATTGATGGACAGAGTGCAAAGTACAATGGCGCTACACCTGTAAAAGCTGAAACTGAGTATGCTTCATATACTTTTAACGGATGGGTTGACGTAAATGATAATCCAGCAGATTTAACTAATGTTAAGTCAGATAAAACAGTATATGCGTCATTTACTGAGGAAGTAAAACAGTATACAGTTAAGTTTTTATATGAAAACGGAGAGGTGTTATCAGAACATAACTATTCATATAATGATACAATTACGGTGCCTGATGTACCTGAAAAGGCGGACGATGTTGAATTTGAATATACAGGTGCAGCCTGGAGTCCTGAAGTAAGCACTGTATGTAAAGGCAAAGCAGAGTATAAGGCAACATACAAAGCAGAAAAGAAACAGTACAAAGTTATATATTCTGTAAACGGCAAAGAGACTGAAAAGATATTTGATGCTCTGACATCGGCTGAAGATGTCAGAAGTGGGGCACCGGAAACGGCTTCAGATTATGAAATTGATGGCAAAAGATATGAATTCAAGGGCTGGGATAAGGAATTTGAAAAAGTTACAGAAGATGTTGTGTATACAGCACTTTATGACGTGACGGATATCCAATATACTGTAAAATTCGTTAACAGTAACGGGGAAGTAATTTCAGAACAGAATTTAAAATATGGTGAAAAGATTGTTAAACCGGGCAATCCAAAGTATCCCGGAGACAAAGGCATTTATGAGTATACATTTGCAGGCTGGGATAAGGAAGTAAGCGATGTATGTACAGGAGATGCAACATATAAAGCAGTATTTGATAAATCAATTAAGATTGCATTCTATAAATACAATATCGAAGCATCGTCAAGAAAAGATTTGTTTGATTACGAATATATCACAGGACGTGAGCCAAAGTATTTTACAAAGCTTGGTTCAACAATTACTGTAACAAATGATTTTACCGGATATGAAAATATAATATCAATGCTTGAAGAAGCTTATATAAAAGGTGAATCAGATACTATTTACGGTAATAATAATGAAGAATTTGTAAAGTCTTTTGTAAGCCTTACAGCAGAAAAAGCAGGAGTTAAAGAAGATGCGGTTGATTGCTGGTATGTTCTTAAACGTGAAGCAGACGGCTGGCATGTAGACGGGGGAAATTTAAAGGATTATACGGTTAAGTTTGTAGATTATGATGACAGCATTATTTCAGAAAGAATATATAATGCCAATGAGAAGATTGTAATTCCTTCTAATCCGGTCAGGGAAAGTGATGAGACTTATAATTACACATTTGCGGGCTGGGATAAAGAAATCTCAACAGAAGCTGTAAGCGATGCTGTATATAAAGCAGTATATGAACCATCATATATTGACTATACAGTAAGATTCCTTAATGAAGACGGAAGTGTAATAACAGAAGCAACCTATCATTACGGAGATGACGTAGCAGTACCGGCCGATCCTGTAAAGGCAGCAGATGAGACATACACATACACATTTGCAGGCTGGGATAAAGAAGTAACATCAGTAAAGGGAAATGTTGATTATACCGCAGTATATACAGATGAATACAATAAGTATATCGTAAGATTTCTTGATGAAGATGGAACGGTAATTCTGAATGCCGTATATCATTACGGAGATAACGTAGTAGTACCGGCCGATCCTGCAAAGGCAGCAGATGAGACGTACACATATAAATTTGCAGGCTGGGATAAAGAAGTAACATCAGTAAAAGGAAATGCCGATTATACCGCAAAATATGAACCATCATATATTGATTATACAGTAAGATTCCTTAATGAAGACGGAAGCGTAATATCAGAAGCAACCTATCATTACGGAGATAACGTAGTAGTACCGGCTGATCCTGCAAAGGAAACAGATGAGAAATACACATACACATTTGCGGGCTGGGATAAAGAAGTAACATCAGTAAAAGAAAATGTTGATTATACTGCAACATATACAGAAAGATTAAACAGAATTCCAGAGGTGGAAGGTGATGAGGACATAGTTCCTGAAATCAACCCTGGTAATAAAGCAACAGATGATAATAAGCCATCTGTAAGACCTGTAAGAAAACCGGAAGTAGAAGCTGATGAAGACGTAGCAACAGGTGATGGCAATATGACACTTTATATTGCAATTCTTGGACTTAGTGCAGCAACTCTTGCAGTAATAATGGGCAGGAAAAAAGAACAGGATATTTAGTCGATTTGATCGTAAGGATATATATGTTAAAATATACAGGGGAATATCCCCTGTAGAAAAAAATGACTGCAAAACAGTCTTGAAAAAAAGACCATATGTAACGGTTTGATACATATGGTCTTTTTGTATTGTAAGTTCCGGTATGACTAACTTTCAAGATATTCTATTCTTGATTTGTAATATTCTGTTTTCCGTATATCTTTTTCTGTGGGGTGTGGAATTCTTGATATATCCGAATTGTGCTTTAAATCGGCAAGTTTGACTTCTCTTGCGATGGAATTTGTTTTTATTTTTTCATAATAGAGATCTTCGTCATAATCAGGACCTTTTTTCTTTGTTACAAGGTCAAGTGCCATAAGAATATCTTCGTTAAAGCCATATTCTCTGAGTGCATCAAGAGTTACATCAGTGTCTTCCACTACATCATGAAGCATCCCTACAATCCTGGATTCAGGTGAAGTACAGTGTGCAGATACAAAACGGGGATGATTGATATAAGGATGCCCGCCCTTATCCAACTGACTTTTATGAGCATTAACGGCGATTGTTTCAGCTAATGCCAGCATTTTTTCGTAATAAGCTTCCATAATATCCTTTCAACAAAAAAGACCCATGTATGTACATGAGCCAAAAATTATCAGTGCAGTCGATGGGACTTGAACCCACACCCGGAAACCCGGACATGAACCTGAATCATGCGCGTATGCCAATTCCGCCACGACTGCAAACAACTATATTATTTTAGCATTGCTTAATTTTAATGTCAATCTTTTTGGGAAAAATAAATTTTAAAAAATACTTGCAATTATATTCCTGATATGATAATATACAATACGTCGCTGGTGATTGGCGACACATTTAAGCAGACGTGGCGGAATTGGCATACGCGCTAGACTAAGGATCTAGTCCATATTGCTTGGGTGCGGGTTCAAGTCCCGCCGTCTGCATTTAATAGCATAAGCAGTCGTGGCGGAATTGGCATACGCGCTAGACTAAGGATCTAGTCCATATTGCTTGGGTGCGGGTTCAAGTCCCGCCGACTGCACTATTAATAAGGTTGTGTTTATGACATGACCTTTTTTTAATATAAATTTGTAAAAGCAAAGGAGATTTAAAATGTTGGATAAAGGAGATTCGGTGGGGCTTGTGGCCTGCTCTGATGGATTTCCAAATGATAATCATGAGGTAATCGAGGAGGTTGAAAACAGCCTGTATGATATGGGCTATAAGGCGGTAACTGGTAATATATACTGTACTAAGGAAAACAGAACACTTAGCAGCAGAGACAGGGCAGATGTTTTTAATGAAATGGTCCGGAATCCGGAAATTAAAGTTGTTTTTGATATATCCGGAGGCGATTCCGCTAATGAAATTCTTGATTATGTTGATTACGATATGTTAGAAGAGAATGGTAAACCGGTTTTCGGATACAGTGATCTTACCACCCTTCTTAATGCCATATATTGCAAGACGGGAATCTGCACATACCTGTACCAGATAAGAAATATTATTACCGGATATGGGGAAAGACAGAAAGCAGACCTTGAAATGGTGTTAAGCGGAGAAAGCGATGATTTATACGATATAGATTACGAATTTGTACGTGGCGAAGAAATGAAGGGCATACTTATCGGAGGAAATATCCGCTGCTTTTTAAAGTTAGCGGGAACATCATACATGCCGTCGTTCAGACATAAAGTGTTATTCCTGGAAAGTAACAGCGGCAGAGAAAACAGAATACGTTCTTATTTTACCCAGTTGAAGCAGATGGGCGTATTCAATGAAGTAAACGGAGTTTTACTCGGAACATTTACGGAACTTGCACAGGAAGGAATTACAACTGCCGCAGAAATTCTTACAGATGTATGCGATGATAAGGAACTTGCTATAGCAGTAACGGATGAAGTCGGTCATGGCGCAGATTCCAAGGCAGTAGTTATTGGCAGGGAAATTGAGCTGGAGAAATAAAAAAATACTTTATTTCCATTATAATATATGATATAATCTAACTAGTTTTTATGAAATAAAAGGAGGCTCGTCATGAAGCACATTAAGACAATTAATACTAAGAATCTTAAGGAGACAGCTAAGAAGGGCGGATGTGGAGAATGTCAGACATCATGCCAGTCAGCATGTAAGACTTCTTGCACAGTTGGTAACCAGAGCTGCGAGAATAAGTAAGAACTTAATAGTTAGCAATGATGAGAGAGTGTTTTTCTGGAGTGTCAGCATCATCAGGACACCCGTACACTCTCTTGTTTTGCGTAGGAGGAGAAAGTGATCCATCAGTATAAGAACAATGGATACAATATTGTATTGGATGTCAACAGTGGCTCTGTACATGTTGTAGACGATATTGTATATGATATAATTCCTCTTTATGAAGATAATGATACAGAGGAAATAGTTAAGAAGCTGGGTGACAGATATAAGGAAGAGGATATTCTGGAAGCCTGTGCGGAAATAGAAGAACTTAAGAGAGAAGAAGCTCTTTTTACAGAAGATATTTACGAAGATTATATAGATAAGTTTACAAAGGAAAAAGAACAGTCGGGAATTGTTAAAGCTATGTGTTTACATATAGCCCATGATTGTAACCTTGCATGCAAGTATTGTTTTGCGGAAGAAGGCGAATATCATGGAAGAAGGGCTTTAATGTCAGCGGAAGTCGGAAAGAAAGCACTGGATTTCCTTGTTGCCAATTCAGGCAAAAGACGTAACCTTGAAGTGGATTTCTTTGGCGGAGAGCCTCTTATGAATTTCGGCGTTGTTAAAGAAATTGTTGAATACGGAAGACAGCTTGAGAAAGAACATGATAAGCTTTTCAGATTTACAATGACAACCAACGGTGTACTTCTTAATGATGAAGTACAGGAATTTGTAAATAAAGAATGCGGCAATGTAGTGCTCAGTGTGGACGGACGTAAGGAAGTCCACGATATGATGAGACCTTTCAGAAACGGTCAGGGAAGTTATGACCTTATAATGCCTAAGTTCAAGAAGATTGCCGATTCAAGGAATCAGATGAATTATTATGTAAGAGGTACCTTTACACATAATAATCTTGATTTTTCCAAAGACGTATTAAGCCTTGCTGATTTAGGCTATAAGCAGATATCGGTTGAACCTGTAGTTGCTGATGAAAGCGAAGACTATGCATTAAGGGAAGAAGATCTTCCTAAGATATATGAAGAATATGATAAGCTTGCGGTTGAGATGATTAAGCGCGAGAAGGAAGGCAGAGGATTTAATTTCTTCCACTTCATGGTGGATTTAACAGGTGGTCCGTGTGTATATAAGAGATTATCAGGCTGCGGCTGCGGTACTGAATATCTTGCCGTGACACCATGGGGTGATTTTTATCCATGCCATCAGTTTGTAGGCCATGAAGAGTTTATTATGGGTAATGTATATGAAGGAATCAAGACTCCTGACATACGCCATATGTTTAATGAAAGCAATGTTTATTCAAAGGATAAATGCAAGGACTGCTTCTGTAAGTTCTACTGCAGTGGCGGCTGCGCAGCTAATGCGTATAATTTCAATCACGATATAAATAATCCGTATGATATTGGATGCCAGCTTCAGCGTAAGAGAGTTGAATGTGCAGTTATGATTAAATGTGCACTTGCGGATGAAGGCGTTGAGGCAGCAGATTACGGTAATATAGAAGTGCATTGTTAATTAAGGGTGAAAAAATATAAGGAGGCAAACCGTAAACGGCTCACCCAATGTAATATAGCCGTAAACGGTAAAAGACAAAATGAAAATTTGGCAGAAAATAGTTGCAACAGTAGCATTGCTCGGTGCATTTGTACTCGCCGGATACACAGTGTTGTGTGGATTCGGCAACGGACATAAGGGCAGTGCCAGAAATATCACTTTAGGACTTGATCTTAATGGTGGTGTAAGTGTTACATATCAGGCTGTGGGAGAAGTATCTTCACAGGATATGGATGACGTAGTATACAAGATGGTTAAAAGAGTAGAGGAATATGACGGAGCACAGGTATACAAGGAAGGAAGTAACAGAGTTACAATAGAGATTCCAGGTGCTGATGATGCCCAGACTATTCTTGAAGAACTTGGTAAGCCCGGTGCGTTATATTTTATTAACCAGTACGCATCAGACGACAAAACAGCCAACTATACATCACAGTATGCGGTTGATGCATCAGGTAATCTTGCACTTGTTACAAAGCTTAACAAGACCCTTGATGAAATCAAAGCAGACGGAACAATTATCCTTACGGGTGAGGATATAAAGGATGCACAGGGTGTATACCAGCAGAATTCATCAGGAAGCAAACAGGCCGTAGTAAGTTTTGCACTTACTGAAGAGGGTGCTGCTAAGTTTAAGGAAGCTACAACAAAGGCTGCTTCTAAGAAGTGGTCAATAGGTGTGTATTATGACGGAGAATTCATCAGCGTTCCTAAAGTTAACAGTGCAATTACCGATGGTGAAGGTGTAATTGAAGGAATGGCAGATATTGAGGAAGCAAAGAATCTTGCTTCTGCAATCCGTATCGGTGCCCTTCCTGTCGAACTTGAAGAAGTATCATCACAGGTTGTTGGTGCTACACTTGGACAGGAAGCAATAAGCACAAGTGTTAAAGCCGGTATAATCGGTTTTGTATTGCTTTTCATATTTATGATAGCTTACTATAAGATCCCTGGTCTTGCAGCTAACTTTGCATTAATTGCTTATACAGCAGGTATGCTTCTTATCCTTAATGTATTTAACTTTACATTAACATTACCTGGTATAGCAGGTATTATTCTTGGTATAGGTATGGCGGTGGATGCCAACGTAATCATTAATGCCCGAATAAGTGAGGAACTGGCAAGAGGCGTATCTGTAAGGTCAGCAATTGCAACAGGTTTTAAAAAGGCACTTTCTGCAATCATTGATGGTAACGTTACAACACTTATTGCAGCAATTGTACTTGGAATAATCGGTTCCGGTCCTGTTAAGGGATTTGCATTAACACTTGGTATCGGTATAGCACTTTCAATGTTTACATCCCTTGTTGTGGCAAGGTGGGTATTACTTCTTCTTTATCATCTTGGATGTAATAAGGAAAAAATGTACGGAATCCACAAGGAAAGAGCAAGTGTCAACTTTGTATCAAAGAGAAAGATTTTTATATCAATTTCAGCTCTTGTTATTGCAACGGGTGTTGCTTTTGCGACAATTAACGGAGTAAAGGGTAACGGAAGCTTTAATTTTGACCTTGAGTTTTCAGGCGGAACATCAACAACTGTAAATTTTGATAAAGAATATACACTTGATGAAGTAGAAAAAGAGATAATTCCAGAAATTAAGAAGGCAACAGGTCTTTCGACGGTACAGCAGCAGGCTGTAAAAGGAACCAATCAGGTAATATTTAAGACTAAATGGCTCACAGAAGAACAGCAGAATTCATTCTACAGCTTATTAAAAGATAAATATAATGTGGATGTAACCAATCCTGACAAGTTAAGTTCGGAAAAGATTTCAGCAACAATAAGCTCGGAGATGAGAAGAGATGCGATTATAGCCGTTATTGTAGCAACAATATGTATGCTTATTTATATCTGGATAAGATTCAGGGATGTAAAATTTGCAACAAGTGCAATTATTGCATTAATCCATGATGTATTAATTGTTATCACATTCTATATAATTTCAAGAATACCGGTTGGAAATACATTTATAGCATGTATGCTTACGATTGTAGGTTACTCAATCAACGCAACAATTGTTATCTTTGACCGTATCCGTGAGAATATGAAGATTATGACAAAGTCAACATTATCAGAGGTTGTAAACAGCAGTATTACATCAACGCTTTCGAGAAGTATTAATACATCACTTACGACATTTATCATGGTATTGGTGCTTTACATTTTAGGCGTATCATCAATAAGAGAATTTGCTGCACCAATTATGGTAGGTATACTTGCAGGTGGTTACTCATCTGTATGTATAACAGGTGCATTATGGTTTATGATGAAGAAATCTTCGTATAAGAGAGCTCTTAAGAAGGAAAATAAATAAATGCAGGAATGGCGAATTTATTCAAAAAAAGCTGATTTTAGTGCCATAGGTAAAAAATATGGAATAGATCAGGTAATAGCAAGAGTAATCCGCAACCGGGATATAGAAGGCGATGCAGCTATGGACAGTTATCTTAACGGCAGCGTTGATTCCATGTATGACCCTATGCTTATGAAAGATATGGGAAAAGCTGTGGATATCCTTCTTGACACTATAAAAAACAAGCGAAAAATTCGCATAATAGGTGATTATGATATAGATGGAATTTGTTCCATCTATATCTTGTTTAAGGGACTTTTATTTTTAGGTGCAGATGTGGATTATGAAGTTCCGGACAGAATAAAAGATGGTTATGGAATTAACGAGAACCTTATTAAACAGGCGTATGATGACGGCAGGGAAGTAATCCTCACATGTGATAACGGCATAGCTGCCACAGAACAGGTCAGATATGCCAGATCACTTGGATTTACCGTTATTGTAACTGACCACCATGATATAAGATATGAAGAAATCGATGGTAAGAAGACATATATTCTTCCGGAGGCGGATGCCATAGTGAATCCGAAACAGTCAGACTGCAGTTATCCTTGCAGTTTTCTCTGCGGGGCAGGCGTGGCATATAAGCTTATGCAGGAACTTTTCAAACGCACAGGCAACGAAGGAAAAGAAAGGGAATTCCTTGTTTTTGCGGGAATAGCAACCATTGGCGACGTAGTTGACTTAAAGGACGAGAACAGAATATTCGTAAAAGAAGGACTTAAACAATTCAAAGAGACAGACAATTATGGACTGAGAGCCCTTACGGTAATTAATGGACTTGATGATAAAGAAATATGTGCATATCATATAGGCTTCATAATAGGACCATGTCTTAATGCCAGCGGAAGACTTGATACGGCAAAAAGAGCGTTGAAAATGCTTCTTTCAAAGGACAAATATGAAGCAGAAAGACTTGCAGGCGACCTTGTATCCTTAAATGAAGAACGTAAATCCCTGACAGCGGCGGCAGTAATACTGGCAGAAAAAATTGTTGATGAGAATTACACAGATGATACCGTTCTTGTAATATATTTACCTGACTGTCATGAAAGCATAGCAGGAATTGTTGCCGGAAGAATAAGAGAAAAATATTACAAGCCGGTTATTGTACTGACCAAAGGAGAAGATGGAGTAAAAGGCTCGGCAAGGTCAATAGAAAGCTATAATATTTTTGAAAAATTATGTGAATGCAGTCATCTCCTCACCAAATTCGGAGGACATCCCCTTGCGGCAGGAATGTCACTTAAAGAAGATAATATCGAAGAATTGAGGAAATATCTCAATGAGCACAGTAATCTTACAAAGGATGACCTTACGGAAAAAGTATGGATAGATGTCCCTATGCCACTTGAATACATAAACGAAGATATTATTAATGAACTTTCGTTGCTTGAACCTTACGGCAAGGGCAACGAAAAGCCTGTATTTGCAGACAAGAATCTTATAATTGTTTCATTTATGCGGATTGGAAGGGATGGAAAATTTGCTAAAATGGAGCTTAAAAAAAATAACGGAATGTCCATTTTTGCGATGTGTTTTAATAATTGTGACGGACTTAACGAGGCATTTATTAATAATAAAAGAATTTCCTGTACATATTATCCTGAAATTAATGAATTTCGCGGAAATAAAAAATTGCAGATTTGCATTACAGGGTATAGAATAGAAGAAGATATTTAACATGGAGGCACAGATAATGAAAAAAGTTGAAGATTATGTAAGAACAATTCCTGATTTTCCTGAGAAGGGAATTATGTTTCGTGATGTAACCAGCGTAATGCAGGACCCTGAAGGATTACAGCTCGCGATTAACGGTCTTAACGACCTTGTTAAAGATGTTGATTATGATGTGGTGGTAGGACCTGAATCCAGAGGTTTTATTTTCGGAACACCTATCGCTTATGCTAATCATAAGGCGTTTGTACCTGTAAGAAAAAAAGGAAAGCTTCCATGTGAGACTGTAGAGGCAACTTATAACCTTGAATATGGCACAGCAACAATAGAGATGCATAAGGATGCCATTAAGCCAGGACAGAAGGTTGTCATAGTTGATGACCTTATTGCAACAGGGGGAACAACAGAAGCAATAATAAAGCTTGTTGAAGAACTTGGAGGAAAAGTAGTGAAAGTTATTTTCCTTATGGAACTTGCAGGACTTGAAGGACGTAAAAAACTTGCCGGATATGATGTTGATTCGGTTATAATATATCCGGGAAAATAATTTCGGCGGACATGTTACTGCTTTAATACGGGCATCATATATAGAACAGGAGGTACTCATATGCCTGAGGAAGAATACAGACAGAGAAGAAAAATTGAAGAAAGACCATTAACACCACCTCAGACCAATGTTCCTTCGGAATTGTTTGAGATATTGAAAAAAAGTATTCTTGATTATCACCCATCCACGGATTTAAGCCTTATCGAAAAGGCATACAAGGTTGCGGATAAAGCTCACAGCGGTCAGAAACGTAAATCGGGAGAACCATATATAATCCATCCTCTTTGTGTGGCTATCATACTTGCACAGCTTGAACTTGATAAGGAGACAATTATAGCAGGAATACTTCATGATGTTATAGAAGATACAGAAGTAACTTATGAAGATATAAGCCGTGAATTCGGCGAAGAAGTTGCACTTCTTGTAGATGGAGTTACCAAATTAACCCAGTTAAACTATGAGCATGATAAGATAGAAATCCAGGCAGAGAATTTAAGAAAAATGTTTCTTGCCATGGCAAAGGATATACGGGTAATCCTTATAAAACTTGCCGACAGACTTCATAATATGAGGACGATGCAGTACCAGAAGCCTGAAAAACAGATAGAAAAATCAAGAGAAACCATGGAAATATACTCTCCTATAGCACAGAGACTCGGTATTTCCAAGATTAAAGTAGAACTTGATGATTTATCACTTATGTACCTCCAGCCTGATGTGTACCATAAACTGGAGCATGACCTTACTCTTGGTAAAGAGGCAAGGGAGAATTTTGTAAAAGAAATTGTGGCAGAAGTCAAGGAAAAACTCTCTACAACCGGAATAAATTACACCATAGACGGAAGAGTAAAGCATTTTTTCAGTATATATAAGAAAATGGTTAATCAGGACAAGACTCTTGACCAGATATACGATCTTTTTGCGGTAAGAATTATTGTTGATACAATCAAAGACTGTTATGCGGTATTAGGACTTATCCATGAGATGTATAAGCCTATACCGGGACGATTTAAGGATTATATTGCCATGCCTAAGCCTAATATGTACCAGTCTTTGCATACAACGCTTATATCCCAGACAGGACAGCCGTTTGAGATACAGATCCGTACTTACGAGATGCACAGAACTGCTGAATATGGTATCGCAGCCCATTGGAAATATAAAGAGAATATTGACGGTACGAAGGGTGATGACAGCGAGGAAGCAAAGCTTACATGGTTAAGACAGATTCTTGAATGGCAGAGGGATATGTCCGATAACAAGGAATTTTTAAGCATAATAAAGAGCGACCTTGATTTATTCTCGGACAGTGTGTATTGTTTTACTCCACAGGGAGATGTCAAGAACCTGCCGGCAGGCTCCACTCCTATTGATTTTGCATACAGCATACATTCGGCTGTAGGTAATAAAATGGTGGGTGCCAAAGTAAACGGCAAGCTGGTACCTATTGATTACAAGATAAAAAACGGTGACAGAATCGAAGTTATTACGTCCCAGAATTCTAAAGGACCAAGCCGTGACTGGCTTAAAATAGTAAAAAGCCCGCAGGCTAAGAACAAAATTAATTCATGGTTCAAGGCTGAACTTAAAGAAGATAATATTTTAAAAGGAAAAGACCTTATCCATAATTACTGTAAGACAAAAAACATTGTTTTATCAGATCTTCTTAAGCCTGAATTCATAGAAAAGACTATGACAAAGTATGGATTCAGGGATTGGGATTCCGTACTTGCCGCTGTAGGACACGGCGGACTTAAGGAAGGCCAGGTTGTTGGTAAACTTCAGGAAGAATACGATAAGAAGCATAGGGAAGAAATTACCGATGCGGATATTCTTGCGGACAACTCCGAAAGTACCATAAAACAGAAGGCTGACGGTAAGCCATCTAAGACCGGAATTATTGTTAAGGGCATACATGATGTGGCAGTCAGGTTTTCAAAATGCTGCAATCCTGTTCCGGGTGATGAAATCGTAGGTTTTGTAACAAGAGGAAGAGGAATATCAATCCATACCACGGATTGTATTAACGTAATTAACATGTCGGAACTTGATAAATCAAGACTTATTGACGCTGAATGGCAGAAACTTGATTATGAAAATTCAGAAGAAAGATATACAACAGATATTAAAATATATGCAAATAACAGAACAGGCCTTATTGTAGATATTTCAAAGATACTTACAGAGAGAAAGATTGATGTTAAGACTATGAACTGCCGTACAAGCAAGGCAGGAACGGCAACACTTGAACTTAGTTTTGAAATAAGTGGCGTAGATGCACTCAGGGAACTTTTTGATAAATTAAGAAATGTTGAAGGAGTTCTGGATATCGAGAGAACGAGAGGTTAGTGTATGATAAAAATTGAACATAATATAATAGGAATGTGTGCTACCAATACCTATTATGTATATGATGACGAGACTAAAAGAGGCCTTATTATTGATCCGGCCGGAGACCCTGTCAGAATTATTGAACGTGTTGCCAGATTACAGATAAACGTTGAAGGTATTCTTATTACCCACGGACATTTTGATCATGTGCTTGCCCTTGATGAAGTAAGGGAACGTTTCAATGTAAAAGCATATATAGGAAATACGGAAAAGGCTGTATTAGAAGACCCGGAGGCCAATCTTACATCAGGCTTTATGGGTGAGGGCAGAACCTTCAGTGCAGATGTGTACCTTAAGGACGGAGAAGAATTTGAAGCCGGTGGTTTCAGAATTAAGGCATTTGAAGTTCCGGGACATACAATAGGCGGAATGTGCTATTATTTTATGGATGAAGGTGTGCTCTTTTCGGGAGATACACTGTTTTGCGAATCAGTCGGAAGAAGTGATTTCAAGGGAGGAAGTACATTTGCCCTTATCGCTTCAA
>ENA-OPAG01001018-OPAG01001018.1-human-gut-metagenome-genome-assembly--contig:-NODE-1018-length-15436-cov-2.843768_pt1 | contig 15436 bp, 13 predicted proteins | sample MGYA00241053_ERZ501422 | MGnify/ENA primary metagenome ERZ501422 (study PRJEB25962, sample SAMEA2042619) | human gut metagenome | biome: human gut; feature: human-associated habitat; material: faeces... | reverse complement strand
GATGAGTGCGGAGCGTTGCGAAGAGTTTATCAAGCCGTTCCTGCAAATCATTCTGGATGCGTCAGCGTATGGCTTCTCGTGGAACCACTCAGACGCTTATTCGTCCATCGGTTATATCTGCGGATATTTGCGCTACTATTACCCATTGGAGTTCTTAACAGCAGCATTGAATATCTTCGGAGACAATATGGACAAGACTGCTGACATTACAAGCTATGCCCATAAGGTCGGTATTCGAGTTACGTTGCCTAAATGGGGGTTGTCCAGAGGTGAATACTTCTTCGATAGAGAGCGGAAAATCATCGTATCCGGGCATGATTACATTCTGTTTTTGGGCTCTTTCGCTGATCTCGGACGAATAGGAGGAGCTATGGTCTACTCCTCCAGCTAAAACGAGCTTGAAGTCATGAGGTAAAGATTGTACGTAGCTATCAATCAGATAATCAAATCCTTTCTCCTGTGTAATACGTCCAACAGCTAAAATATATTTTTGAGGTTGTAACCCAAGTTTCTCTATATAATCAGTCCTTGTCGCTAGTTGCTTGCGATATACTCCATTCGGTATATAAGTGGATTTACGCTGAATTTTATCATTGAAAAGACACATTTGCTTTTTATTGACAAAGATTACGGCTGTAGAACCATTAACAGCTATCCATTCGCTGAATTTTAATATTTTTCGGGATATGTAATTCCATTTCTTATGTTCATAGTTTGCGCTATGATACGTAAGGACAACTTTCAACCCAGCGAGTTTAAGGAGTGGTATAAACATTCCGGGACCAATGTTATGGATATGTACGATATCTGGTCTCTTAATAATACAATATATAGTGCACAAGAATGAATGGAAAAAAGGCTCAAACCCTTTTATTCGTGTAGAAGGTAGATCTATGAATCGTATGCCTTTATATACCTTTTCCGCATTTTTCTTTAAGAATGGAATCCTTCTGAATATAGAAATGTTATATTTAGAAGTCAGTTCCGGATAAAGTTGCTCACAATGCTTCTCTACGCCTCCTTGTACATTCGGAAAGCCTCTTGTCCCAAATACATAGACATTTTTCATCGCTTATTCTGATCGATAATGAGTTGATAGTTTTTGATGAGTTTTTGATAATGGCTTTCTTCTGAGAAGTTATCCATTGCGAATTTCTTCGCCTCATCCGACATTCTCGCATATTCTTCCTCTGATATAGAACAAGCCTTTGTAATCGTTTCTTTTAGGTCATCGAATGATTTTGGCTTGAATGTATATCCGGTTTTGTTTTCAATAATCAGCTCTGGTATTCCTCCCAAATCACTACCAATAACAGGAGTTCCTATCATATAGGATTCAATGATTGTCATCGGGTTATTCTCATAGCATTCGGATGAGACTACAACAAAAGAGGCATTGTGAATAAGTTCCCGCAGTTCTTCTCCTTGTTTGAATCCCAGAAACTCTGCGTTTGGAGGGCATTGAGACTTTAGTTGCTCCAATAAAGGTCCGGTTCCAGCTAATTTTAATTTTATATCAGGAACTTGCTTGATCGCATTCAATAAGGTGAGGATACCTTTTTCCTCGGATATTCTTCCAAAGAAAAAGATATAATCTCCTTTTGTTGAACTGTAATCTTTTACCTTCGGGGTAAAATTATACAAATAGGTACATCTATCCTTGAATCGTTTCTCTACTTGAATATGCTTATTCATAGAGAATTTGCTGACAAATATGAATCGATTGATGTAATCGATCGGAGAATAGAATTTTGATCGGAAATAACTATCCATGCTCAACATGAAACTGTTGATGAGGCTACCTTTTGAGCATTTGTGTGTTATGCAATTGTAGTAATTCCCGGTCTTACAACGCTCACAAAAATTCCTTTTTCCATCCGTGAATGTGTATGCAGGACAGACTAAACGATAGTCGTGGACACTCATGATAATAGGGATATTGTATTTCTTGAGGACTGGTAAGATCGATACAGACATACTATTAAACATCAGATGTATATGTGCTACATCCGGTTTCTCCTTTTGGATCAACTTCTCTAATTTTCGTGCGGCTTCTTTATTATAGATAAAAGCCGGTAAATTTTTTATTTTCTTGGGTAAAGAAGACTCCGATAGTTCTGGATAGTCTACAAAATACGACTCATAAGGAGAAGGTTCGTTCTTCTTATTCTTAAGACTGAATGGGATAACTGTGTGCCCATGTCTCTCGAGGAGCTGAATCGTGTTGAAAAAGACGGTTTCCGCACCTCCTTTTTTGAAAAAGTATTTATTTATCTGAAGTATTTTCATCTTGTAACTCTTTTGCATTTGGATGAACTTCATCTGTCACCCCGTTCTTCAAATCTGATAATATTAAACCTAATAGCATAAGGACAAAAAAGCCTCTATGCGTTGTAAATGTTGAGTCGGTAGTGCCCTCAATGATAAAGAAACCAATGATCATCAATACCATCGATAAGCATTTCATATTATATGTCCTTTTATGGAATTTAATTGCCTTCATAAGGATATAGGCCCAAAAAGTGATGTATAAGATAATCCCTACAATGCCAAATTGGGCTAAAGAAGGATAGTAGGTATCCGCTATAAAGTTGTAGTGGTCCTTACTCATACCCCATACTCCATCTATTCCATATTTTGAATAGATACTCGAATAATACACTCCTGAGGAGAAAGTCCCAAAACTGGCGAACCCGCTAAGGAAAGTAATCTATTAATATCTGTGGGGCAGTCGCATATAATACATACCGGGCGATCATGTCTTTGTCTACCTCGCTGGTTAATGTCTGATAGAAATAGAAATAGATCTTCTCTCTAGCGACAAATAATACTGCGACAATAGTTAGTAATATGATCGTAATATTCTTTGCGTCTAACTTGAACTGCTTTATATTTGAGAAGTAGAACGTGATAAATGTGGCTAGAGCGAAAAATCCATAGAATTTAGATCTACCAGATATTAGTCCAATAGACAATAAAGCAACAAATGTAATCTTATCCAGATTAGTGAACTTACTGCAATACAAATAACAAAGGGAAACACATACAACGGCTGCCGCATAATAAGCCGGATGTCCCATGAGATGGAATAAAATCCTAGGCTCTACAGCTTTCCCTAGTCCCATCAGAAGCAAGAGAAACCAAAATACAAGGCATATTGATTTCATGATGTTTTTCTGGGATTCGCTAAATCTTGGCATCATTGAGTATACGCAGAAAAAAGCGAGATAAGGCTTGATCTGGATTAACATATCTGATATTATCGCTGTTTTCGTATTACTTCCAATGTATAGGGAGTAGCAAAAATAGAACAGGAAAATACCAATGGTTGTTAAAAAGCCCTTGTTGAAGTTCCAGTCAGATGTGGAAAACAGATATATACCGAATAAAACGAACAGGAATAAGGCGCAAATTTCATCTGTATAATCAAACCCGATGGCATCGTATAACAATATACCAAAAGTCAAGGTGAAAAGAAGCAGATTGAAAAAATGTTTATTAATCAAAGACTGTATCATACTTTTATAAGAGTACGTTGAGTAACTTGTACATATTTATATTAAGAAACAAAGTTATGGGTTATTCTTGGAATAAACTATGTTTCATCATCCTTTTTGCATTTATTTACTTTTTAAGATATTCTAAAGTTGGTTGTCTGTATGTTCCCGATAAATGATTTTTATACTCGGAATAGCCCGAACCTACGTATTCCCCAAATACGGAAAAGGAAAAGAAGTGTCTCAGACACGACTACCATCATTGCTACCGTGATAGGGGCGATCATTCCGCAAACATATAGGATCGCTAATCCAGTGATGTGTACCATGGAGGTGGTCATAACTGTATAGTTCGTATATAGAGGGTGCCCCATGGCCGCCAGAAATGGATATCCTAGTAACATAGAGGGGATGGTTACGAAACAAGCGATTACAAGTATCCGGAATACTTCTAAGATATCCGGATCGGCTGTCCCATAGACAAATCTTAATACGTAACTTGAGAATAAAAGTACGGTCGTTACGCAAAAGAAGTTGGAGAATGTTATTCTATAGAATACTTTTTTAAAGAACAAGACATCTCTACTTTTCGCTATATGCGGAAATAAAACCCCAGTGAATGGTGTCAATAACTGATTGTACGCTTGATATAGCTTCTCTGCTGCCGAATAGTAACCCACCGCTGTGTTTCCGCAAATCAAACCCAATAGAAACGAGTTGCTTGTGGTGAACAAAGAGGTAGAGGCCCGGGAGAGAAAATAAGTGGAACTATCTTTTAAGGAGTTACTAACTTCTTCGATCGATGTGAAGTACCATTTCATCCCCATTCTGAAGTAAACAATAAAGATACTAACGATCCCGGCAAGAATAAAGCCAAAACTATAGCATATCGGTACGTATATATAATTTTCCGGTTTTCGAATGAAGATGAAAAAGGGAAGGAAACTCAATGATTTCGCTACGATATTGAATACCGTAATGTATTTCATATTCTCCATGCCTTGAAAAAACCACATAGGGAACATAACATTGCCTATGATCATACCAAAATATAGGAGATAAAAAGAAGACTCTGATTTAAACTTATCAAAACAAGTGATCAGGATGAGTAGTATGGCGAAACTGACCCCGCATAAAAAGAAACGTCCAAGCATTGTGCTATTTAGGTAAGAGTTGATTTTACCTAAATCCGTTTTATGCTCAGAGATATATTTCGTGGCTGATAGGTTAAAGCCAAAATCCGTGAACATAATGAAATATTGCATCAAGGCGTAGCCGAACGTCACGAGCCCCCAGCGTTCTACACCGAGTACTCTGAAAAGAAAAGGGAATGATAATAAAGGTAATAAATAATTAACTCCTTGGAGCAATGCCAAGGAGATAAAATTTATAACCATAGGATTCTTGAGTTTCTTTTTTATTTCCATATAATAGAGACCGGATTGGACTTCCTTATTTATTCAATGAAGTCAACGCTTCTGTTAGCTTATCATTGTCTTCTTTGTTCCGGATAGCGATTCGGATATATTGTTTTCCTTCGAACCCAGCTTTAGTTCCACAGTTTTTTATCAAGATATTATTTCCCGACAATAAAGAGCTACAAAGTTCCTCCGATGTGTAAGTATCGGTTACTTCACATAAGAAATAATTTGCAGCGGAAGGAATAACCCTAAGATATGAGACGGCCTGTAGATTTTGGAAGAAACGCTCTCTTTCGTTTAAGAATTTATGGCAGGCTTTGTCGTAGTCATCACTGTATTTCACGAAAATCTGCATATAAAATTCAGCGAAGGAGTTGATGTTCCAAATCGATATGTCTTTTTTCAACGCTCTTATGAGATCTTTGTTTCCCGACGCTAAGAAACCTAATCGTAATCCGGGGACGCCGTATGACTTTGATATGCTCTTAATGACAATCAAATGTGGATATTTGTTTAGAAGCTCTTTATCCAACAGGGAAAGTTTCTTTTCGGGATTTGCGAAATCGAGGAAAGATTCATCGATGATTAAACGAATCCCTTTTCGTTCGGACCATTCGACTAGCGCAAATATCTCATTTTTAGATAATAAATTTCCTGATGGGTTATCAGGGTTAATTATCAAAAGTTGCTCAATCGGTTTGTTATCAAAGAAAGATATAATGTCTAAAGCAGTATAAGAGAAGTCTCGGTTGCTGGGAGTATAATACACCAGCTGCTTAGGGGCCAAACGGTTCGGGTATTCCTCGAATGTTGGTAATATAACTCCTGTGGTATACTTAGAGGTCATACGCATATAACCACTGATTAACTCGGCCGCTCCGTTTCCTACGATGATTTGTTCGGAGGATATTCCCGCATAACGGGCGGCTAGTTGAGCGTTTTCTTGCATACCAGAAGGATATTCGGTAAGGAGAGTATCGAAATTGGCTTTCATTTCTTCCTTCAATCGGGTATTTGGGAAATAAGGGTTGACGAGATAGCAGAAATCCAATAACATAGGGAAACGCCAGTATCCACCGTAACGTTTGCCGTATAAAGATAATGCTTGCTTGCCTTCCGAAAATAAGGCTTCCGCATTATTTAAGTCCTGTTGGTCATCTATCTCATACCATTTTTCGGTTGTAATCGTCAAGGCCTTTAAATCCGGTCTGTCTAATAAGGATATTACCTTTAGAACTTGTTCGTAGTATTCATTATTACCGAGGGCTTTACAATAAGCTTCCAAGAACGGAATATACTTATTAGTGGAAAATTCCTTACTGAATTTATATATATTTACGGTCTTGTAATAAGACTCCTTTTGGCAAAATTGAAACGCTTTCTTTGAGATGAAGTTCAATATATTGTTATCCTCATCCAGCCGTACGACGGTACCATCCATCCAACTTTGGTATTTGGCAACTACTGCCAAATTTGGATAGGGATGGTTTATCAATTTGCTGAGAATGGAGTTCTCAAAAATTAGATCGGATTCAAGTAGAATTGTCTCGTCCTCCACCAGATAGTTTTTAGCGAGATATAGCGAGTATATATTATTTGTTTTATCATATACATTGTTCTCTACATAAAGAACAGGAGTGTTGTTTATCTTATCTCCGATAAGCTCACGTACCTTTTCCCCTTTATAACCTATCACGATAATTATACGTTTCAGGGATAGAGCTTCCAGTTGTTTAAGCATACGTTCGATTAAGGTTTGATTATGTACCTTAATCATGCATTTTGTGTTGTTTTTTGTCAACTCTTTAAGGCGTTTGCCCATGCCTGCCGCTAATATGATCGCTTGCATATCTTATTCTTTTTTAATTGTATAAACAAATACCCCTGTCGATTTTACTGTCAAAATATCAATTTGACTGTACATAACCGAGAAGGGGTTGTCTCTATAAGATGATTCTATTATCTAAAACGCTGCATATAATGTAAACCGATATCATATCCAGAATTTTGATACCTCTCTTTCTATCTTAATCTCTGGAGATTGCGCAGATAAACTATCATAAATTTTACTTGCGAATAGAATATCATGTAGACCAAGACCTATATTGTAACTTAATATCCGTTCATGGTCATTTTCTCTGCCAGCCGTTCTACCTGATAAAACGTCTTCTAGCTCGGCATATTGTTTGAATTGGGAAAAATAACGGAATCCCTTCACATGATCGGTATCATCGCCATATACCTTGTCGAAAAAGAGATCGCAATTTTGAAATCCTCTCGTATGTATCGGCACGACTAGGCATCCTTCTTTAAATAGGTCATTTTTCGGACAGATCAAGTTGCTTGCGTCTGTTATACAACTGATAATAACATCTGAGTTGGATATGAGATTCTCTATATTGTCTATGATCGAGAATGTAACATTGGGATAAGCCTCGAATCTCTCTATAAAGGAATCCGCTTGATCCTTATATTTTAATAGCTGAACTGTATGATGCGTATTTTTTTGGCTATCAAGTAAACATAACATAGTTGCTCTAGCGGTATTTCCTAAGCCGATGAAACTGTAAGTAGTGGCATCGGTCGCTTTTAATGTTTGGATAGCGAGAGTGGCGACAGCTCCTGTACGCATAGCGGTTATCCAATCTCCACCCAATAGGGCTAATAGTTCTCCCGTATTGGAATCATAGAGTAGGATATCGCTTCCTAAAGCAGGTATGCCACCTACAATACGATGAACCACCTTGATTCCAAACCTAGAGAATTCTTGGGGTAAGAGGCAGGGCATGGAAGTGAAAAAGTCATTACCTTGGGGGTGTACACTTATTTTTGCGGGTAATTGAGCCTTGTTTTTTATAGAGAAACTTTCTTTCGCCCAATCTACACAGGTCGCAGGCGTAATTCCTAAATCCTTAATCTGATTTTCAGAGATAATTTTCATATTGACTTCCTTTTTTAGTTCATGCTTATGCCAAAAAAGCTTCCAAAGTTATGTATAATTCTTGAAATAGTCTTACTTTTGTATCTCTTTTAAATGCACTATAAACATAAGTAATAGATATATATGAAAATAGCGATTGTAGGTACAGGCTATGTCGGGTTGGTAACGGGTACTTGTTTTGCGGAAATGGGGACTGAGGTCTTTTGTGTGGACGTGGATAAGGTAAAGATTGAGAATCTAAAGAAAGGCATAGTTCCTATCTATGAACCGGGGCTAGACGAGATGGTGGCACGCAATTCCCAAGCTGGTCGTCTTCATTTTATGACTGATTTAAAAGAATGTTTGAATGAGGTCGAGGTACTGTTTTGTGCGGTTGGTACACCTCCCGATGAGGATGGTAGCGCAGACTTGAAGTATGTGCTTGAGGTTGCCCGTACGGTAGGACGCTATATGAATAAATATATCTTGGTTGTTACGAAAAGTACGGTTCCGGTAGGCACTGCCCAGAAAATCAAGAAAGCGATCAAGGAGGAACAAGCCTTGCGAGATGTGAGTATTGAATTTGATATCGCTTCTAATCCTGAATTCTTGAAAGAAGGTGCGGCTATCAAGGATTTTATGAGTCCAGACCGGGTTGTTGTTGGGGTTGAGTCTGATCGTGCTCAGAAGTTGATGGCGAAATTGTATCGTCCTTTTTTGTTAAATAATTTCCGTGTAATCTTCATGGATGTGTCATCTGCGGAGATGACAAAATATGCGGCGAACGCTATGTTGGCTACTCGCATCAGTTTTATGAATGATATTGCCAATTTGTGTGAGATAGTTGGGGCGGATGTTAATATGGTACGTAAAGGAATCGGTACGGATGCCCGTATAGGTAGTCGTTTCTTATATGCGGGTTGTGGATACGGTGGGTCTTGTTTTCCTAAAGACGTTAAGGCGCTTGTGAAGACCGCAGCCAACAGTGGTTACCAAATGCGTATCCTAGAAGCGGTGGAAGCCGTAAACGAGGAGCAGAAATCGATATTGTTCCGTAAATTAATGAAACATTTTAGAGGAGATATACAAGGTAAGCGAATTGCTTTATGGGGATTGGCATTTAAGCCGGAAACGGATGATATGCGAGAGGCTCCTTCGCTAGTCTTAATCAAAAAGTTGAAAGAAGCCGGATGTGTAATTTCCGCCTATGATCCGGTTGCAATGCCCGAGGCTCAAAGACGTTTACCTGTGGGGGTGATTTCATATGGTAAAGATATTTATGAGACCGTGATAGATGCAGACGCTCTGTTGCTTGTTACGGAATGGAAAGAATTTCGTATGCCCTCCTGGTCTGTTATCAAGAAATTGATGTCCACGCCTTTAATTTTAGACGGACGTAATATTTATGACAAGACAGAGTTAGAGGAAACCGGCTTTATCTATCATTGTATAGGTCGGTAAATTTTAATTATACGAGATTGTATGAATCTCCGGATAGTTACAATCATTAGAAGGTTTATAGGCACCGAAATAGGTGATGTAAATCTTCTTTTCTTTTGTATCTACAGCATAGATACAAAAACTGTTACTTGATAGGCTATCCTCTTCACGTATGACCCTGTTGTATACCACGCCTTTTTCACTTGGAGCTTGATTGGTACAAAGGATCATTTTTTGTGGAACGAGTTCCGTGCTTTCGTTTTCTAATCCAGTCACGTCAAAATAGGCGTTGCAGTGGATATGTCCACCTAGATAGCAGACAAATTCTCCTTTGCGGTCACTGAAATCTGCTTTGACATTGATGGGGTCTAGGTTGAATTGATTTGGATATACTTTTTCTAATAAGGAACGAGTACGAAAGGCTTCAATGATTTCGGGAATCATATTCCACGAATGGACATAATCCCCATCACATAAATAGGTATCGTTATTTACACTACGGCGTTGAAATGGGTAATGAGTTAAGATAATGACGCTATGATGGTCTGTCATGCCATTTTTTAATGCGGTGTTTATAAGCCAGTCTATTTGTTTCTGGGAGAAATATGCGTAAGATAAAGTATTATATTGGGATGCTGGTTGGTCTAACATATCGAGGGCGATGAAACGGATCGTACCTCCTTGAGGGTTTGCTACATCCGAATAGTAATAATTCTCGGCACTATTTCGATTCTTCGAATAATTACTGTTGGCGAATAATATTTCGTTGATCTCGTTTTTATAAAAGAAGGTACTGCCTATCTCTTCTTCGGAATTACTATCATGATTTCCTGTACAAATAAAGGTGGGGACATGATTTTCATCATAAAGGTAATGAATAAATGAGTGCATATATTCTTTCGCCTTCTTTTTCTTATCAATAGAGATAAAATCACCCGTAGCGGTTATCGCATTGATCCGCAGTTCTTGTTGATTGGCGAATTGGATGGATTGTCGTAGATTTATAGGTAACTCGTAATTATTGCTCGGAGACCAAGAGGATAAATGAGAATCCGAAATATGGACGATCTTAAAACGTTCATAACTTCCACTATCTGTTTTATTGTACATGATTTTCGCTAGTCTCTGAGCTGCGAGCTTATTGTTTTCCCAATAAAAAGGTTCATTCTCTCCGCTACGCAAGTTAAGGTTTTTCCAATCATCTTTACAGCCTACTGATAAGATCAGCAGGATAAAAAGGGCATATATTTGTAAGGCCGTGTTATTCATAACCTATGGTGTATTAGAATAACGCAAATATAAAAAATATTTTGTTATTCCTTCATTCTAAACTCTTTTTTCAACGAACACCCACTACACCCACAGCAAGGATCACTGGATTTCGGTTTCGTAAGCATTCGATAAACCTTATATGCGATATATCCGATAACCGAGATACCAATAACGCAAACTGCTATATCTTGCCACATACCTATAAATTTACCTCCTATATATAACTAAATAAAACATAGGAAAGTTCTTAGCTGAATAAACCCACAAAGAAATTCCCCGTTTGATAAACAATGAAAGAAACGATCCATGCTAGGACACAAGTATAAATGATAACGAATATACCCCATTTCCATGAGCCAGACTCGTTGACAATAGCCGATATAGTCGCTATGCACGGAAAATAAATCAAGACGAAAAGCATTAAGCTAATCGCTATGAGCGGTGTGAATACCAAATTACCTTCCGCGTTACGGTCTTGCTTCAAACGCTCCGACAGGGCTTGGCTGTCATCATCGGCATTCCCCGTGTATAATACGCTTAACGTGCTGACAACAACTTCTTTCGCCGCCATACCGGTAAGTAGGCTTACACTCATTTTCCAATCGAATCCTAAAGGAGCCAAGATCGGTTGAATCGTCTGGCCGATACGCCCGATATACGAATTTTGTTGGTGGTCGATTGCCTTCAAGCGTTCTAACTCCTCTATCGTATCTGTTTTTTCTTGAGAATCCAACTCCGTATTTTCGATCTCCGCTATCTGGCGATCAAACTGATCTCCGCTCTCCGAATGTCTGGGGAAATACCCAAGGAACCAGATGATGATAGAAGCGACCAAGATGATACCTCCCATCTTGTGCAAGTATTGTTTCGCTTTCTCCCACATATGGATCATGATGGATTTGCCGGTAGGCATCCGGTAGGGGGGGAGTTCCATTACGAAAGGAACATCCTCCTCGTTAAACAGGAAGCGTTTGAAAAGACGGGCCATGATAACTGCCAGCAAGATTCCGGATACATATAAAGCTAATAACACAAAGCTGGCGTTCTTCGGGAAAAACGCCCCGGTCAGCAATACATAAACCGGCAGGCGGGCGCTACAGCTCATAAACGGCGTAATCAACATTACTTTAAAACGATCACGCCTGCTTTCCAGTGCCCTTGATGCCATAATTGCCGGGACTGTACAACCAAAGCCTAAAATCATAGGAATAAAGGCTCTTCCAGACAGTCCAAGTTTACTCATAATTCCTTCCATAACATAAGCTACTCGCGCCATATATCCGCTGTCCTCTAAAAAAGCCAACGCAAGAAATAAAATGAAAATGTTCGGAAGAAATGTCAATATACCGCCCACTCCTGCAAGAATACCGTCTACAATCAGCGAACGAATTACTTCATTTACCTGTGCTGCAACCAGACCTTTCTCTATCCATAGAGACAGATTTTCAATTCCTATCTCTAAATACCCTTTCAGCCAGTCCCCAACAGTAAATGTCAGAAGAAACACTACCGCCATAATGCCTAGAAAGATTGGAACACCCCATACACGATGAGTCAGCACCTTATCCGCTTTTTCAGTCAAAGCATCCTGGCGATCTTTATTTACCAACACTTCTCTTATAATTTCTTGAATAAAATCATATTTCTCATTGATAATATCCGATTCATAGCTCCGGTCAATTACATCTGGCAAATGAACAGGGTAACTCTTCGTAATCTCCCGATCCATTTCCAGTAACTTAATAGCATACCAACGGTAATTTTTTAGTTTTGGATAGTTTATTTTCAGTGCATCCATAATAAGATCAATCTTATCCTCAATCTTATCGCTGTAAACCATTGCATATTCTGCATGATGGTTATGCCGATGCCTTGACTGATCTTTATGATGGTGAACCAAACATTGCGGATCGTTGCAATCCTTATGATGTGCTGCTGCATGAAGCAGCACATCCAATCCCGTCCGTTTTCTCGCAGAGACGGGAATCACCGGGATTCCCAACATTTCCGGCAGTCTGTGTGTGTCGATTTCCATCCCACGCTTTTCTACAATGTCCATCATATTCAGTGCCATAACTACTGGTTTTCCAAGTTCCAATAACTGTAATGTCAAATATAGATTACGCTCCAGTGCCGAAGCATCTACCACGTCAATAATCATATCAACTTCATCACTCAATATAAACTGTCTGGATACCTGCTCTTCCATTGTATAAGAAGTCAGACTGTATGTACCCGGAAGATCAACCAGACGAATATTCAGATTATGATCTCTGATTGCTCCTTCCACTTTTTCGACAGTAACCCCCGGCCAATTCGCCACTTTTAAATTTGCGCCTGTATAAGCATTAAAAAGTGTTGTCTTTCCACAGTTTGGGTTCCCGATGAAGCCGATTGTCAAATTCTCTTTCATCGAAATTCATCCCTCCTACATAGCAACCGAAATATGTTCTGTTATATTGCGCCCAAGTGCAAAACGTGTTCCCCGTACTTTTACAATCAAAATCCCCTTGCTTTTACTATTCAAAACTGTGACAAAAGTACCACGAGTCATTCCAAGAGCTTCCAGACGTTTTTCAATTCCTGTAGGAAGCCCAATGTCTTTAACAATATATTGGGTTTCTTTTTTGCCATCTGAAAGATACATTTTAATTCCCCCTCTATTGCTTTATTCCGTTGGTTCCGGGCATCTTCCGAAATTCTGAAAGCATCATCAAAACAGTAATCACTACAAGAATTGCATCTGTCAGGGCAATCGCCAGCCATACACCACGAATACCCATACCGCCCACCATCGGAAGGACAATACACAGAGGGATAAACAAAATAATCTGACGGAACAATACCAACCACGTCGCCTTATTGGCTTTGCCCAAAGACTGGAACAATGTCACAGCAATCAGAAAACTTCCCTGAAGAATATAGGTGCTGAACATAATACGGAAATTCGTTGCCCCCGAAACAGCTACACCTGGCGTTGTAATAAACATAGACAATACTTTACCCGGAAACAGTTCTGCCGGAATATAAAATACAAGGGATAGTATTGTGGCGGCAGCAATAAATACACGTGTCAGAGTTTTTACCCTGTCATATTCCTTTGCACCATAATTCGTTCCTGCCGCTGGCTGGAATCCCTGACTGATTCCCCATAATGGAACAAAAGAGAAATTCCAGAACCGAAGCGCCGCACCGAGAAGGATCTGTGAATTTTCCCCTCCATAATTAGCGGCTACACGATAAATGACTGTTTGCTGTACTAATGTCAATATCTGCATCAATAACGCAGATACGCCAACAGAAAGAACCTGCGGCAGAAGCTCTCCATCAATCCGAATACGTCCAATCTTTACATTAGGACTTTTCTTTCTGAAATACCATAACGTAATAACCGCCTGAACAAACTGTGAAAACACCGTTGCATATGCTGCCGCCTCGATGCCCAAACCGTAAGGCTTCAAAACTGTAATAAATATTGGATCAAGAATAATATTCAAAATGGCACCGCTGGCAATAATTGTCATTGCCTTTTTTAACTGACCCTCCCCACGAATGACCATATTAGCACTCTGGAAAAAATTCACAAACAAAGAGCCTGCAAATACGATCCGCAGATATTTTTCTGCATAATTTAAAATATTATCGCTTGCTCCAGCAAGAGATAAAAGCTGACGGGTAAACACCATTCCTACAATGGTATAAATTACTGACAATAAAAGTACCATTGCCACCAAATTTCCCATAATCTTTTTGATCGTTCTTTCATCTTTTTTACCAATCGCTCGTGAAAGTACCGAAGCGGAACCAACGCCCAGCATTGCGGCAGAACCTGCATTTATCAAAGTAAATGGATATGATACCGATACAGCTCCCATTTGAGCCGCACCTACCATCTGCCCGACAAAAATGGAATCCATCATGTTATATAACCCAACCACCACCATACCGAGAACTGCCGGAATACTAAGTTCAATCATCAGTGAAATTGGATTCTTTGTTAATAATTTTGTTCTTGTATCAAGTGACTGTTTCATCACTGTTACCTCCTTGTTTATTAGCCATGTCTAACCACCTAAAGTATATAAAATTCGGTTTGTTTTGTACGCTCCCAAAAGAAGAAATCACAATCCAATCGGAAGAATTAAGGGCAGAAAAGCCTTTTTTCTCTCTGCCCTCCGGCATCATTGTGCCATCTTCTCCAACACTTTTAATGCTTCCTCCAATTTCGGATTTTCAACATCTGTCTGCAAAGCCTCCCGGACACAGTTTCGGATATGTGCCTGTAATATTTGTTGGTTAGCGCTTTTTAACAGGGCTTGTGTTGCCTGAAGCTGATTGGATATGTCCACACAGTACCGATCTTCCTCAATCATCTGCAGAATACCGTCAATCTGCCCTCTGGCAATTTTCAATTTATGAATAACTTCTCCCTTTTTTGCTTTCATTGGAATTTCCTCTTATTGAATACTGATAAGCTGATAACCAGCATCCTCTACAGCCTCTTTCAACATGGCATCCGATACGTCTCCGTTAAGTTGAATACGTGCAGATTTCTCTGCAAGGCTGACTGTGACCTCACTGATTCCCGCAAGCTCTCTTAATGCTTTCTCCACGTGTTTTACACAATTCATACAAACCATACCTTCAATATTTAATACTTTTTCCATTTGACTCGCTCCTTTGTTTTCTTTTTTATCATTTTCCTGTCTAAATTCCATATCTGTATTTTCATGGGACGTATGCTTTGCCTTAAACCACCTAAGCCGCAGTGCATTCGACACTACAAATACGGAACTGAAACTCATGGCAAATGCTCCAATCATTGGATTCAATTTCAATCCAAATGGCAGATAAAACAATCCTGCTGCCACCGGAATACCAATGAT
>ENA-OPAG01001010-OPAG01001010.1-human-gut-metagenome-genome-assembly--contig:-NODE-1010-length-15490-cov-5.223518_pt1 | contig 15490 bp, 15 predicted proteins | sample MGYA00241053_ERZ501422 | MGnify/ENA primary metagenome ERZ501422 (study PRJEB25962, sample SAMEA2042619) | human gut metagenome | biome: human gut; feature: human-associated habitat; material: faeces... | reverse complement strand
AAAAAGACTATTGCCATATATGAATCGGATGTGCGTCAGATTGCTTTCATAATATAAACGGGCAGCAGCTACAAGCTGTGCCCGTTCATGAACCGATAGCATTTATTTAACTTCTTCCATTAATTCGAACAGGATACCATCCTTCATGATGAAAGCAATGCGGGTATGCTCATCAGCCATCCAGGGCTCAACAATAACCTTATTTTCTGCCAGCTGCTTATCAAGGTCATCAACCTTATAAGCTACATGCACTAAGGTCTGCAGCTCTTCCGGCAACGGAGTATCTTTTTCGAAACGCAGGTATTCAATATGAAATTCATTGGTATCAGGAGTAATGAGATGCGTTTTTATGCCTTCTGCATAAATCTCGCCTTCTCTTGCAACAGTCGTCGGTACGCCGACATGCATAAATTCTTTCATTTAATCCACATCCTTCTGCCATAACTCATAAGCATGGTAAGCTGCTTCCGGCGTTGCGTTTTCGTGTACAACCATACGGATTGCACGCAGCATAGCCTTCGGTGCGGCAGCCTGCAAAACGTTGCGTCCCATATCAACACCGGCTGCGCCTTCGTTTACGGCACGATAAGCCATTTCCAGTGCGTCGCGCTCAGGAATCTTCTTGCCGCCGGCAATTACGATAGGTACGGGGCATGCAGCAGTAACCTGTTCGAAGTTATCACAATAATATGTTTTGATGATATGTGCGCCAGTTTCGGCCAGCAGACGTGTAGCCAGGGAGAAATAACGCGTAGTACGCTCCATCTCCTTGCCAACTGCTACAACACCGAGAACAGGAATTGCAAAACCGGCACCCGGGCAGGGAGGCAGCAAAAGCGGCACGGTCGGCCTGCCCGCGGTAGAGCTGGCGCATCACACGCGGGTGGATGGTCAGCTCACAGATGGGATACCGGTTATAGATGTCCAGAATGGCAGCAAATTCTTCCGGCCTTTCCACGCCCAGCCGGGTCTTGACCGAGATAGGCCCTTCCGCATTGGCAAATACGGCGGCAAGAAAAGCGTCCAGCTTGACGGGGTCGCGCAGCATCCCGGAACCCTTGCCTTTGGCGGTGACGGTGCCGGAAGGACAGCCGAGGTTCAGGTTCACCTCGGTGTAGCCAAGGCCGCGCAGCTCGCCGATCATCCATGCGGCAAGTTCGCCGTCCTTTGCCAGCAGCTGCGGGATCACCGGTGCGCCGGGGTTTGCCGCAGGGGCAAGCTCGGCCATCTTCTTTTTAATGAGCACCCGGTTCTCCGGCGGGGAGATGAAAGGGGCATAGTAGCGGTCGGCATTGCCAGCAGAGCCGAACCATTTCTGGTGTGCCTGCCGCCACACCCGGTCGGTCAGGCCCTCCATGGGGGCAGCATAGTAATTCATGGGCAAATCTCCAAAGCATTTGATAGGGATATTGTAACAAAAAACTCCCGCCCTGTGAAGTCACAGAACGGGAGAAGCGAGCTTTTTGAAAGATCAGTCTGCAAACAGCGGGGTGGACAGGTAGCGGTCGCCGGTATCGGGCAGCAGGACCACGATGTTCTTACCGGCATTCTCCGGGCGCTTTGCCAGCTGCAGGGCAGCATAAACAGCAGCACCGGAAGAGATACCCACCAGCACGCCTTCCTTGTGGCCGATCAGACGGCCGGTGGCAAAGGCATCATCGTTCTCCACGGCGATGATTTCGTCATACACCTTGGTGTCCAGTACGTCCGGCACAAAGCCCGCGCCGATGCCCTGGATCTTGTGTGCGCCTGCGGTGCCCTTGCTCAGCACAGGAGAGGAAGCAGGCTCTACAGCCACCACCTTGACGTTCGGGTTCTTGCTCTTCAGGTACTGGCCCACGCCGGTCACGGTGCCGCCGGTGCCCACGCCTGCCACAAAGATATCCACCTTGCCGTCGGTGTCCTCCCAGATCTCGGGGCCGGTGGTCTCGATGTGGGCCTGAGGGTTGGCCGGGTTCACGAACTGGCCGGGGATGAAGGAATTCGGGATCTCCTTTGCCAGCTCATCGGCCTTGGCAATGGCACCCTTCATGCCCTTGGCACCCTCGCTCAGCACCAGCTCTGCACCGTAAGCCTTCATCAGCTGGCGGCGCTCCACGCTCATGGTCTCGGGCATCACGATGATGATGCGGTAGCCCTTGGCGGCTGCCACAGCGGCCAGACCGATGCCAGTATTGCCGGAGGTAGGCTCAATGATTACGGAACCTTCCTTCAGCAGGCCCTTTTCCTCGGCATCATCGATCATCTTTTTGGCGATGCGATCCTTGACAGAACCGGCCGGATTGAAGTATTCCAACTTGGCAATGATGTGGGCAGGCAGCTCCTGCTCCTTTTCAATGTGGGTCAGCTCCAGCAACGGAGTATGACCGATCAGCTGATCTGCGGCAGTATAAATCTTGCTCATTGTAGTTTCCTCCCTGATACAGTTATGGGCACATGTGCCCTGCCGGACGACCTGGTTCCAAAACCTTTATACCAACATTGTTTGTGGGTTTAATGGCATTATAGACCCGTTCTGTGCGGTTGTCAATGGATTTTTTGAAAAAAGTGGGATTGAAATATTATTTACCCTGTTGTATAATAGGTTAAAAACTCAATCTATAACCAACAAAGGAAGTACACTATTATGATCGTGTCCACCAAAGGGCGCTATGCACTGCGCGTGATGATCGACCTTTCCGAGCATCAGTCTGAAAAATATGTCCCTCTCAAGGAGATCGCTGCCCGGCAGGAGATCTCGGAAAAATATCTGGAAAACATCCTTAAGGTGCTGGTGCAGAACGGCTTTCTGGAGGGCTTGCGCGGCAAGGGCGGCGGCTACCGGCTCACCCGCAGCCCGGATCAGTACACCGTGGGCGAGATCCTGATGCTGACCGAGGGCAGCCTTGCACCGGTGAGCTGCCTGACCCCCAGTGCGGCCCCCTGCTCCCGCATGGCAAACTGCCGCACCTACGAGATGTGGAAGGGGCTGAACGATCTGATCTCCAACTACTTCGGCAATATCACGCTGGCCGATCTCGCCCGGCCTGATCAGGCCGGGAATGATTATGTGATCTGACGGTATTTCTGATAACATGCAAAAAAGCGCACCGGCTTGACCGGCGCGCTTTTTTTACACAGTTCTCGGCAAAATGTGCAGTGTTTCTTATCCAGAATCACGGTTGATGGATTGGGGCAGGTGCGGTATACTTTACCCTTGATGTGACCATTTACGCTTTTGATCGAGGAAAGGGGAACTTTACTACGAAATATATTTTTCAGTTTGCGCGCATTCTTGCGTTTTGTTTTTTGGGCGAGATCCTTCATGTAGTGCTGCCGCTGCCAGTCCCGGCCAGCGTCTACGGTCTGGTGCTGCTGCTGGCAGCGCTGAACTTCAAGCTGGTAAAGCTGGACGATGTGAAAGAGGTGGGAACCTATCTCACAGGCATCTTCCCGCTGTTGTTCGTGCCCGCTGCCGCCGGTGTGATGGAACTGTGGGCAGAGATGGGCGAGATGCTGCTGCCCATCCTCATTGCCATTATCCCGGTCACTGTGCTGGTGATGGTGAGTGCAGGCAAGACCACGCAGGCCCTGACTGGCCGCAAGAAAAAGGAGGCTGACAATGACGCAGCTGCTGAATGATTTTTTGTCCGGCTCCGCAGCATGGGGCGTTCTGCTTACGCTGGCTGCGTTTGCACTGGGCACCCTTATCAATAAGGTGACAGGCAAAGCCATTTTTAACCCGCTGCTGCTGGGCAGCATCTTTGTGATCATTTTTCTGTCGGTGTGCAGCATCCCGTATGCAGACTACAAGGCCAGCGCGGCACCGGTGAACTATCTGCTGCTGCCCGCCACCGTGGCACTGGCCATTCCGCTGTATGAAAAGATCGACCTGCTGAAAGAGAACGCCGCCGCTATCATTGCGGGTATCGCGGTGGGCACGCTGGTGAGCCTTGGCAGCGCACTGGCGCTGGCACTGGCGCTGGACCTGACCCGTGAGCAGTATGCCACCCTGCTGCCCAAATCCGTGACCACCGCCATCAGCATGGATGTGGCCGCTGAGCTGGGCGGCATTGCTGCCCTGACCGGTGCGATCGTCATTGTTACCGGCATCGTGGGAGCGCTGCTGGCTGAGACGGTGTGCAAGATGTTCCACATCACCGACCCCATCGCCAAGGGCGTGGGCATCGGAACTTCGGCCCATGCCGTGGGCACCAGCAAAGCCCTGCAGATGGGCGAGGTGGAAGGTGCCATGAGCGGCCTTTCCATTGCGGTGGCCGGTGTGCTGACCGCAGTGCTCTGCCCGGTGTTTGTGAACCTGATCCGGTAAAGGATTTAAAATAGCCGCTCTGGCTTTTTTCAGTAGAATTTATTTGTTGATCCGGAAACCTCATTTTTTCGTTGAGGCTGTTTTTATACGCCGCTGTGTTCCCGTTCATCCTTCAGGATGGCCGTCACGCTCTGCATGGTGCTTACTGCACGATGCAGTTCTTCGTCGCCAAGCTCTGCACGCAGGCGGGCGTAACAGCGCTGCATGAACGCGCGCTCCTCCGCCATCAGCTCCACAGCCTTGCTGGAAAGCTCCACATAGGTGCGGCCCGCTTCACGGTCGGTCTTCCATGCCACAAAGCCCTTGTCCTGCAGCTTTTCAACGGCCTTGGAAAGCTCTGTCACCTTCAGGCCCATAACGGCAGCAAGGTCAGCCAGATAAACCTTACGATCCGGGTGCTGTTCGGCCTGCATCTTAATGTAATATAAGATCAGGTAATCCGCCCGCTGGATGGTGCTGAACACCTTGTCGATGTCAAAATTGTGCAGGAAGAACCATTCTTCCGGGTGATGTTTCAGTTCCACGCTCATTATGCATCCTCCCTGTTATTCCCGCTCATTGCGGCGGATATATTCGTGGGTGCCGCCAAGGCTCTTGTAGGCCGGGCGGATGATCTTGTTTGCGCTGAGCAGCTCTTCAATGCGGTGGGCGCTCCAACCCATCACGCGGGCCACGGCGAACAGCGGCGTGTACAGCTCCATGGGGATGCCCAGCATATCGTACACAAAGCCGCTGTAGAAGTCCACATTGGGGCTGACACCCTTGAAAATTTTGCGCTCCTCCGCGATCAGCTGCGGGGCCATGTGCTCGATCTTGTTGTAAAGGGCAAGGTCCTTGTCGCGGCCCTTCTCGTGGGCCAGCTGTTCCACATAGCCCTTGAATACCACCTCACGGGGGTCACTGAGGGAGTAAACCGCATGGCCCATGCCGTAAATCAGGCCTTTGCGGTCAAATGCTTCGCCGTGCAGCAGCTTTTTCAGGTAGGCTTCCAGCTCTTCATCGTCCTCGGTGTCGTGCAGGTTTTCACGGATATTCTGCATCATCTGCATCACCATCAGGTTGGCACCGCCGTGGCGCGGGCCTTTGAGAGAACACAGGGCAGCCGCCATGGCCGAGTAGGTATCGGTGCCAGACGAAGTGACCACGCGGGTGGTAAAGGTGGAGTTGTTGCCGCCGCCGTGCTCGGCGTGCAGCAGCAATGCCACATCCAGCACGCGGGCTTCCAGCTCGGTGTACTTCATATCCGGGCGCAGCATCCGCAAAAAGTTCTCTGCGGTGGAAAGCTCCGGGTCCGGCCGGTGGATGTACATGCTGCCGTCTTTTTCGTAGTGGTTATAGGCATGGTAGCTGTACACGGCCAGCATGGGGAAGATGCCGGCCAGCTGGATGCTCTGGCGCAGCACATTGGAAATTTCCAGATCACCGGCCTTGGGGTCGTAGGATGCCAGTGTGAGCACGCTGCGGGCCATGGAGTTCATGATATCATGGCTGGGGGCCTTCATGATCACATCACGGGTAAAGTTGGTGGGCATGGTGCGGCACTCGCCCAGCACGCGGCAGAACTCTTCCAACTTTTCCTGCGTGGGCAGCTCACCGAACAGTAGCAGATAGCCCGCTTCCTCAAAGGCAAAGCGGCAGCCGGACGACCCGCGGATTAGGTCTTTCACGTCGTACCCGCGGTAGAGCAGCTGACCGTCGGCAGGCTTTTTCACCCCGTCCACATACTGGAAGGCGCGGATATCGGAGATATTGGTCAGGCCCGCCAGCACGCCCTTGCCGTTTTCGTCGCGCAGGCCCGCTTTAACGCCAAACTCCTTGTACAGATCCTTGCTGATGCGATCGTGTTCGGCGCACAGCGGCTGCTGCTGGTCGAAGTATCCCATTACGTTCTGCAGATGATCCATTGATAGTTGCTCCTTTCTCCCGTTGCCGTCAGCTTGCGCTCACTTGGCAGGCCATCAGGAAGCTTTCTCTGCGAACAGCCCGGGACTCCAGTCCCGCCCTGCTGCCTGCGGAAGCGAGGTACCACTCCAGGACATTCGCTGGAGAAACTTCCTGCCGCCCTGCCCGAAAAAACCGTATTGATTCGGGACGGCATTCACTTACATTCAGAATACTCTTTAAGATTACAAAAAGGATATTTCGGTGTCAAGGTACTGTTTGTAAATAAAAAAAGAACAAAATCGGAAAGCTGCCGGATGCGCATTTGCCCTTTAGCGCAGGGATGGTTTTTGAGACGGTAACGCACAAATAAGGCATCTTCCAGCCGGATCTCAGGGGACTGGCAACAAATAAAGCCACGACAAAACCGCATTTGTGAACGGTTCATCGTGGCTTTTCTTATGGTCGGAGTGGCGAGACTCGAACTCGCGGCCTCCTGCTCCCAAAGCAGGCGCGCTACCAACTGCGCAACACCCCGGCATCCGGCGGCACTGCTGCACCGCCGAAATATAGTATATCGTTTTTGGAGCGGTTCGTCAATAGCTGGCTCCGCCGCCTCATGCATACAAGATGCAGCCAAGCACTTCCTTGCCAAGCTCCCGGATCTTCTCATTTTGCGCGCTGACTGTTCGGTACTTGGAGCAGGCGCAGTCTGCCGCCAAAAGGATCACATCCGCCTGTGCAGCCTGCTGCACAGCTGCCGAACTGACCAGAATGCTGTCAGCCGATGCAACGGTCGTTCCTTTCAGCACGCTGCACGCCTGCAGCGCATCCCGCAGGGAAGCCAGTTGCTGGGCAGAGATGTCGCCCGTGATCAGGATATTCTCTGCCTGCGGCACACGGCCGTGAATCGTCGCTGCAATCAACTCGACCATCGCGCCGTTCATACTGCCGTCCGGCCGTTTTTCCAGCTTGTTGATGGCTGCATCCAGCCCCTTTGCCTTTTGAGAAGCATCGTTTGCCAGTGTGCCAAGCACCCCGATGCCGCAGTATTTTTGCAGTTCATCTGCCGCGCAAACCTTTCCTTCCACCAGGAAACTGCATACAGTAGCGCCGGCCACCAGTACGGCTCCCAGCAGGAAGCCTATCGCAGCATATTTCACAGCGGAGTTGCCCGCACCCTTCGGATCTTTCGGTTTTTCCGTTGCCGCAAAATCTTTGTCCGCTGTCTGGATACTCTGCTCCAGCAGTTCGTGATTGCTCTGGAGGTCGGTCAGATTGTTCTGCAGCTGGATCATATTGTCACGGGTGTTCTGCTGCTGATCTCTCAGACTGGTCAGCACGGTTGTGGTGCTGCTGAGAGAAACCTGCGTGGTCTCATGTTCACCCACAGTACTCTCAATGACATCGTATAACTGGGCAAAACGCTTCAGCATGGCATCCATGATGTCATTTGCCTGCTGGGCATCCTTGCCTTCCGTACTGATGGTCAGCAGTCGGGTTCCGCTGTCCACCGAAACCGTGATCAGTTCGCGCATATAGCGTTCTTCCATCCCGAACTGCTCCGCGATCGCTCCGATCGTTTCGTGGCTCGTCAGCAGACTGGAATAAGCGCTGAGCACCGCGCCGGTGTAATCCGGGTTCTGGTAGTCCATGCCCGGCAGGATCTTGTAATCGGTGGTAATATAAAAGACCGCATTTGCCACATTGACATTATACGGATCCAGACTGTTCAGCACAGACTTGTCAATGTACTCCTGCGCATTTTTAATATCGAACTCTGCACGGGCCTGATCCGCTTCATTCTGCTTCAGCTGATGATTGTAGCTCGCAATATTTTTGTCGTGCGCTGTTTGAGCAGCACGGTATTCGACCATGTCCTCTTCATACTTCTGCTCTTCTGCCGTTCGGACGATCTCTTCACCATTTTCAGATGCAGCTTCTGCCGCCTTCTGGCTGCGCACATGTTTGAACATGCCAACTGCGCCAAACAGCACCGCACAGGCAACTGCCGCTGCAAAGATCTGCCGGTATTTGTGCAGAACAGCGAAGAACAGTGAAACCAGATCGATCTCCTGCTCATACTCGGTTTGTTTTTCCATAAAATTTTCCATCCTCCGGTCGTCTCATTGTTTCATCTTTGTACGGGCATGGGCTTTTTCGAATCAACTGTAAAATTTGTTTTTCAGTTCCGTATAGCGTGCGCTCTTCTCGGCCTTATATGTTTCCATCACCTGATCAGCCAAAGCCGTGCTCTGTCCGTTTTCCTGCAGAATTGTGCGCATCTGGCTCACGATGCTGTCCATTTCCTTATCACAGGAAGCCTGCAACGCATTCAACTCGCTCGACTTGGAAAGAACGATCATAAGTTTCCTCGTCTGCGTTTTCTGACTTTTCGGAAGCGCCCTGTATTCTGCTTTTGATTCCGCAATGCAGGCGTTCAAGCCGTTTTCCGCACGCGCCTTGACCGCATACACCTGCCGGATCAGTGCCTTGAGTTCTTCTTCGTATCCTGCAGGTGCGGGCTTGCTTGACGCAGACGCAGACGCAGACGCAGACGCAGACGATTGTGTTTTCTGGGGGCTGCTTTCTGCTTGAGGCTTATCGATTGTTTTGCTGGAAGCAGCCGAATGCTGCGAAGATGCCGCCTGCTCCGACCCGGCAGTTTGTTCCGTCTTTTCAGAGCTGCTTTCTTCATCCGATTCAAAAGCGATTCCGCCCGCATCCTGCAGAACGCTGTCCAGCGTGATATCTCCCTTGATCAGCTGACTCAATTCATCGTCTGTGACCGTAACCTTCTCAACGCTTTCGCTGGAACTGCCCGGTTTCTCCAGTGCGGAGTCCGCTTCCAACTGCGCATTTCCCATCGCAGTAAAGCCGAACCATGCTGCAGCACAAAGAGCCATCACTGCAAGCACGCCCCCTGCGATCAGAAGCCTCTTGTGTTTTTGTGTCTGTTTCATTTTCAATGTCACTTATTCAGATATCCCATAATCGTTTCACCAAGGCGGAAGACACCGTAAAGGTAACCGGTCTTGGCAAAGATGTTCATATTCCAGAAATTCTTCATCCAGTCCTCCATCGGAGTGAGCGAACCTTTTTTTGCACTGTTCCACACCGCAGAGCGCGCATCGCTCAGCACCGCGTCACGCAGATAATTGCCGATCAGATAATTGAACAGACCCATGTAATCCGGCGAACCGCCGACGATATATACCATCTCATTTGCATCGATTTCAGAATATACATCAGGATAATTCATTTTTTTTCTCCTTTGATTCTCTTATAAGCAGCATTCCGTTCCAGAATGCCATACACTTTTATTATACCATTATCCTGAATCCGCCGCAATGGAAACACTGCCAAATATCCCCCGGATTTTTAAAAGCATTTCGATTATTCGTTCTATTTTTCTACTTTTCCCCGATGAAGCGTACCCTTTTCACAACAAACGGCGGGCAGAGAGCCTGCTGATCTCTGCCCGCCGAATCCCGTTGATATTCAATTAAAGGAGCGGAAACCCTTGCCGATGATCTCGCTGGAGTTGACGATGGTGATAAAGCTCCGGGGGTCGTTCTCACGCAGGAAGTTGCGCAGCTGCAGGGCCTGACGGCGGGTCAGCACCGTCACCAGCACGCTCAGCTCGTGGTGGGTATAGGCACCGTAGGCCTTTTCCACAGTAGCAGAGCGGTTCATGTCCTTGATGATGAAGTCCAGAATGGGCTGCGGGTTGGCCGTCACGATGGTGCACACCTTGCGCAGGCGAATGTTCTCGATGGCACCATCCACCACAAAGCTCTTGGCGATCAGGCCCAGGATACAGTACAGGCCGGTGCCCATGCCAAACCGCCATGCCGCCGCCAGCACGATGAGGATATCGCTGACCATCAGGGCCTTGCCGATCTCCATAGAGGTATATTTTGCCAGGATCAGGGCCACAATATCCGTACCGCCGGTGGATGCACCGATGTCGAACACGATGGCCGAACCAAGCGCCGGCAGGAACACGGCGAACACCAGATCCAGCATGGCATCGCCGCTCATGGAAACGTTGACGGGATAGAGCCACTCGCACACCGACACAAAAAAGGACAGCGCAAAGGAAGAATAGATCGTCCAGCCCATGGTCTTGATGCCCAGAAAGACGAAGCCCAGCACCACCAGAATCAGGTTGATGATCCACATAAAGCCGCCCACGTTGATCTTAGGGAACAGGTCTGCCAGCAGAATGGACAGGCCCGAGGTGCCGCCAAATGCAAAATGATTGGGATTTTTAAAGTAAACGATGCCGACCGCCGTCAGGATCAGGCCGAGATTCAGCTCACCGAAGAAATTTAAATTCTTCAGCATATTTTTCATGCTGAACGCTTCTTTTAAACTGTTCATGGGGTTCCTCCTATTTTAAGCACGGCAAAATGCGCTGTATGCCATGCAAAAATATACTCTCCTTGCACGGCGGTGTCAAGGGATAGGGAAAAAGTTGTGGAAATCGGGCAATTCACAGCAAAATTCCACGCAAAAATGCGCATTTGCCCCAGAAGTTCCGGCTTTCATCTTGAAGGTGCAGTAAAAATAGTGTATTATATAGTATTATGGAATATATAGGCACTTTGTGCCTTTGACAGGGGGAAAACACATGGCAGATAAAAACTTTCTGACCGACATCATCGACGCCGATCTGGCCGAGGGCAAGATCAGCGAGATCCATACCCGCTTCCCGCCCGAGCCCAACGGCTACCTGCACATTGGCAGTGCCAAGGCCATCTACATCAACTGGTCCATTGCAAACCAGTACGGCGGTAAGTTCAACCTGCGTCTGGACGACACCAACCCTGCCCGCGAGGGTGAGGAGTACGTGAACAGCATCATCGAGGATCTGCACTGGCTGGGTGCCGACCCCAACGGCGGCATCTTCTACGGCAGCGACTACTTTGACAAGTGCTACGAGTATGCCGAAAAGCTCATCATGGAGGGCAAGGCCTACGTGGACGACCTGACCCGCGACGAAATGCGCGAGTACCGCGGTGCCGATGCCGGCAAGCCTTCCCGTCCCTCTCCGTGGCGCGACCGCACCCCGGAAGAGAATCTTGACCTGTTCCGCCGGATGCGTGCCGGTGAGTTCCAGGAGGGCGAAAAGACCCTGCGTGCCAAGATCGATCTGGCCAGCCCCAACATGAACATGCGTGACCCGGCTATCTACCGCATCAAGTACGCCGAGCATCACCGTCAGGGCAGCAAGTGGTGCATCTACCCGATGTACGACTTCGCACACCCCATTCAGGATGCCATTGAGGGCATCACCCACAGCATGTGCAGTCTGGAGTTCGAGAACCACCGTCCGCTGTACAACTGGGTCATCGAGAACATTTTCGGCACTGCCTTCCCCAAGCAGCGTGAGTTTGCACGCCTGAACATGACCAACACCGTCATGAGCAAGCGCTATCTGCGTGAGCTGGTGGAAATGGGCATCGTGGACGGCTGGGACGACCCCCGTATGCCCACCCTGTGCGGTCTGCGCCGCCGCGGCTACACCCCCACCTCCATCTTCACCTTTGTGCGCGAGGCCGGCATTTCTAAATCCGACAACCTGATCGACATGCGCCAGCTGGAAGCCTGCATCCGCAGCGAGCTGGACCTGACCGCTCAGCGCCGCATCGCCGTGCTGGACCCCGTGAAGCTGGTCGTGGATAACTACCCGGAGGACAAGACCGAGTACTTTGATGTAGCCAACAACCCCAACCGCGAAGCCAACGATACCACCACCCGCAAGGTGGCCTTTACCAAAGAGCTGTGGATCGAGAATGAGGACTTTGCCGAGGTGCCGCCTCCCAAGTTCAAGCGCCTGACCATTGGCGGTGAGGTGCGTTTGATGGGCGCTTACATCGTCAAGTGCACCGGCGTGGAGAAGAATGCCGATGGCAGCATTGCCGCCATCCACTGCACCGCCGACCTTGAGACGGGCAACGGCAATCCCGCCGACGGCCGCAAGGTCAAGGGCACCATCCATTGGGTGAGTGCCGCCCATGCCGTGGATGCCGAGGTGCGCCTGTACGACAAGCTGTTCACCGAGGCCAACATGAACGCCATCCCCGAGGGCAGCGATTACAAGGATTACCTGAACCCGGAAAGCGTTGTTGTGTGCAAGGGCTGCAAGCTGGAAGAAAGCCTGAAGGATGCAAAGCCCGGTGAGAAATTCCAGTTCGTGCGCACCGGCTTCTTTACCCCGGACTCCAAGAACCCCGGCGTTTACAACCGCGTCGTCACCCTGCGCGACAGTTTCAAACCCGCAAAGTAAAAAATATATCACGTCAAAAGGGAGCATTTGATCTTTTATGAAGAAACTCACCCGGAATGTTATCATCATGGCTGTTGTCACTGTCATTATGGCAGTTGTGCTCGGCCTGTATATCAAGAGCACCGGCACTGTGCCCGCTGCCGACAACGCCGCCAGCCTGACGGATGGCATCTATACGTCCAGCGCTCAGGGCTGCCTGAGTGATGTGACCGTCACCGTCACCGTCACCGGTGGCCGGGTGACCGGTGTGGAGATCGATGCTTCCGGCGAGACTCCCGAACTGGGCGGCACTGCTGCTGAAACTCTGGCAGACCAGCTGACCAAGGCCGGTTCCACCAGCGGTGTGGACGCTGTTGCCGGTGCTACCATGACCAGCGATGCGGTGTTCACCGCTATGGACGACTGCCTGAGCCAGGCACAGTAAGCCGTCCCGGTATCATCTGTAAAAAACGAAGGCTCTGCGGCAAAATGCTGCAGAGCCTTTTTTGTATGCAAAAAACCCCCTCCGGGCTGACCCGGAGGGGGTTCGTGTTGCTTTCAGGAGATCTTACTTGCCCATGGCGTGCTTTGCTGCCAGCATACCGAAGGTGTAGCAGCGGCCCAGAGACAGGCCAGTCTGGTGGAACGGATAGTCCGCGCCGCCGTAGAACACGCCGCCCACGTTGCCGACGCAGTACAGGCCGTCGATGACGTTGCCGTCAGCATCCAGAGCCTGACCGTTGGCGTTGGTGTTCACGCCGCTGTCGATGGAGGACACGCGGATGTGCTTGCGGATGCCCCAGAAGGGAGCGGTGACGATCTTGTGCATGTAAGCGCTCTTCTTACCGAAGTCCACGTCAGTGCCCTTGTCGCACAGCTCGTTGTAGCGGTCGATGGTCTTCTGCAGCTCGTCTGCAGGCACGCCCAGTAGACCGGCCAGCTCTTCGATGGTGTCGGCCTTGTAGGTATCGATGAGGTTGGTGAACACGCCCTGCGGGTTCTCCACGGCACCGGGGATGTACTTGGTCATCACCGGCTCGGGGATGGGGCTGTTGGCGTAGCTCATGTAGTCGTTATCGTAGATCTGGCAGTACCAGCCCAGAGAACCGTCCGGATGGTTTGCATCCACGTTGTTGCCGTTGAACTTGGGCACATACTTGGTGATGTTGCCCATGTAGACAAAGCCGGTGTCCTCGTTGCAGAAGCGCTTGCCCTCCATGTTGACGTACAGGAACGGTTCCTCGTACATCAGGCCGGAGTCGAAGTCGTGCATCATCTTGGTGTGGCCCAGATTTTCCATCTTTGCACCTGCATCGATGGCCATGATGTGGCCGTCGCCGGTCTTCTGGTACTGCTTCTTGTCGAAGCCGTCCACATCGGGGCACCAGCGCTTGACCATGGCCTCGTTGTTCATGTAGTCGCCGGTGGCCAGAATGACACCCTTGGAAGCGTTGAACTGGATGTACTTGCCGTTTTCGTCCTTTGCGATGACGCCGGTCACCTTGCCGTTCTCATGTACCAGCTTGACGGCGGGGGTGTTGAAGAAGGTCTCCAGATTGGAGTTCTTGGCCTGCACGTTCTCCAGCACAGTGGCCAGCACGTCGCCCACGTTCTTGGGCTTGGGGCCGATCCACGGAGCAAAGAAGTAGCAGTGCTCATCGCCGAAGTCGTAGGTGTCCATGCGGTCCTTCCACACGCCGGTCAGATCCTGGCTGGTGCACATGTAGGCGAAGATCTCCTTCTCGTCGTTGTGCAGCAGGTCGGAGGGGTTCTTGTTGCTGTCCACGAGGCTGCCGTCGCCGTACTCGGTCTGGTCGGTCAGGCCGGCGCGGTTCAGATACCACATCAGAGCTTCTTCGGAGTTCTCGACGTAGGCGTTCAGCAGGCTGGTATCGGCACGCCAGTCGCACAGGCCGTTGGTCATGTGCACCCACATCTTCTTGCCCGCGTCGGTGGACTTGGACTTGATGATGGCAGAGCCGCAGTTGCCCTGGCTGACCACGATGCTCTGCTTCTGCAGCAGGGCCACATGGCCGCCCAGCTCGGCAGCCCAGCCTGCGGCGGGCACACCGGCAGCACCGGCACCCACGACGACCACGTCAAAGTCCTTGGTCTCGTCGGGAGTGATGTCGCCCAGCTCGCACACAGAGGACTCCACTTCCTCCACGCTCAGGCTGTCGGGGACAACGGTCTCGGCCTTGTTGGCCTCGGTGGGAGCAACGGCCACGCCCTTGGCCTGATTGATGCAGCTCTCGGCAGCCTTCCGGATGGCGTCGGAGGTGATGGTTGCGCCGGAGTGGCCGTCCACCTCGCTGGACTGTGCGTCCAGAATCTTCTTGACCATCTCATCGGCGATGTCGGCACCGTAGCCCTTGGTCTCGTTTGCAACGTCGATCTGCACATCGGTGATGGCATCAGCGCTGAAGGTCATGGTCACGGTGACGGGGGTGGCGGTGTTGATGCCGGTAGCGGTGGCGCTGTAGGTGCCTGCAGTGTAGGTGCCTGCGGCGGTGCTGCTGGAAGCGCCGCTGTTGCCGCAGCCTGCCAGCAGACCCGCAGCCATAGCAGCTGCCAGAGTCATCGAGAGTGTCTTTTTTGCGTTCATGTTTTTTCCTCCTTCTTAAGAAAAACAATGATTTGCAAGGGTGTTGATTTGTTTCGTCGGAAACGTTTCCGTTTCGGATTGATCTTATAATACACCTTTCCGGCGCAATAATCAATCGTTTTTTGCGATTTACTGCAAAATCGGCCTGATGCACAAATTTGCACCCCCTGTTTTTGTGGAAATGTTCCAAAAATAGTGACAAATTTAGCGGAAACGATTCCGTAGCCGTGCAACAAACTTTGAGAATTGCAGGAAAACCCCTCTATAAATTATTTTTCACCAAAATATTGACACAGCAATTTTGTCATGTTATACTTTCTTAGATTTTGAAAGACGAATCGAGTTTGTAAGAGTTTTTCAAAGCAATTTACCTACGGACCGCCCATCGGGGGCTAAGGCCATACGGACAGCCGGGTCCACT
>ENA-OPAG01001009-OPAG01001009.1-human-gut-metagenome-genome-assembly--contig:-NODE-1009-length-15503-cov-2.947437_pt1 | contig 15503 bp, 10 predicted proteins | sample MGYA00241053_ERZ501422 | MGnify/ENA primary metagenome ERZ501422 (study PRJEB25962, sample SAMEA2042619) | human gut metagenome | biome: human gut; feature: human-associated habitat; material: faeces... | reverse complement strand
AGGAAGCCGCCATATCTGCTCAAAATTTTGAACGCGCTGCCATATTAAGGGATCAGGCAAAAGAGCTATCCGGACAAATTGAAAAGATGAAGGGAGAATGGAAAGGCGGTGATCATGAGCATTTAGTTGTTACAGAAGAAGACGTAGCTGAGGTGGTTGCCAAGTGGACAGGTGTCCCCCTTCAGAATCTGAAACAGAAGGATTCTGAACGTCTGCTTCATTTGGAAGAAGAACTTCATAAACGTGTTATTGGGCAGGAAGATGCCGTAACTGCTGTTGCCAAGGCAATCCGGCGCGCCAGAGCAGGGATGAAAGATCCGAAAAGACCAATTGGTTCGTTTCTGTTTCTTGGTTCTACCGGTGTTGGTAAGACAGAATTGGCAAGGGCGTTGGCAGAAACTATGTTTGGCAGTGAGAAGAATATGCTTCGCTTTGATATGTCTGAGTATATGGAGAAACATGAAGTATCGCGCCTTGTTGGGGCACCTCCAGGATATGTAGGATATGAAGAGGGCGGGCAATTAACGGATGCCGTTCGCAGGAATCCATATAGTGTCATTCTTTTTGATGAAGTGGAAAAAGCACATGCAGACTTTTTTAATATCTTACTACAGGTACTTGATGATGGACGCTTAACAGATGGGCAGGGACGTACCGTTGATTTTACAAACTGTGTCATTATTATGACAAGTAATCTTGGATCAGGATTGTTACGCGGCAAAGAGAAGAAATTGGGCTTTATTGATAAGAATGAAGACAAGAAAGATTTTGAAAGTGCAAAAGCCATGATTATAGACCAGGTCAAACATACTTTTCGACCTGAATTTATTAACAGGATTGATGAGATTATCGTTTTCCATCCGCTGACTACAGAAAATCTATCAGAAATCGCAAAACTCCTTTTAAAAGCAGTGGAAAAGAAATTGGAACATCTTCATTTGAAAATGGATGTTTCTGAAAAAGCTCGCAATCATTTGATTGCAGACGGTTCTGATTTTGAATATGGTGCACGGCCTTTGAAAAGAACTATTCAAAAAGAAGTGGAAGATGAAATTTCTGAATTATTATTATCAGGAAAGCTGAAAGGGAAGAGTACCATCCATGTAGATGTTGGTGAAAAAAACAATCTGGTGTTTAATGCAGACTAAGGCTTATCGGTAAAAAGTAGTATAATGGGCATAGGGACGATCTCTATGTCCATTTTATATTGCGGGAGAGATTGACGAATATGAACTCAAAAACCAAGACAAAGTTTATATGTCATAATTGTGGAGCAGAAACGCCTAAGTGGATGGGTAAATGCCCCAATTGTGGAGAATGGAATTCATTAGAGGAAAAAATAGAAGGAAGTATTCCCAAAAGCATACGAACGTTATCTTTTCAATCCGGAAACGAACCTACCAGTTTAACTGATATAGAAATAAAAGATACAGATAGAATGAAATTGGGAATAACAGAATTAGATCGTCCATTAGGAGGCGGTATAGTCTCCGATTCCGTTATTCTTTGGGGTGGAGAACCGGGAATCGGAAAATCAACTCTTATTTTACAAATATGTGATTCATTTACAAAGATGGGAAAAACTGTACTATATTGCAGTGGTGAGGAATCAGATATACAGATTAAAATGAGAGCAGAACGGCTTTCTGTAAATACAGAGGGATGTTTTGTTTTTGCTGAGAGCAATTTAGAAACAATTCTTGCCGAGGTAGATAAACTACATCCGGATATGGTTATTATTGATTCTATACAAACCACTTATCTTCCTAACAGTTCTTCAGCAATGGGGAGTCCGACACAAATCAGGGACTGCACAGCAATACTTGTAAAGATAGCTAAAGAATCAGGGATTATCGTAATGATTATCGGGCATGTTACAAAAGAGGGAAATATTGCGGGTCCGCGTATATTAGAACATATGGTAGATGTGGTTTTTTATTTGGAAGGAGATAGAAACTATCAATTTCGTGTGCTTCGTACTGTGAAAAATCGATTTGGTTCTACATCTGAATCAGGACTCTTTGTAATGGGGCGGAAAGGATTGAAAGGGATTGATGATCCGTCTAAGTATCTTCTAAAAGGAATACAAAAAGCTCCTGTATCTGGAAGTACAGTTGCTGCCTGTATGGAAGGCTTACGTCCAATCTTGATTGAGGTACAGGCACTTACAGTTCATTCCGTACTGGCAGTTCCGCGTAGAATTGCATCTGGTTACGATTTTAATAGATTGGTTATTTTACTTGCCGTACTGGAAAAAAAGGGGGAAATTCCATTTTCTGCTGATGATGTATATCTCAATGTGGCAGGTGGCTATAAATTAAAAGAAACAGCAGCGGATTTATCAGTAGCACTGGCATTATTTTCCGTAAAATATGATATACCTTTGAAAAAATTCTGTATGGCTTTAGGTGAAATTGGATTAACCGGTGAAATCCTCCCTGTTTCTAAGTTAAGCTTACGACTCAAAGAGGCGGTCAAAATGAATTTTACTGAATTTGTCCTCCCCGCGAGGAATCAGGAAGAGGCCGAAAACTATTTTAAAGATAATCACCGGGAGGAATTACTCTCGCATGTGGTATTTATAAATCATTTGGAAGAGGCGATCCATTTTTTTAAATCACAGGTGTGAGATAAGAGAAAGGTTTGTTTTTCAATCCGTTATGATTGTGCTATTATAATTAAAATGTGTAAATGTAGTATTTCAGAAATTATTTTATGGAAACTAAAGAGGAATTTATGATATGCCGGAAAAAGTATTAAAGGCCATATTTATTCTGCTTTTTTCTGTATTGGGAATAGTGTTGTCTACCCAGACGGAACCGTTGCTTACTGCAGTCATTCCTAAAAACGTTTTGACCGAGACAATTTTGGGAATTACAATTTTATCATTGAGTGTCATGCTGATAGGCGGAATTTTAGGTGCACTTGTAGGACGAGTCATTTCGGGCTATTTGATTAGCAGTTTGTTTGCCTTTACATCCCGAGTCGAAAAATCACTGCTGCTTATATCGACACAGGATCTTATAATTGGTACTTTAGGATTATTTGCAGGGCTTATTATAGCTAATTTAGTTGGATTGGCGTTTGGCAGTATTCCATATATAGGTCCTTATGTATCTGTGGCTCTCAGTATAATTTTGGGATATATCGGAATGCACCTGACGATTTCCAAAAAGGCCGAAATTGCAGGATGGTTTCATTTCAAGGCAGAATCCGGTACAAAACAGAAAAAGAAAAAAGTAGGGAAACTGCTTGATACGAATATTATTATTGATGGACGTATTTTGAATATTTATCAGTCTGGTTTTTTAGAGGGGCCAATCATCGTTCCTGTTTTTGTGCTGGAAGAATTACAGAAAATTGCTGATTCAGCAGATGTATTGAAAAGAAATCGCGGACGTCGGGGATTGGATATTCTTAATCAGATAAAAAAGAAAAGCAAAGATGAACTGATTATTTTGACGGAAGATTTTGAGGAGATTAATGAAGTTGATTCTAAATTAGTAAAACTAGCGAGAACTCATGGCTATAAAATTATTACTAATGATTATAATCTAAATAAGGTTGCGGAATTACAAGGGGTTGCGGTATTAAATATCAATGAACTTATTATTGCATTAAAACCGGCTGTTATTCCGGGGGAAGAAGTGTATGTCCAATTAGTAAAAAATGGCAAGGAAGAAGGACAAGGTGTGGCGTTTTTAGATGATGGGACAATGATCGTGGTCGAAAATGGGAGCCAATTTATCGGACAGGAAATACCTGTTATTATTGCATCCGTCTTGCAAACAAAAGCCGGACAAATAATTTTCGCAAAAGCTAAATTAGAGAGTGGATATGATGAATAGCCTTGTCTTAGTAGCGGCGGGAGAGGGAACCCGTATAGGCGGCTCAATAAATAAACTGCTCATGGAGATGCATGGACATCCTTTAATCTGGTATACCTTTAAAAATATTTTAGACAGTAAACTACTAGATGAAATCGTCATTGTTGTGAAAGATACTGAAAAAAGTCAATTTCAACAGATTCTTTCAGAATTTAAACATGCCATTCCGATTAAATGGGGACAAGGTGGAAATACGCGTGTAGATTCTGTCATCAATGGAATTTCTCAAATATCTTCTAAATCGGAGAAACTCCTGATTCATGATGGAGCGCGTCCATTGGTCGGCGGAGACGCGATAGATCAAATTCTTAACAAGCTGGGGCCTGCGCATCCAGCCGTCATTTTTGCGCTTCCCTGTATAGATACAATGAAGGAGATAAACGATGAACAAGTGAAGAAAACGGTAGACCGTTCGAAACTTTATCGTGCCCAGACACCGCAAGGGGTGCTTACGGCTTTGTACAAAAAAGCTTTATTGCAAATAAAGTCATTAAAGAATATAACAGATGATTCCTCGATATTTGAGGCGGCAAAGATTCCGGTCACAATTATTCCCGGACGCGAGAACTTTTTTAAAGTAACCACGACGGAAGATTGGAACCGCTTTAGCAATATGATATATCCAAGCAAAATACCAGCTTACATCAGAGTCGGAGAGGGGTATGACATCCATCGTTTTGAGGTATCTCGCCCTTTATTTTTGGGTGGAATAAAAATTGCTGATTCTGGTGGATTATCGGGGCATTCCGATGCGGATGTTCTGATTCATGCGATTATGGATGCATTGCTGGGAGCTGCAGGACTACCTGATATAGGCCACTTTTTCCCTGATAGTGATGTCCGGTTTGATGGGGCATGCAGTTTGGAATTACTTAAACAGGTAAGTCGGCACATTACGAAACAAAATTATTTGATTGGTAATATAGACAGTACTGTTATTGCAGAAAAACCCAAAATATCCGAGTATATAGAAGCAATGAAAGCCATAATGTCTGCTTCGTTAAATATTTCAAAAAATCAAATCAATATAAAGGCCACGACGAATGAAAAATTAGGGGATATTGGCCGCGGGAAAGGTATTGCGGCACTTGCATCAGTCATATTATTCAGGAGGGAATATAATGAATAAAGAATTTAAAGTCCGTTTTGCTCCAAGTCCTACCGGTCCATTTCATATCGGCGGAGCAAGATCTGCATTATTTAACTGGTTAGTTGCCCGTCATCAAAATGGGAAGTTTTTAGTGCGCATTGAAGATACAGATCTGGCCCGTTCCACAAGAGAATCTGAAGAAAATATAAAAAAAGCGATGAAATGGCTTGGTTTGTATTGGGATGAAGGTATTGACATAGGTGGTGAGAACGGACCTTATCGACAGACAGAAAGACTTCCACTTTATAATGCAGCTGTTCAGCGTCTCCTTGAGGAAGGGAAAGCTTATTATTGCTATTGTTCAGCGGATGAATTGGAGGAAAGCAGAAAGGAGCAGTTGAAGGAAGGGAAAACACCTATATATAATAACCATTGCAGCCATTTAACCGAAAAACAGATCGAACAATATAAGTCGGAGGGACGTAAACCCGCAATCCGCCTTCGCGTTCCTAAAGATGGTGTATTTGCGTTCGATGATATGGTTCGCGGGCATGTGGAATTTCAAGCAGCTGGTGTAGGTGATTTTATTATTGTTAAATCAGACGGAATCCCCGTTTATAATTTTGCGGTAGTCATTGATGACGCATCTATGGGAATTACCCATGTTATTCGTGCGGAAGAGCATTTATCTAATACCCCGCGTCAAATTGCTATATATCAGGCACTCGGATATGAAATCCCAAAATTTGGACATATATCTCTTATTCTCGGATCTGACCACAAAAAAATGAGCAAACGTCACGGAGCGACTTCTGTGGATGAATATCGTAAAATGGGATATCTCCCGGATGCAGTGGTTAATTACCTGGCTCTTCTTGGCTGGTCGCCTAAAGGTGAGCGGGAAATTTTCAGCCGGGAGGAACTCATTTCGGAATTTTCAATGAAACGTGTTTCTGCTAATGATGCAGTATTTGATATTGAAAAATTAAATTGGATTAATTTCCAATATATGAAGAAGTTATCGCCTGATGAACTTTTCCAAGTAGCACTGCCGTTTCTTGTTGAAGCGGGATATGTATCATTGCCGCTTTCTTTAGAAAAGGAACAGTGGCTGAAAGATGTTGTATGGTTCGTCCGCGACCATTTGTACTATGGAGCACAAACGCCAGAAAATGTAAAAATATTTTTTGAGACACATCCTAAAATTACTGATGAAGAAAAGATTTCTATTATGAAACAGGAAAACAGTGCCGTACTTATCCGTCAATTTGCTGATGCATTGAACGCATTGGATTCCTTTGATGAGGATTCCATCAAAAAGTGCTTTTCATTCTTGATGAAGAAAACCGGAATTAAGGGAAAAGCGGCATTTGAACCTATAAGAATTGCGTTGACCGGAGAAACACATGGCCCTGGCTTATATGCTATGATTGCTTTATTTGGGAAGAAGAAATCCGTACAGCTTTTAAAAGACAGCCTCCAATATTGTTAAAATGTGATTTAAACTATTTCTGAAAAATATTTACCGGAATTTACCGGAAATTTTTATCTGATAACCAAGACCTCCGAATGGGGGTCTTAGTTTTAATCTGAAAGGGTTTTACTTTTACGAAACGGATATGAACAGGCTATTGACGCTTGCTTGGATAAATTATACAATCATACAAATATCTATACATGTACGAAATAATATTAGGGGAGTTAATATTTAAATGGATTTTGAACTTATACAACGTGCATTGCCAATTCTGCTTATGGGTGCGGGGGTAACAATAGAAATTACTGCATTCAGCGTAGCAATAGGTTTTTTTATTGGTCTCTTTGTTGGGATTGCCCGTATATCGCAGTTTAAAATATTACAAATAATGGCAGCGGTTTACGCGGACTGTATACGTGGAACACCATTGCTGGTACAGATCTTTTTGATTTACTTTGCATTGCCCATGGCAATCGGTCAGCGGGTAGAACCTTTTATCGCAGCAGTCGCGGCTTGTGGAATAAATAGTGGTGCTTACGTTTCTGAAATTTTTCGCGCAGGAATTCAAGCCATTGATGTGGGACAAATGGAAGCTGGACGTTCATTGGGCCTCACCTGGTGGCAAACTATGCGTTTCATTATATTGCCACAAGCATTTAAAAATATTTTACCGCCTTTGGGAAATGAATTTATTGCAATGTTAAAAGATTCTTCTCTGGTATCTGTTATTGGATTTGAGGAACTCACAAGACGCGGTCAATTGATTATTGCACAAACCTATGGTTCATTTGAAATTTGGATGACCGTAGCAGTTTTATATTTAATAATGACAATGGCGATTTCAAGGATTGTAGCATTTCTGGAAAAGAGATAATTATGGATGAAGAAAAATATATTATTGATATAAAGCATATAGGGAAAAAGTTTGGAAATTTAACTGTTTTAAAAGATATAAGTAGTAAAATCAAGAAAAATGAAGTAGTTGTCATTATAGGCCCTTCCGGTTCGGGAAAAAGCACTTTTTTACGATGCCTTAATGGATTGGAAACCGTTACATCAGGAGTTATTACTTTTGACGGGATGCCCTTGGATGGAGAAAAGCATCTTAATATTGTACGTACTGAGGTAGGAATGGTATTTCAAAAATTTAATTTATTTCCACATATGTCAGTGATACAAAATATTATGCTGGCTCCCATGAAGGTTCGGGGAATAAGGAAAGAAGAAGCCTATGAAAGAGGAATACAGTTACTTCGCAAAGTTGGACTTGAAGATAAAGCAAAATATAAGCCAAACCAATTGTCAGGAGGTCAGCAGCAACGCGTAGCCATTGCGAGAGCGCTTGCGATGAAACCAAAAGTTCTTTTGTTCGATGAGCCGACTTCTGCACTGGATCCGGAAATGGTTCATGAGGTGCTGGATGTCATGAAAGAAGTGGCGGAAGAAGGTATGACTATGGTAGTTGTTACGCATGAAATGGGCTTTGCCAAAGAAGTGGGTACAAGAATACTCTTTTTGGACAGCGGGATGATTTTGGAAGAAGGAACTCCGGATGAGATTTTTAAAACCCCGAAAGAAGAAAGGACAAAATCCTTCCTGGCTCAAGTATTGTAAGGTGAAATATTATTTATCATTGACTCTATCTATGATTTGTGGTAATGTTAATTCGTGTCCGAATGGGGCAAAGTAGTAATATTTTTAGGAGGAACATTTTATGAAAGGTACAGTTAAGTGGTTCAGTGCAGACAAAGGCTTCGGCTTTATTGAAAGAGAAGAAGGCGGCGACGTTTTCGTTCATTACTCTGCAATTCAGACAGAAGGATTTAAAACACTGAGTGAAGGTCAGAAAGTAGACTTCGATATCATTGATGGTGCAAGAGGTCCTCAGGCTGCTAATGTAAAAGTGGTAGACTGATCACTTACTGAAGCTATAAAGCGTAGGTTTTTGATTCAAAAAGCAGGATCAAATTTTGATTCTGCTTTTCTATTGCCATTTAGTAAATTTTTCTTCTACACAGTTAATGTTTGGAGAGCATTTTATAAATAATTGGTATAATTAGCAGCAATTGTAATTTTCATTTTACATTCGTATCAAATACATTCAAATATCTAATAAAATAGACATCTAACCGATTATTATCAATTTGAAAATTTAGAGGAATATACTATAATAACTATAAAGAGCAGTACATAAATTGCTCATTCGTGAAAGGGGGATTCATTTATGGAATTGACAGTTAGAGGGAAAAATCTTGAAATCACAGAAGCTTTACGTACTTATGTAGAAAAACACACCGGAAAGATACAAAGATATTTTGATAAACCGATTAAAATCAATGTACTCCTTAGAATTTCAAACATGACTAAAACCTGTGAAGTAACTGCATTTGTGGATGGTGTTATTCTTCGTGGTGTTGAAAAATCTGATGATATGTATAAGTCTATTGACTTGGTTTTTGACAAGGTCGAACGTCAGATTCACAAATATAAAACCCGTTTGGCCAAACGTTTTAAAGAATCTAATGTTCTAAACAAACAGTTTGTCAGTGAGAAAGAATCCGTACCAGGCGAGAGTGAATTTGAGATTGTCAGACAAAAGCGTTTTACTATTAACCCAATGTCTCCGGAAGAAGCTATTTTACAAATGAATTTATTGGGGCACAATTTCTTTATGTTTTTTAATTCTGAAACAGAAGCGATGGCTGTCGTTTATCGCAGAGATGACGGAAAATACGGTTTAATTGATGCTGCAAAATAAGAATTAAATGAAGTGATTGAAAAAGGGCGGTTTTATCCGCTCTTTTTTGACTATATGTCTATGTTTTGCTAAAATATACTAGATATTCGTGTAAATGAAAATTGTTTTTGCTGGTAAGATAAGGAGTATTTTAATGTTCAATAAGTTTTTTGACCGTTTATTTAACGGTTCCAATGAACGTGATATAAAGAAAATGCGGCAGCTTGTGGAAGAAAAAATCAACCCGCAGGAATCAGCATTGAAGAAACTGAGTGATTCTTCTTTGGCAAATAAGACTAATGCGTTTAAGGCACGACTTGCAAAAGGTGAGACTTTGGATGATATTCTGCCAGATGCATTTGCTGTCATAAGAGAAGCTTCCCGCCGTGTGTTAGGAATGAGGCAGTTCGATGTCCAGCTTATCGGCGGTATTATTCTGCACCGTGGCAACATTGCAGAAATGGGTACGGGAGAAGGCAAGACTCTCGTCGCTACGGCACCGGTATATTTGAATGCATTAGAGGGCAAAGGGGCTCATGTTATTACTGTCAATGACTACTTGGCTAAGCGTGATAGTGAATGGATGGGGCAAGTATATAAATTCTTAGGATTATCGGTTGGCCTTATTGTGCATGATTTGGATTTTGAACAACGAAAAATTGCTTATAATTCAGATATTACTTATGGGACAAACAATGAATTCGGGTTTGATTATTTACGTGACAACATGGTGAGCAGTTTGGATCAAATGGTACAGCGGCCTCTCCATTATTGCTTAATTGACGAAGTAGATAGTATTCTCATTGATGAGGCACGTACGCCGCTTATTATTTCTGGCCCGGGCCAAAAATCTACAGATAATTATTATGTGATGTCTAAATTAGTTCCTCAACTTAAATTAGGAGAGGATTATACCATTGATGAAAAACAGAAAACTGTTGCACCGACTGAAGCCGGCGTGTCAAAAATGGAAAAAATGCTTAAGGTCGATAACCTTTATGATACAGATAATCTGGAACTGAATCATCTTTTTGTACAAGCACTGCGCGCACAGGCCATGATGGAGCGTGACCGTGATTATGTCGTTAAAGATGGAGAAGTTGTTATTGTTGATGAGTTTACAGGACGATTAATGTATGGCCGCCGGGACTCCGACGGACTACATCAAGCTATAGAAGCAAAAGAAGGATTGCAAGTACAACGTGAAAGCCAAACCTTAGCAACGATCACATTTCAAAACTATTTCAGAATGTATGATAAACTGGCAGGCATGACTGGAACGGCGAAAACAGAAGAACAGGAATTTATTAAAATCTACGGACTTGAAGTTTTCCAAGTTCCTACCAATAGACCTGTCCAACGAAAAGATCTGCCTGATGTTATTTTTAAGACGAAACGTGGCAAGTACAGGGCGGTTGTCCGTGAAATTGAAAGGCGCCACGCTACCGGGCAGCCAATGCTTATTGGTACAACGTCTATTGAACAGTCGGAACAACTGAGTCATATGCTGAAAGAGGCTGGTATTGTCCATAATGTATTAAATGCGAAATATCATGAACTAGAAGCACAAATTGTAGCACAGGCCGGGCAAAAAGGCCAAGTTACTATTGCGACCAACATGGCCGGTAGGGGAACTGATATTGTTTTAGGTGAAGGAGTATCCGAGCTGGGAGGTTTGGCAATCATCGGTACAGAACGTCACGAAAGCCGAAGGATTGACAATCAGCTGCGCGGACGTGCGGGCCGCCAGGGAGACCCCGGTTCCAGTCAATTTTTCTTGTCACTTGAGGATGACTTGCTCCGCATTTTTGGTGGAGATAACATCAAGAAGTTCATGGAAAAAATGGGACTGGAAGAGGATGAAGAAATCAGAAGCAGTATGGTTTCAAGCGCTATTCAGAAAGCCCAAAAACGGGTAGAGGAAAGAAACTTTGATATCCGAAAATATGTGCTTGAATATGATGATGTTATGAATCAGCAGCGTAAAGTTGTTTATGAACAACGTCGTAAAATCCTTGAAGGCCAGGATATGAAAGACCAAATTTTAAATATGGTAGACATGCTTATCAATCATGGACTGGAAACATATGCGAATCCGAAGCTTTATCCGGAAGAATGGGATTTTGATGCACTGATAAAATATTGTGAAAAGTATTTTCTTGCCCCCGGTGAAGTTAAACTTGATGAAATTGAGAATATGAGCCGCGAAGAAATTGGGCGGAAACTCATGGATATCGCGCATGAAACCTATGAAGCAAGGGAAAAGTCCATTGGATCTTCCATGATGCGTGAATTGGAAAAGGCTGTCATGCTTAAGGTTGTTGATTCCAAGTGGATGGAACACTTGGATGATATGGATATGTTGAAAGAAGGAATTGGACTTCGTTCATATGGGCAGCGAAATCCGATTGTTGAATATAAGGTGGAAGCATTTAATATTTTCAGTGAAATGCAGCAGTCTATGATTGAAACAATCATTTTATATCTCTATCATATTCAAATCCAATTTACACCGAGTCCGGAAAATGATGATCCTTCTAAAAAAGAAAGAATTGATTCTTCTGTGAATAATTCTGAAGTGAGCGAAAATGATAAATGATAATTTTTAATAGATAAAACTGAAAGCGAGATGATTAACAGATGTTGGAAGATTTGAAAAAAACATTGACAGAACTGCTTGAACATGAAAAAGAAATAAGGGATTCACTTTGACTTACCTCAATTAGAGGAGAAAATTAGAAGTTATGATGTAGAAATGAGTGATCCGTCTTTTTGGGAAAACGGAGACCATGCGAAAGAAATATCTCAAAAAGCTACTGAAGCAAAAGCTGCTTATGACACGTATACCCGCCTTTTTGCACGTGCAGAGAGCATAAAAGAATTGCTCGATATGGCCATTGAAGAAAATGACCAGGACATGGAAGGTGAACTGGAAGAAGAGATCAATGAGCTAAAAGATATATTAGACAAGAAGGAAATAGAACTGCTCCTAAACGATGAGTACGATGCGAATAATGCAATTATTACTTTTCATGCCGGGGCAGGTGGCACGGAAGCACAGGACTGGACTGAAATGCTGATCCGCATGTACATTAAATGGGCGGAGTCAGAGGGGTTTGTGCTGGAAGAATTGAACATGCTTCCCGGAGATGAAGCGGGTGTCAAAAGTGCAGAGTATATGGTTCGTGGGAAATTTGCCTATGGTTTATTGAAATCCGAGAAAGGCGTTCACCGCTTAGTTCGTATTTCTCCTTTTGACGCGGCAAAGCGGAGGCATACCTCTTTTTCTGCGGTTGATGTAATGCCTGAAATTGGTGACGATATAGAAATTGATTTGAATATGGCTGATGTACGTGTTGATTACTATCGTGCAAGTGGTGCAGGCGGTCAGCATATCAATAAAACAAGTTCTGCAGTGCGAATGACACATATTCCCACGGGAATTGTTGCAGCCTGTCAAAATGAACGTTCTCAGTTTCAAAATAAAGAACAGTGCCTGCGTTTGCTGAAAGCAAAATTGTTTGAACTGGAAATGCAGAAACGCGAACAGGTAAAAAAGGGGATTGAAGGTGAACAGCAAGCCATTGAATGGGGAAGTCAAATACGTTCTTATGTATTCCAGCCGTATACATTGGTGAAGGATAATCGTACCGGTATCGAAACGGGAAACATTCAATCAGTTATGGATGGAGGATTAAACCCATTCATTGAGGGATTCTTGAAGCATAAGAAGTTTAATAATGCGTAGTCCTTATCCCCGATTAATTTGAAGGATTGATTATGATAAAAACTTATCCGCATAATATATTTAAGATATTGGCCGCAATAATACTTCTCGGGGTAATAGCAGCGGGATACATTTCATGGCAGCGATACAATGTAGAAGCTCATGCGACTACTGTTGAAATGGTTTATGATTATAACAACATTTTAGAAAGCGCGTCTGTCGAAAGCACCTCTGCAGACGAGCTCTTTTCCCTGTATAAAAGAAGTGGCATTACATCATTGGCTGTATATGATGAAACGCCAAAAAAACTTGCGGATCATGGATATATTGCAGTATATCATGGCTCAGAGCTTATATCGCATATGTCTAATCCGCTTATTCGTGGAAATCGTATTTATATTGCATCTACGAATACTTCTGAGGGTATAGAATATTTTGACGAACTCAAAGGGCAATTGAAACGTCTTTTAAGAAAAGATGATTTTCATATTATTCATTTAAACAACGAAGAATTGCTTGAAATAAATGCCAACTATGAACGCTTTTTAAATATGCCACTTGGTATATTTAAGACTACTGTAAAAAAGGTGGAACAAACCGGATTATACATAGTTCTTCGGCCGATGAATGTTCCACATGCAACTCGTGAGGATATAGATCAATTTTTCAGTGTGGTTGATTCATCGGGAAAGATTAGCGCCATACTTTTCCAAGGAAAAGAAGCACTTGGTTACCCGTCACAATTGGAATATTTGTTGGGCGGACTCAAAGAGCGCCATTTACCTGTCGTTTTAATTGAAGCACAAAACCAACTCGGGTTTGAACGGCAGGACGGAACTTTAACATTGTCCGATAAAGACGGCTATAATACTGTTCGTTTATATGCGATGTCTAAAGATGAATTGATCAAACTGGATCCTAAAGAAGCCGCATCACGTTTCTATGTCAGTACCATAGAACGTAATGTCCGGATGAATTTATTCCCTTCATATAAGTTTGCTGCCAATGGAGAAACTTTATCAGAGACAAATGCTCGATATATACACGATGTGACAAACCGGTTGGAAAAACATGGGTTCAATATCGGAAAAGCTTCCGTGATGGAGCCTTATTTCCCATCACGGATACTCCGAGCTGCATCTATAGCTGGAGCAGCCTCTCTTTGCGTGGTAGCAATTCTTTTAATTGTACCTTTTTTAGTTAAGTATGCATGTCCTATAGAAGTCATAGTATTCCTATTCACGCAGACCTTATATTGGACTGGTTATGAGGCCATTCTTCGGCAAGCTCTTGCATTGGGATGTGCGGTTAGTACACCTGTTATCGTGATGTCTTTGTTTATGGATTATTGCGTGCAGAAAAAACAAAGTGCTTTTAAAAATATCGGATGGGGACATTTATTTATTGAAGCTGTATTACTGCTTTGGGGATGCGGAATATTATCCTTAATCGGAGCAATTTATATCAGCGGGATCTTAAGTGATATCCGATTCTTTTTGGAGATGAATATCTTTAGGGGCGTTAAATTAACTTTTATACTGCCTCTTATTTGTGTTTCTCTTATTTATATTCAAAGATTCCCGTTTTTTGGCAAAGTAGTTGTAACTGATAAAGATTTTATCAGTTTTGTAAAGAAATTTTGCCAAATTGACATTAAATTAGGCGTATTGGCACTTATCAGCCTATTGGGGATTATCGGATTTATATTTATCGGGCGCAGCGGAAATAATGGGGCACCTGTACCTTCGTTTGAAATTTCATTAAGACGTTTTCTTGAAGATATTATGTATGCCCGCCCACGGGAAAAGGAATTCCTGTTTGGGCATCCAGCCATTTTAGCGTCATTGGCTGCACTTTATCATCGGTGGCCACAAATTTTACATTATTTTTTAGTTATTGCGATAACGATAGGACAGGGATCCATGGTTGAAACATTTGCTCATATGAGAAGTCCTTTCATCTTAAGTCTAATTAGAGGTATTGATGGATTAGTCGCAGGAACAGCAGTAATGATTATCGTGTTAGTCGGACTCATTATTCTGACACATATAACCGAGTTTTTCGGAGAACGTTATGGAAAAGAATAATATCGTAATCTCCGGATACTATGGATTTAGCAATGCCGGAGATGAGGCTATGTTGTTTGCTGTTCTTCGTGCATTGCATTATGATCCAAAACGTATGCGAATCACTGTTATATCCGGTGATCCCAGGCGTACAGAGAATACATTTCGCGTTCATGCGGTATCCCGTTTTGACGGATATTCGATTTTGAAAAGTGTTTATCAATCCGATTTGTTAATCAGCGGCGGCGGAAGCCTGCTTCAGGATGTGACAAGCTGGAAAAGCATGATGTATTACCTGAGTATTATAGGAATGGGAATATTTTTCCGAAAGAAAGTATTTCTTTACTCCCAAGGAATAGGACCGGTCAGATATCATTGGGGACGATGGATTTTGCGTACAGTAATGAACCATGTTGATGCTATAACCGTCCGTGATAGTGAGTCAAAATTTTTTTTGGAACAACTTGGTGTAAAAAACAGGATTTATTACACTGCGGATGCAGTCTTATCCCTATCTCC
>ENA-OPAG01001005-OPAG01001005.1-human-gut-metagenome-genome-assembly--contig:-NODE-1005-length-15546-cov-3.295656_pt1 | contig 15546 bp, 8 predicted proteins | sample MGYA00241053_ERZ501422 | MGnify/ENA primary metagenome ERZ501422 (study PRJEB25962, sample SAMEA2042619) | human gut metagenome | biome: human gut; feature: human-associated habitat; material: faeces... | reverse complement strand
GAACTATTTTCGACATGTCAGACTCCGTGAAAATACCGACTGTGAGTTGAAACAAACTTTACAAAAAGGGAGATTTTTATCATGAATGAAGCAATATTAAGAGAATACGCAGAGCTGATCGTAAAAATCGGCGCAAATGTACAGAAAGGACAGCGCGTCCGCCTGCAGACCGGTGTTGACCAGGTTCAGCTTGCTACTATGGTCACCGAAGAATGCTACAAAGCCGGTGCCAGCTACGTTGAAGTAATCTGGGAGTGCGGTCCGATCAACAAACTGAATTATCAGTATGCATCCGCAGAAACCCTCGGCACCGTTCAGACCTGGGAGGAAGAGCGCCTCAAACAGATGACCGTAGATCTTCCGGTCCGCATTTTCATTGACTCCTCCGATCCGGATGAGCTTGCCGGCATCTCTGCCGATCTGCTCTCTACCGTCCGTCAGATGCGCGGGAAAGTAACGAAAAAATACCGCGATCAGCTCGACGGAAAACATCAGTGGCTGATCGTTGCCGCTCCGTCACCGGCATGGGCCAGAAAAGTATTCCCGGGCGAGCCGGAGGATATTGCGGTTGAGAAGCTGTGGAATGCTATTTTTGATTGCCTGTATTTAAAAGAAGGCGAAGATGTTGAAAAAATCTGGCAGGCACACTGTGACCGCATGACCCAAAAAGCCAACTGGCTGAATGAACAGGCGTTCCGCAAACTGCATTATACCAGCAAAAACGGCACCGATTTCACAGTTGAACTGATTCCGGACGCAAAGTGGAGCGGCGCTGGTGATATCAACCATATGAACAATACCTTCTATGTCCCGAATATGCCGACCGAAGAAGTTTTCACCAGCCCGATGCGCGGCAAATGTGAAGGCCGCCTCGTTTCCACCAAACCGTTAAGCTGGTCCGGCCAGGTTATCAACAACTTTACCGTTGATTTTAAGGACGGAAAGGTTGTCGACTGCCACGCAGAACAGGGCGAAGAGGTTCTGAAGAAAATGTTCGCGATGGATGAGGGCGCCGCGATGCTCGGCGAGGTTGCACTCGTTCCGAAGGAGTCCCCGATCAACCAGTCCGGTCTGATGTTCTTTAACACTCTGTTCGACGAGAACGCATGCTGCCACGTTGCCGCCGGCGCCGGCTTTTCCGAGGTGCTGGACGGATTTATGGATATGAGTGATGAAGAAATCCTCGCAAAAGGTATCAACGATTCCCTGATCCACGTTGACTTTATGGTTGGATCGGATGACCTGCATATCGTGGGTATTCACGAAGACGGAAGCGAGACCGATGTCTTTGTAAACGGCACCTGGGCTGAGTAATCTGAATAATCATCGCCCCATTCTTTCCATCACTTTGCAAAACACCACCGCCGCAATCGTACTCGCAGCCGTCGCAGCAAGCGCCGGTCCGATTGATCCCTTTCCTTTTTCTCAGTTTGTCGCTTTGGTTTCTGGCCGACAGGACCGGTGTATTCTCTGCTACGGAGTATGCTGAACTGAAGGTTCCTTGCGGTGAACAGATGCAGGTTGTTTTGCAGGATGGCACGGTCGTACAGTTGAACTCGGATACTCGTTTGCGATATCCCAAACAATTTGGGCTGTTCAATCGTAGTGTTGAGCTGTGGGGAGAAGGTTATTTTGTGGTAGCCAAAGAAAAGAACCGTCCGTTTATTGTTGATCTGAAGGGAATCGAGGTGAAGGTGACCGGAACCAAATTTAATGTGAAGGCATATCCTGCAGAGCAGAATGTATGGGTGACACTGGAAGAGGGCGGAGTTCTGCTAAAGGATTCAAAGCATAAGGAGTACCCTCTTGTACCCGGTCAAAGTGCGGAATATAACAGAAAGTCCGGACGTTGCCAGATATCCGAACCGGAAGATATGAACCAGATCTCTTCCTGGCGTTCCAATAGCCTGAACTTTTATCTCACTCCGCTGAAAGAGATCATAAAAGTGATGGAACGGCAGTATGATGTTCATTTCATAGTGCGTGATTCTACTTTATTGAATAACAGGTTTACTCTGTCTACCAGCAAAGTGAACGTTGATGATGTATTGCGTGATTTGGAGGCGGTTTCATGGATACGTTTCTCACAAACAGAAGACGGGGTGTTCGAAGTCTTGAAGAAAGAATAGATGGATTTCATCATTCCCATATAGATAGATGCAGACCAGACAAAAGGGACTGCATCTATTTTTTTAGATGTACTCTGAAACAGAAGACTCATACTTTTTTTCGGGTGAGGTGTTAGCTTATGTGTACTAAAAAGGCCTTTCGGAATATTTATTTTGAATATGAACCAGATGTCTGTACATAAAGATATCACAATGATTATGTGTTTATATGAAGTATTTGTTTACTTTGTTGATGGCCTGTCTCCCGTTTTCCTTTACTCATGGGATTAAGAGCCATCCATCTTTTCTAAATTCGTCCGGACGATGGGTAGTTTGGTCCGAAAAACCTGCTGCATCCTGGCAGGATGCATTCGTTACCGGTAATGGAAGTCATGGAACAATGGTGATGGGACAGCCGGGAGAAGAAAGGATTATCTGTGTCCACGAAGAATTATTTATAAGGGGATGGGACCGCAATAAAGTGGCGGTTCCTTGCACCGCTTCTTTGCTCCCGCAAGTACGAAGTCTGATGGAATCAGGAAAAAGTGATGCCGCGGATGCGTTGATGACGAGCGAAGCGGACCGTCAGTTGGTTGCCATGGGAGCCCGCCAACGTTGGCCTTTGATTCCTCATCCGGCTTTCGACCTGTGTATCCGGCATACGGGTATACCTTTACAAACCGAAAAACAGTATAGAAGGCAGCTCGACCTGGAGACTGGAGAAGTGCTCACTTCCTGGTACGAAAACGGGAAGGTGACGGAATCTGTGTTCTCGTCCAGGGAGCATAATGTGAATGTGGTCCGCTTGAAAGCCGATGAGTGTAATAAGATGAATCTGGTGCTGAGTCTGAAAGAGACTCCTGGACGTGAAGGCATGCACTTTGAACATAACTTGGACAGTGCTTTTTCATCGGTGAAAGCAGAAGCCGTGTCGGGTTGGTTATCCTATCGTGCCGGCTATAAATATGATGCCGGTGGCTATGAAGGGTTAGCCCGTGTGACGGTTAAGGGAGGAAGTATGACGGCTGAAGGAGATTCTCTACGGATAACGGACGCTGAAGAGGTGTTGGTGCTCATTAGGATCACTCCTCTGGAGGAGGCCCGTTTATCCGTGCATTCGTCCGTACAAAAAGAACTGTCGGGTTTGCCGCTTGATTATGGCAAATTGCTGAAACCTCATAGCCGGATACATGGGGAAATGTTCCGTCGCATGCAGTTGGATCTGGGATGTTCGTCCGACTGGAAGACCGTTCCGACTGAGAAAATGCTTTCGACGATTCACGAATGTGGGGTTACTCCTTTGTTTTTGGAGCAGATTCACGCAATGGGCCGTTATCTCTTGATTTCTTCGTCCGGCAAATATCCGCCTCCCTTACAAGGAATTTGGGGAGGAGGCTGGAAACCCGGATGGATTGGCGGATTTGTCTGGGATTCAAATATTAATCTGGCTATTTCGGCAGCATCTATGGGCAACTTGCACGAATGTGCGGAGTCTTATATTGGATATGTCGATAATCTATTGCCGGGTTGGAGACTGAATGCGAAAAACTACTTGGGATGCCGGGGCTTTCTTGTAGCCCATTACAATGATCCGGAAAACGGATATCTGACCCATTTCGGAAGATCTTTCCCCTGGATGTTCTGGGCGGGTGGGGCCGGTTGGAATATACGGCCATTCTACGAGTATGCTATGCTGACCGGTAACGAGACCTTCCTAAAAGAACACGTATTCCCCCTCTATCGGGAGATGGCCGGTTTTTATGAAGATTATCTTATTATGGGCTGTGACAGCCTTTATCATATCTGTCCGAGTGTTTCACCGGAAAACGCATCTCCCGGAACTGATACTTGGCTGAGCAAAGATGCTACGATGGATGTTGCCATTGCCAGAGAAGTGTTTGGCCTGCTTCTGGAGATGGGGCATAAGTTCCGTGTAGATAAGAAAGAACTGGAACGGTGGAGTCATTATCTGCAACGCTTGCCGGCTTATCGGATAAATAACGATGGGGCATTGGCCGAATGGATTGATCCCCATTATCCGGATGTGTATAACCACAGACATCTTTCACACTTATATCCGGTGTTTCCCGGTTCCCGGTTGGGTAAGTCAAAAGGAGATTTTCGTCTTATTAAAGCGGCAAGTGTAGCTTTGGACAAGCGTTTTGCCTTCGATACCGGTTCGGCTCATGGACTAATCCATGTGGCACTACAGGCTGTACGGTTGGGAGATATAGAGAAAGTGAAGACCAATCTGGACCGCTTTTGCCGCCGCCATTATTTATATGACGGACTGGTTACCTCGCATGATCCCGAGCATCAGGTTTACAATCTGGATGCGGTTTTGAGTTTTCCGCGTCTTTTGATGGAAATGCTGGTTTATACGGAAGAGGGGAAAATAGAACTACTGCCGGCTTGGCCTCATGAATATGCCGATGGCTGCATAAAAGGGATACAGGTGTATGGTGGACACACATTGGATATTACGTGGAAATCCGGACAGCTGGTGGAAGCCGTCCTGCATGCACGGCAAAACGAATCCTATGAAGTAGTTTATGGGGATCGGAGAACACGATTACAGCTACGTGAAGGCAAGACTTATCATTTCTCTGCACCATTTTTTGCAGAAAAATGAAAATGACACTCATACCTTCTTTGGGATGGTGTGTTAGCCTATATAGAAAGGCCTTTTTATAAATTATAAAAATAATTAATTTAATACTGTATGAAATGAAAACAAGAACCAGAACGAAAATGCTGTTGCTCTTAGGAGTTCTTTTATTTGGCTTTACTGTTTCGGCATGGTCACAAAAAGTTTCTTTAAATTTTAATAATGAGAGGGTAGAGAAGGTACTGTCTTCTATAAAAAGCCAGACAGGGTTAGGGCTGGTGTTCAGCGATCAATTGATCAACGTAAACCGTAAAGTATCCATTCAGTTGAAAGATGCCACTCTGGAGGATGCGTTGACAAAACTATTGGCAGGAACGAAAGTTACTTTTGAGGTCAGAAATAATAAGATTTATTTTATTGAAAAGAAAACGGACCAACAACCCGGTTCCCGGAAGAAGAAGGTATCCGGAGTGGTGAAGGACGCTATGGGGGAACCTGTCATCGGAGCCAATGTTGTTGAAAAAGGAGCAGGTACCAATGGGGTGATAACAAATCTGGATGGGGAGTTTACGCTGGAGGTTCCGGAGAATGCTTCTTTGACTGTCAGTTACATCGGCTATCTGCAACAAGATGTTTCGACAAAAGGGAAGGATGCGTTTAACATCATTCTGAAGGAGGATACCAAAACCCTGGAAGAGGTGGTAGTTGTGGGATACGGTGTTCAGAAGAAAGTGAATCTGACGGGAGCAGTTGCTGCTGTCGATTCCAAATCATTGCAAAACCGTCCGGTGACTAACGTATCGAATGCCATCCAAGGGTTATTGCCCGGTGTGACTGTCATTTCCGGAACCGGACAGCCGGGAAGTGACAATACAACCATTCGTGTGCGTGGTGTCGGGACTTTAAATAACTCTAATCCGATGTATGTTGTGGATGGTTTACCCGTATCCAGTATCAATGAGGTAGATCCCAGCGATATCGAGAATATCTCAGTACTGAAAGATGCTTCTTCAGCAGCTATTTACGGTTCACGTGCGGCAAATGGAGTTATCCTGATTACTACTAAAAAGGGAGGTGATAAAGCACCTACTCTACGTTATGATGGCTATGTGGGCTGGCAGAAACCTACAGCTCTTCCCGAATATCTTCATTCATGGGAATACGCAAAGCTGTACAATAAAGCCATGGTTAATGAAGGTAAGAAACCTATTTATACGGACGAAGAGATTGAAAAGTTCAGAAACGGTTCAGATCCTGACAACTATCCCGATACGGATTGGCAGGGGCTATTCTACAAAACCGGTTTGCAACACAGCCACCGTGCCGAGATTTCGGGAGGTACGGATAAGATGACTTATATGTTCTCTGCCGGTTATCTGGGACAGGATGGTATTATCGATATTGCTAAATACGATCGCTATTCGGTACGGGGTAATATGAATGCCAAGATGGGAAAGTTTACAGCAGGGATGAACCTTTCCTTCACGTATGGTGAGGCACAGGAACCTGTGAGTGGTTTTACCGGTGAGATGTCTAATATCTTTTCACAAATCAACCAGATCGCCCCTTTTATTCCTTATAAATATTCAAACGGATATTATGGATATGCCAATGACGGTAACCCGTTGGCTTTTATCGAGGAAGGCAACTTGCGTACGACCAAGCAACACATCACCAGAGCCATCGGAAATGTAAGCTACGAACCGGTCAAGGGATTGAAGATTCAGGAAATCGTGGGTTATGAATATAAATCGATCTCCGACGAGAAGTTTATTAAGGATATCCAGTATTATAACTGGAAAACAGGAGAGCCTACAAAATATCAGGGACCTAACAGTCAGACTGATGAACGTAAGAATGGGCTGAAACTGAATTTACAGACACTGGTCAGTTATAACAATACGTTTGGCAAACATACTGTAGGTGCACTGGCGGGATACGAACAGGAATATTATCGTGAGGACTGGACTAAGGGATACCGGAAAAACTTCTTGAACAATGATCTTTGGGAATTGAATGCCGGTTCACCTGATGGACAGACAGCCAATGGCTCAGCCAATGAATACGCATTGCGTTCATTCTTCGGGCGTCTGACCTACGACTATGACAATCGCTATTTGGTAGAGGCAAATATCCGTCGTGACGGAACTTCACGCATCTTTAAAGACTCCCGTTGGGGTGTGTTCCCCTCTTTCTCGGGAGCATGGCGAATCATCAATGAACCGTTTATGGAAGGAACCCGCAATGTACTGTCCGATCTGAAGTTGCGTGGAGGTTGGGGCATTCTGGGCAATCAGGCTATTTCTTACTATTCTTATCAATCTGTACTTGATCAAGCCAACTATTCCTTCGGTGGAACAGTTGTACAGGGAGTGGCTCCGGTAGATGGTGCTAACCGTAACCTTGTTTGGGAGACCACAGAAACATTGAACTTCGGACTTGATATGGGATTCTTGGGCAATCAGTACACTTTGTCTATTGAAGGATACCGTAAACTGACTTATGACATTCTGATGAAATTGCCGGTGAGCACCTTGTACGGTCTGAATGCTCCTTACCAGAATGCAGGTAAAGTAAAAAATACCGGTTTTGAAATGACTGCAGGCTATAAACTGAATACTCATGGCTGGAACTTCCAGGTGTCGGCTAATGCTGCATATAACAAGAATGAAGTACTTGACCTGAAGAATGGCGGAGCACGCATCTGGAGCGGTAAGTATTTTAATCAGGAAGGTTATGCCATCAATTCTATTGGAGGATATATTGCGGAAGGACTTTTCAAAACTGAAGAAGAGGTTGCCAATAGCGCTACGATACCCGGTACCGAGACTGCACCCGGTGACATCAAATACCGTGATATCAATAATGATGGAAAAATTGACGGAGAGGATCGTGTTTATATCGGTAATACAATGCCTAAGTGGACTTTCGGGCTGAATCTGTTTGCCGAATGGAAAGGGTTTGATGCTACTTTCCTGTTCCAGGGAGCTGCTGATGTACAAGGGTATCTTGCAGGCCCCGGTGTAGTGGGCGAAATGATCGGAGCAAAAGGTAAGCCGTCTTATATGTACCGTGACTGTTGGGATGCCGAAACCAATCCGAATGGAAAATTCCCGAGAGCATTCTCTTCTTATCGCCAGAACAACAGTATCTATAATCCCTCTTCTTTCTGGATTGTCAACTCTTCATATTTACGTTTGAAGAACTTCCAGTTGGGATATACACTTCCAAAAGAGTGGTGTAATATAATGGGAATTTCACGAATCAGAGTTTATTATAGCGGGCAGAATCTGCTTACCTTTACCAAATTTGATAAAGGTTTCGATCCGGAATCACCCGAAGGAGGAAGCTCTTATCCTCAAGTCAAAACAAATACATTTGGTTTAAACATAACTTTCTGATAGATAATACGTATGAAAAAGATAATATATAGTTTGTTATTTGCCGCTTTGTTCTCGGCATGTAGTACCGATTTTCTGGATCGGAATCCTTTGGACAAACCCTCAAACGAAGCCTTTTGGAGAACTGAAAAAGATGCCATGGCCGCAGCTACAGGATGTTATAATGGTTGGTTTTCTATGGATGAAGTGATTTATGCCGACTGTGCGTCGGATAATGCTTATAATCCTTTTACTTGGGAAGGCTGGGCGGTACAGGCCGCAGGAACAGCGACCCCTACCGATCCGGGTTATAGTTATATGGGATATGGGAACATGGTTCGCTATAATAATTTCCTGGAGAATATCCACCGCCCCGAAATGAATGAAGATTTACGCAAACGCTTGACAGCCGAAGTACGTTTTCTGCGTGCGTGGGATTATTTTCAGAAAGTGACACATTATGGTGATGTGCCGTTGGTAACTTCCGTACTTGAAATTAAAAATGCCAATTTACCACGTACCGAGAAAGCGAAAGTGGTTGAGTTTATCTTGAATGAACTGAAAGAGATCGCTCCGCAACTTCCCGAATCTTACTCCGGAAGTGATGTCGGACGTATTACTCGTGGCGCAGTTTTGACACTGAAAGCCCGTCTGGAACTGTTCGAACACCAGTATGATGATTGTATGGTTACTTGTAGCGAAGTAATGGGATTGGGCTACGAACTGTTTCCCGATTATAAAGGTTTGTTTAAGATTGCGAATGAAAATAATTCGGAAGTTATTCTGGATATACAATATGTAGAAAGCTTGTATGGTAACTGGGTTTTAGGAGTATTGCCTCCGGCCAGTGTGGGTGGATGGTGTTCTATCAATCCTACTCAATCACTGGTAGATGCTTTTGAGTGTGAAGATGGAAAAACGATCGAAGAGTCTGAGGTATATGATCCGAAAGAACCTTACTTGCACAGAGACCCTCGTTTGGCTGTTACCGTATTAGCTCCGGGAAATCTATACGAAGGAAAACGTTACGACCCAATTGATGTGAAAGATCCGAATGGAGATTATTATGCTCCCTACGGACGTTCTAAAACAGGATATTTGGTTCGTAAATATGTGGACGATTTGTCTGATTATGCGGATATGTGGGATTGTGGCATGAATGCCATTGTCATGCGTTATGCAGAAGTGCTGTTGATGTATGCCGAATGTAAAATAGAGCTGAATCAGATTGATAATTCCGTTTACGATATTTTGGACGACATACGTACCCGTGCTAAAATGCCGGTTGTAGACAGAACCCGATATACCGGTCAGGAGAAGTTGCGCGAATTACTCAGAAGAGAAAGACGTGTGGAACTTGCTATGGAAGGACTTCGGTGGTTCGATATTTGCCGTTGGAAAATCGGTGAACAAGTGTTGAACGGTAAGGTATACGGTTGTTTACTTGGAACGGTCGATCCTGTAACCGGTGCCCTTTCATTGACAAATGAACGAATTTTTGTTGAGAACCGGAAATTTGATCCGGCAAAGCATTATCTGTGGCCTATTCCGCAGACAGTGATCGATGCCACTCCGGCAATTGTACAGAATCCCAATTATTGATTTGGATGGGGAACTTTGAATACTTATATACAAAGAGTGCAATATTATTGTTTGCACTCTTTGTTACTACAGATGTTTACTCGAATTGTGTTGAATCATGCCCGTCGGGTAGGGAAATTCATGTGTCTTCTTCGCGTGGTAATGATTCTTATGGAGGAGAGGAAGCCCGGCCTTTAAAGACCATACAGGCTGCTGCCAATATTGCGCGGCCGGGAGATGTCATTACTGTTCATGAGGGGGTCTATCGGGAATGGGTGAATCCCCCCGTTGGAGGGGAAACAGCGGATAAACCTATTATTTATCAGGCTGCCGGAGGAGAGTATGTGGAAATCAAAGGTTCGGAGAGAATTAAAAACTGGAAAAGGCTGAGTAATACTACCTGGAGTGTAGCAATCTCGAATAATATATTCGCTGCGTTCAATCCCTATGCTGATACTTTGAAAGGAGACTGGCTTGAAAAAGGTAAATGGGCACATACCGGAGAAGTTTATTTGAATGATCGGGCGCTTACGGAAGCTCCACGACTGGAAAATGTATTATTAAACAAGACAGATAGTGCCCTGTGGTTTTGTAAAGTTACTAAAGACACAACTTATTTGTGGGCTAATTTCGGTCAGAAAGACCCGAATGAAGAATTGACCGAAATAAATGTTCGGCAAGCTGTGTTCTATCCGGAAAAGCCATTCGTCAATTATATTGTTGTGCGCGGATTTCGCATGAGCCATGCCGCTACTCCATGGGCACCGCCGACTGCTGAACAGATAGGATTGGTGGGTACACATTGGAGTAAGGGGTGGATAATAGAAAATAATACGATAAGCCATTCCAAGTGTGTCGGCATTACACTGGGAAAATATGGAGATGAATGGGATAATAAATCCGAATCTGTTGAAGGCTATATACAAACTACCCAACGGGCACTTGAAAATGGTTGGGATGAAAAGCGGATTGGTAACCATTTGGTGAGGAATAACCATATTTCCTATTGTGGTCAAGCTGGAATAGCCGGAAGTCTTGGAGCTGTTTTTAGTAGAATAGAAACGAATGTCATACATGATATCGGGTTACAGGAAACTTTTTGGGGATACGAATTAGCCGGAATAAAATTGCATGCTGCAGTGGATGTAATGATAAGCGGGAATCATATCTATCGGACAGAAGGAGGAATTTGGCTTGATTGGATGGCACAGGGAACCCGGATAAAAGGTAATCTGTTACATGACAACCAGACACAAGATCTTTCTTTGGAAGTGAATCATGGTCCCATACTGATAGATCATAACTTGTTTTTATCTCCGGAACTGGCGCAGATTAGACTTTCGCAGGGAGTTGCGTTCGTCAATAACTTGATTGCCTGGGAGATTTGGCCTACTGATAGCGTTGATAAGCGTGAGACCCCTTATTTAGAGCCGCATGGTACATCTATTATCGGATTTCATGATTGTCCTTGCGGCGACGTGTCCTATTTCAACAATATTTTCATGCGGACAGATTTGACTCCTTATGATCAGTGTCGTTTGCCAGTGCAAATGAAGGATAACGTGTTTTGGTCAGGGGCTATACCATCCATTCATGAGACTATGTGTGCAGTAGATACCACTCAACATCTGGTTGGGATAAGGAAATGTGAGGATGGCTGGTACTTACAAATAGATGTTCCCGAAAGTTGGGAGAAAGAAAAAAAACGGGTTATTCCTACTGTTGGACAGTTGAGATATGCAATTATTTCAAATCAAGCTTTTGACAAAATGGGCGGACTACCTGTGTCGTTAAAGGAGGACTACTGGGGTAAAAGACGTAAGAGTAAGATAGCTTATTGTCCGGGTCCTATTGAGTTTGAAGCGAAAGGATTACAAATGATTAAAGTTTTTTGTGAAGATGAAAAGGTTGTTTTATAGGATTATTTTTTCTTGTTTAGTGGTTCTGTTTCCACTTTCTCTGCTTTATGCGGGGGAAGTGGAGACAAGAATTTCGCTGAACATGAATCTTGGTTGGGCCTTTCACCGCGGGGATATTGTAAATGGTGAATATCCTGATTTGGATGATTCCGGCTGGATAGCCGCTACCCTTCCTCACATTATGCAATTAGAGAAGAAGCATTGTGGAGGGGATATTATCTATGATGGAATAGGTTGGTACAGACGCACTTTCAAGGTACCGTCACAATACAAAGATAAAAAGATCAGTATCTCGTTCGAAGGAGTGATGAACGCCTGTGAGGTATTTCTGAACGGGCAAAAAGTATATACTCACCGGGGCGGATATATTGGTTTTGTGGCAGATCTCACTTCCTATCTTAATTGGAATCAAGATAATTTGTTGGCTGTCAGAGTTTCAGCAGAGTATGATCCGCTTACACCTCCCGGTAAGCCACAGGGAGGAATGGATTTTTATTATTACAGTGGTATTTATCGGGATGTGGAAATGATTATTGCCGATCCGCTTCACATCACTCATGCATTAGAAGAGGATGAAGTTGCCGGTGGCGGAGTTTTCGTCACATATCCGATAGTTGAAAAAGAGAGAGCTGTTGCTCATGTAAAAACACATATCAGAAATGAAGGTCAATATCTCCGGAAGGCGCAGCTTCGTACCCGGATGATTGATAAAAACGGTAAAGTGGTAGCTTGCCAACAAGACTCTTTTCGTTTGTTGGCCGGTGAGGCTCTTCATATCGAGCAAGATTTAAAGATAGACAATCCTTTTCTGTGGCATCCATATACTCCCGATCTGTATCAATTAGAAAGTACGGTTATTGAAAATGATAAAGTGACAGATCATTGCGCTGAGGCAGTTGGTATACGTACGATTGCTTACACCCGTGACGGGGGATTTTTCATAAACGGTGAACCGCTTTATTTGCGTGGAGCAAATCGTCATCAGGCATTTGCCTATATTGGAGATGCCGCTTCCAACTCCATGCAAGAAAGAGATGTGATCGATTTGAAACGCGGGGGCTGTAATGCCGTCAGGGCAGCTCACTATCCACAAGATCCTGCTTTCTTGGCTGCTTGTGATAAATATGGGTTATTGGTTGTGGAATGTATTCCCGGTTGGCAGTATTTTAATAAAGATTCTGTATTTATTTCCCGTCTCTATGAAGTCGGGAAAAAGATGATTCGTCGGGATCGCAATCATCCTTCGGTAATTCTTTGGGAAACAGCTTTGAATGAGAGCCGTTATCCGGCGGAAGTGGCCCGGGAATTACATGCCATTGCACATACCGAATATCCCGGCGACCAAATGTATACTGCCGGTGACTACTTCGGACATACGGACCGGGTTGATTATTTTGATGTATTTTATAAACAGGTATCCCGTTTCCCGAAAGATGGGGATGTGATGAGTAATTATCCGGAAGACCAGATTGCGGTGAAACCACTGTTCTGTCGTGAGTGGGGTGACGGCGTAGGAGAAAAACCTCGTGTGAGCCTAATGGAGAATGAAGAGGAACAATTGAAGCAGTGCCGGGGACGTTTTCAGCAGCTTAACGGACATGGATACTTTGACTGGTGCATGCTTGACGCAAATCCACGGATGGGGGGACATTTTTTGTGGAGTTATAATGATTATGCACGTGGAGCAGAGCAGGAAACTATGTTTTGTGGAATGGTCGATATGAATAGATATCCCAAATTCAGTTATTATATGATGCAGAGTATGCGTGATAAGGATATATCCCAACCCGGATTATATGACGGACCGATGGTATTTATCGCGTCACAGAATACAGCTCCGCGTTATGTCTCATCCGTGAAAGAGATTACCGTATTTTCCAATTGTGATGAAGTCCGGTTGTTTCGTAATTATCAACTGATAGGTAAACAGACGCGCATAGAGCGTACTTCGTTTTATCATCCTATTGTGGAGAAAGGGGGAAGTCCCTGTTATGTCTTCGATGCCGGAACCTATGAAGCCGGTGAATTAGTTGCTGAAGGACTGGTAGACGGAAAGGTGGTTGCAACTCACAGTGTGCGTACTCCCGGACAACCCCGGCAGATTGAAATCTGGTTGAAAGAAGATGGAATACAACCCATAGCGGATGGTTCGGATATGATTCCTGTCTATTTTAAGATCTGTGATTCGTATGGAACTCCCGTTAATACTTCAGATGTCAGGATATATATATCCGTATCTGGCGAAGGGAGTCTGATAGGGGATGGTATAGAGCGTATCGGGGTTAATCCTCAGCAAGTAGAGGGTGGAATCGGATACACACTGATACGGACTACTTGTCGTCCGGGTAAAATTCATGTTTCGGTTTCGGCTGATGGGCTTAAGGGAGATAGCCGGGAGATTACGACCCGAAGATATAACGGAGCGTATGTGCCTGAGGGACAACATGCTTCCTATATCGGAAATGAAGAGGAAGGAGCAGTTGTGAAGGCAACTGCTTGGGAAAATATAATTCGTACAAAAACTCCGTTGAAAATAGTGCGGGTTGAAGCCACTTCGGAACAGAAACGTTATACAGCCGCATGCATTACAGATGGAGACGATTTTTCGTGGTGGATTGCTGACAATGAAACTCAGCCTCAAGTAGTAACGCTTGAACTGGATAAATCCGAGAAAGTGTTTGCAAGCCGTATCCGGTTTCAGAAGGATAGTTCCACTTATACACATAAAGTGGAAACCTCTATCGACGGAAAAAATTGGGAACTTCTGTATGAACGTGAGTGTACGGGGTGGGATTTTAAGCCGGTGCAGATCGGTAAGGAACTAAAATATATGCGTATCACCATTGAGAAAAGTTCGGAAGGAGCAGCCGGACTGGCTGAAGTCACAATCTATAAGTAAATTGATAATTGGAATATAAAAAGAGACTACTACCATGAAAAATTTTTGTTTATATATTCTTTTAGGATGGTTTGCTTCGCTACAATGTTTGTGTGCTGAGAAAGAACCGGTAAAGGATGCGGATATACAAAAGGTGTACGTAATATTCAAGACCCATTTAGATGTAGGATTTACTGATTGGGGCTCTAAAGTGATTGACACCTATACCTATAATTTCATTCCGGCAGTTTTAAATCTGTCAGAAGAAATTATGAAAGATTCGTTGTCACAGATTGATTATCCCTGGACTTGTGGGTCGTGGCTTATCTGGAATTATTTGGAAAGGGCTTCAAATGAAAATGGACAACGAATGAAGGAAGCTATTGGTCGGGGAGACTTTACCTGGCACGCAATGCCTTTCACAATGCAGGTTGAATTGTGTGATAGTGCCATGCTGTCCGCAGCATTGAATATTTCGAAAAAACTGGATCTGCTTTTTGGACGGAAAACGATTGCTGCAAAAATAACGGATGTACCCGGTGTCACGAGGGGGGCTATTTCTGTCTTAAAGCGGAATGGGATTCAGTTGTTGCATGTAGGGACAAATCCGGGTGCAGCTGTGGCACGATTTCCGGAGATATTTCGCTGGAAGAATGCTAAAGGCGATGCCATTAATGTAATCTATCAATCAGACTATGGCAAACCGGTGCATCTGCCCGGAACAAAAACTGCTGCGGTTTTTTGTTTCACTCATGACAATCATGGACCACATTCCTTGAAAGAGATTAAGCGAATCTATGCCGGCTTAAAGCAAAAATATCCGTCAGCCCGGATCATACCGTCTTCGTTGAATGAAGTAGCTCTTGAATTGAGTAAAGTTGAGAACAGTCTGCCGGTCGTTACTCAAGAGTGGGGAGATACGTGGATATATGGTATTGGCAGTGATCCTATGAAAGTGGCTCAGTTACGTCAGTTAATGCGTTTACGTAATCAATGGATACAGGATGGTAAGCTAAATAAGGGGGGAGAAACGATGCGTGTCAAAGTTCGGTCGGTCTGAAAATATCTGATT
>ENA-OPAG01000986-OPAG01000986.1-human-gut-metagenome-genome-assembly--contig:-NODE-986-length-15760-cov-3.705189_pt1 | contig 15760 bp, 10 predicted proteins | sample MGYA00241053_ERZ501422 | MGnify/ENA primary metagenome ERZ501422 (study PRJEB25962, sample SAMEA2042619) | human gut metagenome | biome: human gut; feature: human-associated habitat; material: faeces... | reverse complement strand
TTTTTGTGGATAGTGAGAAAGATACCTGGAATATGGATCCGGTATTGCTTGAGGAGGCCATAAAAGACCGTTTGCGCAAGACGGGTAAGCTTCCGAAGGCTATTATCCCTGTTCACCTTTACGGTATGCCTGCCAAGATGGACGAGATCATGGATATTGCGGGTCGTTATGGGATTCCGATTCTGGAAGATGCTGCCGAGGCGTTGGGTTCGGAATTGAACGGACAGAGATGTGGAACCTTTGGTGAATTGGCCGCGCTTTCTTTCAATGGGAATAAGATGATTACCACTTCCGGTGGAGGTGCTCTGATTTGTCGCACGGAGGAAGAGGCCCGGCAAACAAAGTTCTACGCTACGCAGGCTCGTGATGCCGCTCCACATTATCAGCATACCCACATCGGTTACAACTATCGGATGAGTAATATTTGTGCGGGTATCGGTCGTGGGCAGATGTTTGTCCTTGATGAACATGTTGCCCGAAGACGGGCTATACATACTCTTTATACGGAGCTGCTTAAGGACGTTCCCGGTATAACGGTTCTTCAAAACCCTGATGGGAGGTTTGATTCAAATTTCTGGTTAACTTGTATCCTGGTTGATCCGAGTGTTGCCGGTAAGACTCGTGAGGACATTCGTTTGAAACTGGATGCTGAGAATATAGAGACTCGTCCGTTATGGAAGCCTATGCATCTTCAGCCTGTATTTGTAGATGCTCCATTCTATGGAAACGGTACGAGTGAACACTTATTTGATATCGGGCTTTGTCTGCCTTCAGGACCTACACTGACAGATGAGGATATCAGGAGAGTGGTGGATATGATCCGATATAATGAGTAAAATATGCCCTAATGGGTATAGATTTTTGTTTCGTCCCCGGTTTTATACCATGTCAGGTATAAAACCGGGGACATTTCGTTAAACGGGCGTAGCCCTAAATTGAGTACTAACAAAATATATTGTTTGTTTGTGTTCCTCACCCCAATTACATGTTCATCTGTGAAGATAGCGGTAAGTGGGTGTTTTTTTTTGTCACAAATTTATTTAAATCTAACACTATAAATAGCCGAATCTAAAGAAAATAGTTTAAATTCGAGAATTAATGTCATTTACAAATTTAAACTATAAAAAATGATTATGAAAACACATGATTCGCAGTATCTGGAAAAAATCAAAAAGAACGGCAATTATTACTCACATGATTTGAGTAATGAACAGGATTATCATTTTATAATGGATATTTTGGGTGGAGAAGAAGTAGTAAAGAACAGTTCTCCGGAACTCTTTGACATCATCAACCAGTTACGTCATAAAAATGTCCAGAAACGTTTGCAGAAAACATCATGTAATGCTGGAATACCGACAAATGAGTTTGAGAACTCTGCTAAAATAAGGTATATCAACTACAACACGCAAACAATGCTTTCAACTGCTTCGAGCATCAATCTCAACAAGTCTGCTGTAACTCTTGCAATAGTCGGAGAACTAAAAGACCTGACTTCCGGTAAAAGTGTAGCTGGATATTCCGTTTTTGGCAAAGACCAGAATGAACTAATTGCGCAAGCTCTATATGAATCAGAAAAACTTAGTAAATCCAGCGATAAACAGTTCCAGGCCATCTCGACCTTTATGTGGATAACTAATGATTCAGATTCACTCGATTTCCATTCCTGTACAGAAGTTTCAGATGTGTTTAAAATTAATAACGATAGCTATATAGTCAGGCAATTATCTGTAGATGATCCTGATACAATTCATAATCCGAAGAGAGCACACACGGTTATTGTTTATGATCGTCAGGCACAAGTTTCTGAGGATTTTGATTATGAATTTAAACTGGTCAGTTCTGGTAATGAAGTTGAAATTAAAATCCCATTTAAAGGTAGCGTTGAATTGACTCCCCCCTTTACTCCGAAGTATGTAGATAAAAACCAAAATTTTAAATTACAGATTGAACACTCTGAATTTGGAATCAAGAGTTTCGATACTACATTATGGGACAAAATAAAATGGAGTACTGAGAATAATAGATTGAGTTGGCAATTTCCTGATGATTGGGGGATGACTCTCAATAAGAAAAACTTTACTTATGGCCTTGATTTCAAGCTGTATTGCAGGATGGAAATTATTGCAGATTATGCAGGTATTCCATTTCCTTCTCCAATTCCAATAGTTATTTCATGTGACGAAACTCAAGGAGGAGATCCATCTTATAAGATGGTAAAACCTATTGATATTTGGTGGGGATGCTTCGCAAAGAATACAAAAATCTATAAGGCAGATGGTTCAATGGTAGCTATTGACAACCTTCAAATCGGAGATTCGATCATGACCTGGCAGAATGGTGATCAGAGGATAGTTGACATCATTAGTGGATTTGAATCCCAATTAGTTAGAATCGAATTAATAAACGGACAGACAATCTCAGTTACAGAAGATCATCCGATGCTTTCCAAACGAGGTACTATAAGGGCAAGAGAACTGTCAGCAGCCGACATTCTTTGTTATGGTAACCAGGAAGAAGTAGCGATTCAGTATATCTATCCTCAAAAATATGACGATATTGTTTACAATATTAAATTAGAATGTTCATCTCTTATCTTTGCAAACGGATTTGTTGCGGGTGATTTTATGACTCAGCAGAGTCGTTGTTCCCGTTTGCAAAGTGCAATGCTACAGGACAGTCATTCCAAATTGCAACAAGAATTTAAAGAACTGATTAAAAAGTTAGATTCATTTACATAGATAATTTATGGAGAACTGTAATAAAACAGCCTATTATGCATGTCATATTGATAACAATGGGCTAAATGAAAGCTATCTATCTTTTATTCCGGATTCAATTACCGGAAATGATTTTTCTTTTGATATATGGCTTTTTATTGAAAGTGGTTCACAATGTATCATTTCTCAGAAAGACGGTTTTTCCTTCGGTCTGAATAATGGCTACATCGTTTTCTCTCATCCTTCTATTGGCGAGAAATACATAAAGAACGGATTCATAAAATATGATTCAAATGAGTGGATTCATTTTTTTGTTAGCTATGATAGCCAAAAATTGGTTTTCGCTATTAATGGGATTCCGGTACAAACAGAGGAATGCATTGATAAAAAAATGATTTCTACATCCGAAATTCAAATCGGTCAAAAGTTCACTGGCTACATTCGTTCATTCAGACTTTATTCAGCGGCTATTACACCTCAGGATTATAAAAAGTACATTTATCAAACGAATTATACGAATAAGGAAGAGATGCCGGATCTTTACACATTCATAGATTGTAACACATCGGAGATTCAAGATCTGGGACCCAAAAGACTGAAAGTTTCGGCTGTTAATGGCTGTGCTATTGTAGATCTGACTCATGTATATGTACCTTCGCCCGGAAAGTATGCTTCGATGAATAATTCGGCTCATGTCAATCCTGGGGGCTTTGCATCTTCTTCTTTTGCCATTTATTTAAAATTATACTTACGGCCCTCTGAGAAAAACAAACAGGTACTTTTCGCCAACGGAGACTTTGACCAGCCAGATGCAGTAGTGATTTACACTGAAAAGGTTTCGTTGACATCCGTAAAACTGTCATTGCAAATAGGAACAGAAAATATTTCTTGTGTCACCAAACTGGATGCTTACCGTTGGTGGGATATCATTGTGAGTTACACAGCAAAAAGTATTGTATTCTACCTCAATGGTATTGCTGAAACATTTTCACTTACTGAAGCAATTGGAAAACGGGCGCGAGGTGAAGTGAAAATAGGAAATGCTTTTGATAATAACTCTCCTAATCTGGACTACACATGTGAACATTTCATCTCGATGGTAGGTGTTTTTGACAAAACACTAGGTCAAACGGATGCTAACGATTTCTTGGAAAACCACCCATTCATATTTGAAGACGGTCTTATCGCACTTTATAGTTTCGATACAGGCATACCTGTTGAATATGTTTCGTCACGTTCTGTGATGATAGAAAAAAGAGATTTACATACTGTTCAGCGTACTACTGAGCATTTATCAACTAAACCTTATTCATATCGTCTTAACAAAACTGTAGTACCGGTTTCAGATCTTACAGAATGGAAAGCATCAACTTTGCAAACAGCAATTCTTGGACTTTATAGTGAGTGTTTTGCTTTGGTACCAACCATTGGAGAAACAGAGCAATTGATGGCACTGAATTTTCTGTCGGGAGATAAACAATTGATAGAAAAAAATATAGATATTTTTGTTTCGGAAGATATAACAGTTGAAAACATTACTAAAACATTTGAAGGTCTTTCCAAAGAAAAGATTTCATTAATTAATAAAATTTTCAAGCCTTCTTTTCCCGCTTCTGCGGGAGGAAGTCTTGTTATACCATCAGTTATAGCTGCGGGAGCCAGCACAGTTTCAGTTATTTCTTCGGTTAGTGGGATTTCTTCATTACTATATGGATTGGGAATCGTTTCATTTGCGCTTGTATTAACTCAGATTTTGACAAAAGTTAAAAATAAGCTCAAGGATCGTCCTCCAGGAGGTGGACCTGCACCTATAGAGTTTGATGTAGTTTCATTGAAACTAACCGAACTCTTTTTCCAACACACACCGGATAAACCGACAGAAAGTGCTATCAGATGCCGGAATGTTAGCGGCAGAATTATGGCTCCGGAATGGAATAATACCAAAACAAAGCAAACGGTAGCAGTATATATAGCGGATAAAGTGGAAAAGGTGAAAATTAAAGCTTCGGTTTTGATTAGCGATACAAAGATAGTGCCGAAAGGAACCTATTCAGTGAAATTGACTGCCTATGTAAAAGGAGCTACCAATGCACCATTTAATCATCTGGAGTATCATGGAACACTCAGACTAGGAGAAAACAAAAATATCATTCTGGAAGCAAAGGAAAACCAAATGCCTAACAATGATATTTTAATGAGTGAAATGGAGCTTATCTGGAATTATGAAATTGATGGGAAAAAGGATACCACTTACAGTAATAAAATAATCGTTTACACATGTCCCACTACACCTGCACCTCCGATTTATATGGAAGAAGGGGCAGCAAATCGGCAAATACTTATTGAGTATCTGAATTTCTTTTCAAAATTTTCCGATGCAAATCTTTCTGCTAAGACCGAATCTGGTATGTTGTGCCAGGTACCATTAGCTACTCTTAGCACAATTACAGATTCAGTCTATCATTGTCCTCTATTACGCTATACCACAAATGCTCCTATGGGGTATATTACCGAAGTTCCCATTGATGTAGATGGTGTGAACATAGGGAGTTATCTTGTGTTTAAAGAACTGGCTTTTATCACAGCACTTCAGGCTTCTAGCATTGCTAATCCGCTAACAATAAATTGTCAGGGATATGCGGCAATACTTAGTTATAACTTTGCTCTTAGAGGAGTGAAATCCAGAATTGTCTATATCCAAGGCCAAGATGCCCTTGGCCAACCGCACATGATGCAACTCAACCTAGGAGTTATCCCGGCAAACTATGCAGGACCACCTATTACTCAATTTGGTTTTCATGTGATAGTGGAGGTATCACCGCAAGCAAATGTTACAGGATTAATCGGCAACAGATATTATGATGCCTCGCTCCAAGGGCCCGGAAATGTTAGTATGTCGAATCTTCCTTTCTCTAATAATAATACAATGACCGTAAATGGATTAGATGCGGGAAGTTATCGGGGAGCTATATTTATGTTGGGAGAATCAGTGATGATTGATGAAATATCAGCTTTCGGTATAGACCATCACCACTAGGATTTAGGGAAATAACTATTATATTAGCGTCCAATTTTGACGAATGTGTCAAAACTAAAATGACCACTCTAAAAAGTTACAGATTGTAACTAACAATTATAAAAGAGCCATATCAAACTCTGTTTTTGAGTAATGATATGGCTCTTTTCATCATTGATTTAGGGAGTCAAGTTTCAGATTAAAAGTTGTCCTTTCATCAAATTGCGTTTTGACACCCTCGTCAAAAAGGATGCTGATTTTTAAGATTTATTGTTAGTTCAATCCAATAGTCAAGGGCAATAAATGTTCATAATCCCTACGCCCTTTAACAATCTCGCTGAAAAATCTCTTGAAATAATTCAGCACAGGCACACCCTGCATCTTGCATGTTGAAATGATGGTATGATACACCGCTGAGACACGGGCCATCCTGTCACTTCCGAAGAATAACGAGTTCTTCCGATCATCGGCTAAGGTGCGAATAAATCGTTCGGCAATGGAATTGTTGATTGAATAAGAACCGTCATTTAAGGTAAGCATTCGGTGAACCCTGTCTTTCAGTTTCTATCTTCTGGTGTTACTTTTGCTGCAAAAAGTTATGTGGATTCTAAAATAGAAGATTACCATTCCCATAATACTTATCGTCTTGACGTGGAAGGGATGAAGCAACTGCTTCTTAAACTGAGTTTTGTCAGGGAAGATTTGCATTTGTAATTTGATTTTCTAAATAATTAATAATAAGCAGAAAAGAAAAGAAGAAAAAGATTGTTTATTTGGGGAGTGTTCGTAACTTTGTGGTACTAAAAGTTAGTGATATGGGAAATGTGAAGAAAAAAATAAAGGCTGTTAATAATGATCATTCGAAGCTTGAAGTTCGGAAAGAAGAAAATACCGTAGCAAAAAAAACGGATCATTCTTTGCGTTTGGTTGAGGTGTCGGATGAAGAATTAAAGCGTTTGCGCATTGATGTGTATCCTTATCTGATGTAAGTGGGTATAAGAAGCTTTTCATATCGTTTTGTACAACGAGTTGATGAATATGGAATATCGTCAAACTCATTTTTAAGATATAAATTACTTTATACTTTTAGGTCTTCAATATCTCATCAATGGTATTGGGTGTGGGTGGAAGTCTATAAGCATGACATGTATGCTATAAAGTTTCATTTGAAAGCCCATAGGAATAGTCCTCATAAATATTCTGTTATGACGGGGTTGAATGAACCGCGTCCTGTTGTAAATACGTGTGTTGCCATTATGTTGGAAATTGCTGCAATTAATCCACATGCTTCATTTGGTTTTATAGGCGCTGCTATGGAAACGGAAGCGGAAGTTAATACGAAACGATTTCGATTTTATAAACGATTGATGGCTACATACTTTAGCAAGGCTGAGTTTAGACATTTTGGAGATGTCGAAAAAAGTACTTATGTTTTGGTTCGTCATAAAGAATTAGAAGCCCATCCTACGTTAATAGATGATATTGAGGAGGGATTTAAAGCTACTTTTGATTACTTTGAATAATACCTCCTTCGTCTCTTTTATTTTTTGTACCCCAACAGGTATAGTATGGAAAATCAAACGATAGCAGATACGTAAAACAAATGCGTAGGGAAACCGGACTAACACAGGTGGATCTGTCAGAGAAAGCCGGTGTATAGGATTAGGTTTTGTACATGCGTTGAAACTGTTGAGAATGTGATACTTATAACTTTCCCTGAGGGATCGGTTCCGGATGCCCTGTTTTCCTTTGTTATCTTCCTGTAAATGTTCACCTTTGCAATGTTGATCAACGAAATGTGAATAAAATCAGTAGTAATAACATGAAGAAAAGGAGATTAGGAATATGACTTTATTTTATAAAGCAGTGCAATCGACCATGGCAACTAAGGCCGGTGACAAGAAGTGGCATTTGAATCTGGTGAAGATAGGTAAAACGGTGTCCACCCAGCAACTGGCAGAGATGATTGCGGAGAAGTCGTCATTGACCCCGGGTGATGTGCATAATGTGGTCCGGAACTTAATGACGGCAATGCGCAGCGAGTTATTGAACAGTAAGACGGTACGCCTGGAAGGGTTGGGTACTTTTACGATGAAGGCGCGTAGCCGTGGAAGGGGAGTAGACAAAGAGGAGGATGTCAATCCGAACCAGGTGGGAGCTCTTCTCTGTCACTTCACACCGGAATATACCCGGCCTGCCGCTATTGGCACTACCCGTGCTTTGCTTCAGGGTGTTGAGTTTCAGAAGATAGGCAGTATCGGCACTTCGGGCGGTAATGGCTCCGGAAATGGTGATGGAGACATTGTGGATGATCCGACTGCATAATAAGTTTAATCAGATAAATATATGAAGAAGAATAGCTGGAATATCCTTTTAAAGGTGATTATAGCTGTGGCAAGTGCCATTGCCGGAGTGATAGGAGGGCAGGGATTGCTCTGATAGCTGACCGATCGTTTCGGTTGAAAAAATAAATGCCGGTATCTGTTCGGAAGAATGGGTACCGGCATTTATTATTATGGTTAGCAAAACCGATAATTAAGAATAATCTTGTATATTTGTGAGTGAAACGATTAATAGAAATGCGTTATGGCTAAACTTTACCCGATTGGGATACAGAACTTTGAGAAAATACGTAGGGAAGGCTATCTTTATATAGATAAGACTGCATTAGTCTGTAGATTGGTAAAAACGGGTTCATATTATTTCCTGAGCCGTCCCCGTCGCTTTGGCAAGAGTCTGCTGATATCTACTCTTGAAGCTTATTTTCAAGGGAAAAAGGACTTGTTTCGTGGTTTGGCTATGGAGGAGTTGGAGAAAGATTGGATAAAATATCCGATTTTACATCTGGATCTGAACACGGAAAAGTATGATACGCCCGAAAGCCTGGATCGGATATTGAACGATACGTTGGCTAAATGGGAAATGGTGTACGGGACTGCTCCTTCTGAAACTTCTATTCCTTTGCGTTTCAAGGGTATTGTGCAGCGTGCCTGTGAACAGTCGGGGCAGCGGGTGGTGATTTTGATTGATGAATATGATAAACCGATGTTGCAGGCTATCGGTAATGAGGAGTTGGGAGAGAAGTATCGTGATACACTGAAAGGTTTTTATTCTGTGCTGAAAACGATGGACGGGTATATCCGCTTTGCCCTTTTGACGGGAGTTACCAAGTTTGGTAAGGTAAGTGTGTTTAGTGACCTGAATAATCTGAACGATATCTCCATGGACGAACCTTATGTGGAGTTGTGTGGAATTACAGAAAAGGAAATCCATCATTATCTGGAACCGGAAATTCGCCAGTTGGCGAAATATCAAAAGATGTCGTACGAAGATGCTTGCCGGGAGTTGAAGGAACGGTATGATGGTTATCATTTCACGGAAAATTCTATCGGTTTATATAATCCGTTCAGTATACTGAATACTTTTTATAAGATGAAGTTTGGCAGTTACTGGTTCGAAACAGGTACTCCGTCTTATTTGGTAAAACTTTTACTGCGTGATAAATATGACTTGCAACAGCTGGCGCACGATGAGGCGACATCAGATATGCTGAATTGCATAGATTCTACTTCGAAGAATCCTCTGCCGGTGATTTATCAGAGTGGCTATCTGACGATAAAAGGGTATGATGAACGTTTTGATATCTACCATCTGGGATTTCCCAATCGGGAAGTAGAGGAAGGATTTATCAGGTATTTACTTCCTTTTTATGCAAATATTGATAAAGGACAAACAGGGTTTCATATAACCCGGTTCGTTTCTGAAGTGGAACAGGGAGATTGTGATGCTTTCTTTCGCCGTCTGCAAAGTTTCTTCGCCGATACTCCTTATGAACTGGTACGTGACTTGGAGTTGCATTATCAGAATGTTCTTTTTATTGTTTATAAGTTACTTGGTTTTTATGTCCAGGCGGAGTATCATACTTCTAACGGGCGCATCGATATGGTTTTGAAGACAGAACGATACATTTATGTGATGGAGTTCAAATTTGACGGGAGTGCGGAAGAGGCTTTGAAACAGATAGAAGAAAGGGAATATGCCGCTCCGTTTGCCAATGATCCCCGTCAACTGCTAAAGGCAGGAGTGAACTTTAGCTCGAAGACAAGGAATATTGATTGTTGGGTCGTGGATTGACTCTAAATTCCACATGATAATCTGAATATTACACATCTGTGTGATCTGTTAATCTGTGATGAAAAAGAGTTTATTGAAGAATGCTCCCGATACGTTGCAGCTCGTCCGGACTGAACTTACAGTTTTCCGTCGCTTTCAGGTTGTCTGCCAGTTGACTGACGGAACTGGCGCCGATAATGACGGAGGTTACCAGATCATCTTTCAATATCCAGGCTAATGCCATTTCGGCTAAGGTTTGTCCGCGACTGCCTGCCACTTCATTCAATGCTTTGATTTTATTTAATACTTGATCGGTCAGTTGTTCTTTTTTCAGGAAACCTCCGCGGGCTATCCTTGAATCTTCAGGAATTCCATTTAGATACCGGTTAGTGAGCAGACCCTGAGCCAGAGGAGAAAAGGCGATAAAGCCGGTACCGTTCTCTTGGGCTTGCCGGAGGATACCTTGTGCTTCCGGTTCACGGTTAAACAGGTTATATCGTCCCTGATAGAGGAGACAATGCACGTCTCGCTCTTCCAGATATCGGTAGGCAAACTCTGCTTTTTCTTTGGGGTATTTGGAAATACCGATGTAGAGGGCCTTACCTTGCCGGACAATGTCGACGAGTGCCTGAAGAGTTTCTTCAAGTGGAGTTTCGGGATCGTAACGGTGGGTATAGAAAATATCTACATATTCCAGATTCATGCGTTTTAAACTCTGGTTGAGACTGCTCATCAGATATTTTCGGGAGCCCCAGTTCCCGTAAGGACCTTCCCACATATCATGTCCGGCTTTGGTGGATATGAATAGCTCATCACGATAGGGCATAAAGGATTTCTTCATGATTAGCCCGAACGTCTCCTCGGCTGAGCCGTAAGAGGGACCGTAGTTATTAGCCAGGTCGAAATGTGTGATGCCTTTGTCGAATGCAAAGTGAGCCATTCGAAGGCTATTGGCTAATGTATCTACATCACCGAAGTTATGCCAGAGGCCCAGGGAAACTTCCGGTAACAGTATACCGCTTTTGCCACAACGGCGATACTTCATTCCACCGGAGTATCTCGCCTTATCTGCTGAATAAATAGGATTGATCATATTCTGGAGTATTTGAGGATTAACTATGTGCAAAGATAATGGATTTATAAAGCAATATAAGTTATCAAAATAATAATTGTATTATGAATGGATAAAATAATACTGGATGGTTTGATGGAATCCCGATAATTTTGCATTATTGAAAAGCGTATGAACTAAAAACAGTGGAGATAGAATATGAAAGACATGCAAACAAAAATAGTAATGATAGGGATTCTACTTTCTGCCGGTATAATGTTGAGAGCTCAAGACAATGGAGGGTGTGAGGATTGTCCGGCTTTTAATGCAGGAGGAAAAGTGGAAGTCCGCGGTGTGAAAGAGAGGATTATCGGAGATTTGTCGCAACCGATTGCCGTTCGCGTGAAAACACTCATCCAACAGATGACACTGGCAGAGAAGGCATCTCAACTCGTGAGCGAAAGTGATAGCATCCCCAGGCTGAACCTTCCTGCTTATAATTATTGGAATGAATGTCTTCATGGAGTGGCTCGTGCAGGTGAAGTGACTGTTTTTCCACAGGCTATTAATCTGGCTTCTACCTGGGATACGGTATTGGTAAAGCGGGTGGCTTCTGCTATTTCTACGGAGGCGCGACTGAAATATCTGGAAATAGGAAAGGGGCTCACTTACTGGTCGCCTACTATCAATATGGCTCGTGACCCGCGCTGGGGAAGAAATGAAGAGACTTATGGTGAAGATCCGTATCTGACTTCACGGCTTGGAGTAGCCTTTGTGAAGGGGCTACAGGGTGATCATCCGGCTTATCTGAAAACTGTCGCAACAATCAAACACTTTGTGGCTAACAACGAAGAGAACAATCGCTTTTCCAGCTCTTCGCAAATACCGACGAAACAGTTGTATGAATATTATTTTCCGGCTTACGAAGCTTGCGTGAAAGAGGCAGGCGTGCAGTCGGTAATGACGGCTTATAATGCTTTTAACGGTGTGCCTCCCAGTGGCTCCCGTTGGCTGCTCGGTGAAGTGCTGAGAAAAGAGTGGGGATTTGACGGATTTGTAGTTTCTGATTGCGGGGCCATTGGGGTGATGAATTGGCAGCATAGGGTCGTGAATTCGTTGGAGGAAGCGGCAGCGCTGGGTGTCAACAGTGGGTGTGATTTGGAATGTGGCACTACATATAAAGAGAAATTGGTTCAGGCAGTGAAACAGGGCTTAATCTCGGAAGCTACTATTGATCAGGCTTTAACGCGGGTGCTGACCGCGAGGTTTAAGTTGGGAGAATTTGATCCGATGGAACTTGTGCCTTATAATCATTACGATAAGAAGCTATTGGCCGGCAAGAAGTTTGCGGAACTTGCTTATGAAGCGGCTGTCAAGTCGGTTGTGCTATTGAAAAATGAAAATCTGTTGCCTTTAAGTAAGGAGAAGACTAAATCGGTAGCTGTAGTAGGCCCGTTTGCCGATCATAATTATTTAGGTGGATATAGTGGACAGCCTCCTTATTCGGTTACACTTTTGAAAGGGGTGAAAGATTTGATGGGTAAAAGAGGAAAAGTCAACTATTTGAACGGTATAGGAGCTTCCAGGGATTCTATTGTGGCTGCGGTAAAAGGAGTGGATGTGGTGCTTGTAGCTTTGGGAAGTGATGAAAAAATGGCAAGAGAGAATCATGATATGACTTCTATTTATTTACCGGAAGAACAGGAGAAACTGCTGAAAGCTATTTATCAAGTGAACCCGAGGATCGTATTGGTTTTCCATTCGGGAAATCCGCTAACTTCTGAATGGGCGGATGTGCATATACCGGCGATTATGCAGGCCTGGTCCCCCGGGCAGGAAGCCGGTAGAGCCCTGGCCGATTTATTGTTTGGGAACGAAAATCCATCGGGTAAGCTACCTATGACTATTTATCGGGCGGAAGATCAGTTGCCGGATATCCTGGATTTTGATATGTGGAAAGGGCGTACTTATCGTTATATGAAGGAAGATCCTTTATATGGTTTCGGTCATGGGTTGAGTTATACATCATTTGGGTTCGATGGTATACAAGGAAGTGATACCTTGAAATCGGGCGCAAGGTTGCAATGTTCGGTTGAATTATTCAATACCGGTAAATGGACCGGAGAAGAAGTCGTCCAGGTGTATGTTTCCAGAGAAAATACTCCTGTCTATACATATCCGTTGAAAAAATTGGTAGCGTTTAAAAAGGTGAAACTTGCTCCGGGTGAGAAGAAGAGAGTTGAATTTAATATACCTCCCCGGGAGTTGTCGGTCTGGGAAAATGGAAACTGGAGGATGCTTACCGGAAAGTATACGCTGTTTATAGGTTCCGGACAACCGGGACTGGCAAAGGGTGTTACGAAAGGTTTTGAGGTTAAGACACAATAAGGTTGGTTTTTACAGGTTCTGAGGTAGTAGTGTTTTTTTAAGGAAAGATTGTTTGAAGGTAATTTCTTTATGTACTTGTTCTCTGATGTAAGGGTGTGCTGATTGTATCACTATCGGATAAAATAATACTGGATTGTTAATGATAACTGCACTAATTTTACATTTGAGAAAGTTCTCCGATATTGGGATAAAACAAGTCTCGATTTCGTCTTTTAGATAAACTATGGTAGAATAACGGATGCATTGAAGGCAGAAAAGAAATAAAGAGTGTTTGTCTGAATTGCATAAGTGAATGATAAAATCATACTTGTTTGTTCTCCCGGTTGACTCTATTTTTGCATTATCACAAAATTAATCATTTTAAATCAGTGTAATAGTATGAAGAACATGATGTTGTTTCTGATGGCGCTCTTGATGAGCAGCCATATGATGGCTCAGCAAACCATTGTTACAGGCGTAATCACCGATGCTAACGATGGATCTCCATTGATTGGAGCCAATGTACTGGTCAAAGGTGCCGGAACCGGTTCTATTGCCAATGTGGACGGTAAATACAGTGTAAACGTTCCGAGTGGCAAGAATGTACTGGTCTTCTCGTGTGTGGGGTATAAAGAACAGGAGATTACTTTAAAACCCGGACAGAAAATACTCAATGTGACAATGAAGGAAGATACTGAACTGCTGGATGAGGTGGTAGTCATAGGCTATGGTACAATGAAGAAGAGTGACTTGACAGGATCGGTCACCAGTATCAAAAGCGAAGACTTGATGAAAACCAATCCGATCAGTATCAACCAGGGACTTCAGGGGCGTATTGCAGGTGTGCAGGTCAACCAGAATGATGGTGCTCCCGGAGCAGGCGTGAGTATTCAGATTCGTGGTGCGAACTCGTTTTCAACTTCTACAGAACCGCTTTACATTGTAGATGGTATTCCTTTTACCAGTAGTGGAATGCCCGGAACAGGTAAAGATGGTATGATGCAGACGGCCAATCCTCTGTCGACGATTAATCCGTCGGATATCGAGTCTATTGAGATCCTGAAGGATGCTTCAGCTACGGCTATTTACGGATCACGCGGTGCGAACGGAGTGGTATTGATTACCACCAAGCGTGGTGCGAAGGGAAAAGACAATATCAGCTTCAGTGCTAATTTCGGAATATCGAAAGTAGTGAAGAAATTGGATATGTTGGATGGATATGCATATGCGATGTATAGGAATGAAGCAGCACGGATGTTTAATGAATACGAGAATGCAAATGAAGCTATTCCTTATCCGGGCACTTCGAAAGTGGACCCGAATACCGGTGAATCGGTTTATTCTCCGGGACCGGAAGATTACCGGAATGGTACGTATCCCAGTGTAAACTGGCAGGATGAAGTATTTGAAACAGCTTTTTCCCAGGAATACAATCTGAGCGTGAACGGTTCGAATGATAAGGGGTATTATGCAATCTCCGGTAATATACTGGATCAGAGCGGTATCATTCATAACTCCGGATACAAACGTTATTCATTCCGTGCGAATCTCGCTCGTAAGGTACACGACTGGATTGAAATCGGTACGAATATGAGTTTTACCAACTCATTGAACAAGCTTGCCAAAACCAATTCTGTCAGTGATGGTATTATCCGGGGGGCTTTGTTCTATCCGGCTACCGCACCCTTGGACGATGAAACGAATAATGCCCAGTTGAACTGGTTCTCATCGAATCCTTATGTATATACCCGTGCGGCTAAAGATGAACTGGCAACGAATAGTTTCTTCTCTTCTTCATTTGTGGAAATCACACCGTATAAGGATTTGAAAGTTCGTCAGAATGTGGGTTTCTCCTATAATATAAACGAACGTGATGTGTACTATAACAGAGAGACGGTGGAAGGTAAAGATCCGACAAACGGATACGCCTCAAAAGCTGATAACTGGGCGAAGAATCTGGTACTTGAAACGATGGCGACTTACAACAAAACTTTCAATAAGAATCATTCGTTGAATGTGGTTGCTGCTTTCTCTTATGAAAGAGGGGACTATGGTAATAAAGCAATGGTAGCTACCGGATTCCCCCAGGACCTGACGGAAGACTTTGATATGAGTGCCGCTGTGAATCCGCAGAAGCCGACCAGTGGACGCGGAATGACTTCTCTGGTTTCTTTCCTGGGACGTGCCAACTATAACCTGATGAATAAGTATCTGTTTACTGCCTCTTTCCGTCGGGATGGTTCCAGTAAGTTTGCACCGGGCAACAAATGGTCTAACTTTGCTTCAGGAGCTATTGCCTGGAGAGCATCGGAAGAGCAGTTTATTAAGGACCTGAATTTGTTTAGTAACCTGAAGTTCCGTGCAAGTTCCGGGCAGACTGGTAATCAGGCGATAGGCGCCTATGCTACCCGTGACTATCTGACTGTGGCCAATTATCCGATTAACGGTGCACTTTCCAGTGGATTTGCCAATCTTACCTGGAGAGGACCTGCC
>ENA-OPAG01000974-OPAG01000974.1-human-gut-metagenome-genome-assembly--contig:-NODE-974-length-15847-cov-3.195542_pt1 | contig 15847 bp, 17 predicted proteins | sample MGYA00241053_ERZ501422 | MGnify/ENA primary metagenome ERZ501422 (study PRJEB25962, sample SAMEA2042619) | human gut metagenome | biome: human gut; feature: human-associated habitat; material: faeces... | reverse complement strand
AGAGTTTCTTGGTAAATATGGATTTTAAAAAGGAGGATATATGTTTGAGTTTAACACAGTAGAAGAAGCAGTTGAAGATTTGAAAGCAGGTAAGATTATACTTGTTACAGATGATGAGGACAGGGAGAATGAAGGTGATTTCATATGTGCCGCTGAGTTTGCAACAACAGAAAATGTTAATTTTATGGCAACATATGGAAAAGGTCTTATATGTATGCCAATGAGTGAGGAGATAAGCAAAAAGCTATATTTCCCACATATGGTAGCAGACAATACAGATAACCACGAAACAGCATTTACAGTATCCATTGATCATATTACAACAACGACAGGAATTTCAGCGGTAGAACGTTCGATTACAGCTCTTGCATGTGTTAAGGAAGATGCAAAACCAGAAGATTTCCGAAGACCAGGACATATGTTTCCATTAAAAGCAAAGAAAAATGGAGTATTAGAAAGAAACGGACATACCGAGGCAACGGTAGATTTATGTAGATTGGCAGGTTTAAAAGAATGTGGATTGTGTTGTGAGATTATGAGAGAAGATGGAACAATGATGAGAACGGAGGAATTATCAAAATTGGCACAACAGTATCAAATGAAATTTATAACAATAAAAAATTTGCAAGATTACCGAAAATGCAAGCAAATATAAAAGAAATGTTAAGATATAGGTTAAATAATTGTCATTGATATGTTGGAATGATACTACATGTATATAATTACAGCTACAGTCCATGGACACATCAGCTGAATATATTGTTCAACCTGAGAAACCACTTAGAAATAAGTGGTTTCAGACTGTAGACAAAGTCCCGGTATTTGCCGGGACTTTTACTATGAGCACTGTTTTTCTGGTATAATAGAATTATCAGAAAGGCGGTGTTTTTTATGATGACGAAAAATGCAGACAAGAAACGAGAACAGATGATGATGTTCTCAATGGATTCCATGGTTCCGCAGGATCATATGCTAAGATTGATTGATAAAGCAATCAACTGGAACTTTATTTATGATCTGGTAGAAGAAAAATACTGTCTGGATAATGGTCGTCCCAGTATGGATCCCGTGATGCTGATTAAGATTCCTTTTATCCAGTATCTTTATGGGATCAAAAGTATGCGGCAGACCTGCAAAGAAAGCAATACTATGGATTATCCCCCTGCAATAATACGCAGCACAACGCTTACAAGCATCTTCAATGGCAGTAATCAGATCCATGCTGACAGTCACAATCGCCTTTCCCGTTTGGAATGACTCCTGCGTCAACTCAACGACCATTGTTCTGTCCTCCTATTGTATTTTTTGCTTTCTTCTTCATTCTGTAGGTGCCCTAACCCACAATGTACACATTCTGCTGCATATCTCATGTTCCTCCTTAAATTTTTATCTAAACTTCTGGACAAAATGTCCTAAAGTCGCGTTCATGTACATTGCCCTCAAAGGCACAAAAAAGCATCTATGCTATCTCACATAAATGCTCTAACGCTGTTAAGTTTATTTAATTGTTATATTGTCTCAACCCGACAAACTGGAGGTTGGCTATTTCGTTGCAACAATACTTATCCAATGATTTTTTGCATTTGAATACGTTTTGATCTCTGTAAAACCCGCTTCTTTCAAAGCGGCAACAAGTTGTTTAGATGTGTAAATCTTCATACCATTGATCATCTTTGTCCATTTTTCATCTGCGGCATTCGTTCCGTCACTCTCGTTACAAATCAGGAATATGCCTTCGCTTTTCAGCACACGGTTGACCTCGGAAAAGCATTTTACTAATCCTGGCCAAAAGTAAACTGTTTCGAAGGCAGAAACATAATCAAAAGTCGCGTCAGAAAAGGGTATAGCAGATACATCTCCTTGAACTACATTACATTTCCCTTGTTTAATGGCGAGGGCGTTCAATTTTTGAGATTCTGCCACACTAACCTCAGAATAATCCATTCCTGTCACGTGGCCATTTCTACATCTATCAAGCCAGACCGCAATATTTGCTCCGCCGCCACAGCCGACGTCCAGAACTTCAGCATCAGACTTCGCGGAGATATTTGAGAATCCCCATTGCGATAATTTGGCGTGACCGCTGTTCATCATCTTCGTCATCAATTTTCCGCCGAAGCCTTGTGGCTTACGGGTATTTTCAAAAAATCTCATTACAGAATTCCTCCTCCACAAATACCGGTTTTCTTAATTCGACAAACCGGTATTGCTCAATCGTTTTTCTCCGTTAGGAGAATATACAATCCATAAATAAAAAGAACAAGGAATAAAACCGTAGGAATCAATAATCCATTTTCTAAAATACTTACAATCATTCTTCCAGGTGGCGTTACCCATGCAGTTGCTGGATTTTGCATTGCCGCTATTATCATTCCTACAATACCAACAACACCACTTAATGTTAAAAAACCACCTTTTATATTTCTACTCATAATCATTACCTCCTCGTTAAATACCGATTTGTTACTCACATGATATCATATTTTTTCTTCAATTACATCCACCTAATTTTAATACACTGCCATTCGGCTTTATTCATCATTTTTTCCTTTTGGTTTCCCCGCAGGGGACTTACCTGATTCGCTTAAAGTGTATTTAAAAGAGCCAACCACCAGCATAGAAAAATAATTTATTTCATGTGCATTTGCAGGATATTTAGATATTCTTAGCTGGTCAAAATCTGCGTTATGAGAAAAATGACACACTGTCTGAGCGAAGCGAGTTTGTGGCATTTTTCTCATGCCTTTAGCAGATTTTTAGCAGCTTAGAATATCTTAATGTCCGAAACCGCACATGAAATAAATTATTTTTCTATGCGTCCCTCCTTCAAATCTCTTCCTCAGATTCTTCCCACTATATCCTCCAAAAAACCATATCACAAGCAAAAAAAGACCGACAGTCTCCTCTCCCGGATCTCCTGTCAGTCTTTATCTTTAACACAATATCTTAATAACTCTTATTTTCTCAGCTCTTCACACTCAAACGCACCAACGCCCTCTGCAGTTTAGCCTCCACAATCTTATAATCATGATCACTCAAACCACCTTTGGCGATCATCTCCTCAGCTCTTTTCTTAGCTTCCTGCGCACGCTGCTCATCAATATCCTCTTTCCACTCCCAGGTAGTTGCAAGGACACGGCACTTTCCGTTCATAACAGAAAGCATTCCGCCAATACAGGCTGCGGTCCGTCTGCTACCGTCTTCCATTACCACACTGGCTTCACCCATTCCCAGGGCAGTACAGTAATTACAGTGTCTGGCAAGAATAGCCAGATCACCGCTGACAGTTCTGCAGATCACACGCTCCACATTGCCTTCAAAGAACAGTCCGTCCGGTGTTCCGATTCTCAATGGGAAAGTACTCATAGGACATTTCCCCCTTTACTGATTCTTGGCTTTTTCAAACACTTCATCGATGGTTCCCACAAACAGGAAATAACTCTCAGGAATGTCATCACACTCACCGTTAAGGATCATTCTGAATCCTCTCAGCGTCTCCTTCAGCGGAACATATTTGCCAGGCATACCTGTAAACTGTTCTGCTACAGAGAAGCTCTGTGACAGGAATCTCTGAACCTTACGGGCACGGCTTACAGTACGTTTGTCTTCCTCTGACAACTCATCCATACCCATGATGGCAATAATGTCCTGAAGCTCTTTGTAACGCTGAAGAACTCTCTGTACTGATCTGGCAATCTCATAATGCTCTGTTCCTACGATTTCAGGAGAAAGGATACGGCTTGTGGAATCCAGAGGATCAACAGCCGGATAAATACCCTGGCTGGAAATCTCACGGGAAAGTACAGTTGTTGCATCCAGATGTGAGAATGTAGTTGCAGGAGCCGGGTCAGTCAGGTCATCGGCAGGCACATATACAGCCTGTACAGATGTGATGGAGCCCTTTCTTGTGGAAGTAATTCGTTCCTGCAGGTTACCCATTTCAGTTGCCAGTGTAGGCTGATAACCTACGGCTGAAGGCATACGTCCCAGAAGCGCAGACACCTCGGAACCTGCCTGTGTAAAACGGAAAATATTGTCAATAAAGAGGAGCACATCCTGGTTCTTCTCATCACGGAAGTATTCCGCCATGGTAAGTCCGGAAAGTCCAACTCTCATACGTGCTCCGGGCGGCTCGTTCATCTGACCGTAAACCAGAGCAGTCTTGTCGATAACTCCACTTTCTTTCATTTCATTGTAAAGGTCATTTCCCTCACGTGTACGCTCTCCTACACCTGTAAATACGGAAAGTCCGCCGTGTGCAGTTGCTACGTTGTGGATCAGCTCCATGATAAGAACTGTTTTTCCTACACCTGCACCACCGAAAAGACCGATCTTACCACCCTTTGCATAAGGACAGATCAGGTCAACGACCTTGATTCCTGTCTCCAGGATCTCTGTTGCAGGCATCTGTTCTTCATAAGAAGGAGCCTGACGATGGATAGACCAGCGTTCCTTTGCCTCCGGTGCCGGAAGATTATCTACCGGATCACCCAGAAGGTTAAATACTCGTCCCAGACATTCTTCACCTACAGGAACAGAAATGGGACCGCCTGTATCCAGAGCTTTGGCACCGCGCACCAGACCGTCAGTAGAATTCATGGCAATACATCTTACCACATCATCACCAACCTGCTGTGCAACCTCGGCAACCAGCTTTGCGCCATCATTATCAATCTCTATGGCATTGAGAAGAGGAGGCAGTTCATCGTGCGCAAAGCGGATATCCAGTACCGGACCGATAACCTGCACTACCTCGCCAATGTGTTTTTCACTCATGTTAGTAATCTCCTATCTGTTGGAAATTATATTAAAGACCTTCTGCACCTGCAACAATCTCCGTGATCTCCTGCGTGATGCTGGCCTGACGTGCCCTGTTGTAATACAGATTGAGCTGATCAATCATCTCTTCCGCATTACTTGTGGCTGCATCCATAGCCATACGTCTGGCTGCCAGTTCACTTGCGGTACTTTCGCAGATACCACCATAAACCAGTCCTGCCAGATATTCCGGAACAATGGCATCAAATACTGTCTCTCCGTCCGGTTCATAGAGGATCAGATTCTTCGTCTCTATCTTACCTCCGCTTTCCTCTCTGATATCAGTCATAGGAAGCATGGAAAATACCTCCGGCTGCTGAGAAAGCATGGAATTAAAGACAGTATAGCATAATTCAATATGGCCAAAGGTTCCTTTTCGAAATTCCGTGCAGAGCATATTTGCCATCTCAAAACAGTCCGCCACAGAAATACTTCCCACTTCTGCAAACTGTTCTGTCAGAGCTTCAATCTCTCTCTGGCGGAAATATTCTACTGCTTTCTTTCCAACCGGCAGAACCATGTAGTCCTTACCTTCAGCAGAAGCCTCCAGACATTTGAAAAGATTTGCATTATATCCGCCTGCCAGTCCTCTGTCACCTGCGATCACTACATAGCAGGTTTTATTGTTGGAAGACTCTTTCGCATAAACGGATGAGAAATCTGTATTCTCCCTTGCAATCTCTTTCAATGTCTCATGAAGTTCTGTAAAGTACGGACGGCATACCTCTGCACGTTCCTTTGCCTTACGCAGTTTGGAGGATGCTACAAGCTCCATGGCCTTGGTAATCTGCATGGTACTCTGTACACTCTTGATACGCAGCTTTACCGCTTTCATATTCGAAGCCATACGATACCCTCCTAATCACTTTATTTCTCAGGTCTTGTATTCAGGAAGTTCTCTGTATACGCATCCAGTACGCTGCGAAGCTTCTGCTCTGTTTCCTGCTCCAGCTTACCTGTTGAGCGGATCTCCTGCATAACCTCTACGCCTGCTGCATCTGTATCCAGATAGGTATATAATCCTGATTCATATACATTTACGTCTTCCACTTTTACTGATTCCAGAACACCCTTTGTAACCGCATAAAGGATCGCAACCTGTTTCTCTACAGGAACCGGTGCATTCTGGTTCTGTTTCAGAACTTCCACAATACGTGCTCCCTGTTCCAGACGCGCCTTTGTATCAGCATCCAGATCAGAACCAAACTGTGCGAAGCTCTGCAGCTCACGGTACTGGGAATAAATCAGTTTCAGTGTTCCTGCTACCTTCTTCATTGCCTTGATCTGCGCATCACCACCAACTCGTGATACGGAGATACCCGGGTTTACAGCAGGCATGATTCCTGAATGGAATAACTCTGTCTCCAGGAATATCTGTCCGTCTGTAATAGAAATAACGTTAGTAGGAATATAGGCAGATACGTCACCTGCCTGTGTTTCAATGATCGGCAGTGCTGTCATGGAACCGCCGCCATGTTCATCGTCCAGCTTCGCTGCACGTTCCAGAAGTCTGGAATGCAGATAGAAAACATCACCCGGATATGCCTCACGTCCAGGCGGACGACGGATCAGCAGGGAAAGTGCACGATATGCAACTGCATGCTTACTTAAATCATCATAGATGATCAGCACATCTTTTCCCTTATTCATAAAGTATTCACCCATTGCGCATCCGGAATACGGTGCGATATACTGCAGCGGGCTTGACTCAGATGCTGTAGCTGCCACAACGATAGTATAATCCATTGCGCCGTTTCTGGTCAGGTTCTCTACTAATGTAGCTACTGTGGAACGCTTCTGTCCAATGGCTACATAGATACAGATCACATCTTTTCCTTTCTGGTTAATAATGGTATCTGTAGCAATTGTAGTTTTGCCGGTCTGACGGTCACCAATGATCAGTTCTCGCTGTCCACGTCCGATAGGGATCATAGAGTCGATGGCTTTGATACCGGTCTGAAGAGGCTGATATACAGATCTTCTCTCACAGATTCCTGGTGCCTTGCTCTCGATTGGCCGGAATTCTTTTGTATCAATCGGGCCTGCTCCGTCAATTGGCTGTCCCAGTGCATTTACAACACGTCCAACCATGGCGTCGCCTACAGGTACAGACACGACCTTGCCTGTACGCTTTACGGTCTGACCCTCACCAATGTTCTCATCTGAACCAAAGATTACGATGGAGACACTGTTCTCCTCCAGGTTCTGTGCCATACCAAAGCTTCCGTCCTCAAATTCCAGAAGCTCTCCTGACATACAGTTTACCAGTCCGCTGGCTCTGGCAATACCGTCACCAACCATAAGGATCGTACCTGTCTCGTTCTGTTGAATGGCATTTTCGTAATATTTTATCTGGCTTCGGATGACCTTGGATATTTCCTCAGGTTTTAATTGCATGTTTCCATTCCATCCTTTTATATTCTATTATTTTGCGCTGTCTGAATTCAGAAATTTAAAAATTTTTCATATCCATATGTCAAATACCCATACAGTACGATTCTCAAATCCGGAATCCAGTTCCTTATACTACCAATTCATTCAGTTTCTTCGAAATACCGGAAATACGGCTCTGTACTGTACCGTCAAGCTGTACGCCCTCCAGTTCCACGCGAAGTCCGCCAAGAACGGATGCATCTGTTTTCTGAACCAGATACACTTTCTTTCCACTTAGCTTCTCAAGCTTCGCTTTCAGAGCTTCCATCTGAGTATCACTGAGCTTCACTGCACTGGTAACCACGGCTTCTGCAATTCCATGTGCACTGTTGTAGCGTCTGATGAACTCTTCGCAGCATCCGGCAAACTCTCTCAGAATCTTGCGTTCACACAATAATTTCAGGAAATTCACCAGATATCTCTCTGCCTGCCCTCCGAAAGCCTCTTCAATCATCTTAAGTCTCTCGTCTTCAGGAATCGCCGGTTCTCCCAGCAATTTCAAATATCCCGGATTTTCCCTGAAAATCTGTCTGACTGCGATCATCTGCTCCATGATCTGTCCATCGAGCTTTTCTTCAGCGGCAAGATCATACAGACTTCCGCCGTAAACTCTGGCAGTTTTTGTCATGATGCCTCACCTACATTCTCAATAAACTCATCAATCAGTTTTGCATGATCCTCTTCACTAATTTCGCGCTCGATCACTTTTCCGGCAATCTCAACAGCCATACCGCCGATTTCTCCCTTGATCTCGTTGACTGCCTTACGTTTCTCCTGGGCAATGTCTTTCTCTGCCTTCTCTTTCATGGCAGTTACCTGACTGGAAGCCTCCTTAAGCATCTCTTCACTCTGGATAGCGGCTGTTTTCTGAGCTGTCATCACAATGTCATTTGCCCTATTCTTGGCTTCCTGCATATTCTTTTCATATTCTGCCTTCATTGCCTGAGCTTCTTCCTTTGCCTTCACTGCATCCTGGATCTGGGCATCCGCTTTCGCTTTGCGCTTTTCCAGCATCTCATTGATGGGCTTGAAGAGGAAACGTTTGATCAGATATACCTGAATAAAAAGGTTGCAAATCGTCGCTATAAAATTCCACGGCACAATTCCAACTAATTCCTGTACCTGCATGTTTGTAACCTCCTGTCTGTATTTATGCGGATCATTCTCCGGCTGTTGCCGGAATTATCCACAGGTTCCATATCAGATGCCGCTTAATCTGTGATATCCGGCATCTCAGCTGTTTTTATCAGCTCAGGAAGTTCATGAACATACCAGGTGCAACGAAGATAAGCAACAGACCGGTTACGAAACCGTAGATACCTGTTGTCTCTGCAATGGCACATCCAAGAAGCATGGTAGAAGTAACATCACCCTTGCACTCAGGCTGACGTCCGATTGCTTCCAATGCCTTTGCTACTGCGTTACCTTCACCAATACCAGGTCCGATACCTGCGATCAGCGCACATCCTGCTCCAATTGCACATCCTGCTAATGCGATACCTTTTGCCAATAACTGAAAATCCATATTAAAACCCTCCTGTTAAATAATAATCTGCAGCTTTTCCCCTTTGCTGCGGTATTAATTTTTCTGCTGTATTTCAGCATTCTTTGCGGTTACCACCGCTGCCGTTTTGCTCCGGCAAATCATGTTTCTGCTACTCTTCTGCTGCATTTGCAATATACATTACAGTCAGCATACAGAAGATAAACGCCTGCATAACTCCTGAGAACCAGTCAAAATAGACCGACGTTATCGCAGGTACACCGACATCAAGAATCGGTATCTTTGACAGTACATCTCCCAGTGCACCCGGGATCAGGCCCAGAAGCGCGGAACTTGCGACTGCCAGTGCCCCATAGATCAGGCCATTGATTACCACACCGGAAAGGATATTTCCGAAATGACGACACGCCATACTGACAGGTGTAGCCAGCTCGGAAAGAATATTAAACGGTGTCATAACTGCGATCGGAGTTGTAAATCCTTTCAGATAACCGCCAAATCCGCTGGTCTTTATCTTCTGTGCTGTGATCATAATGAAAACCACAACTGCCCAGGCAGCCTCAGTAGAAAGGTCTGCTGTAGGGCTTCGAAGTCCGATCAGACTGATCAGGTTGGAAACCACACTGGTTGCAAAAAGTGCTGCAACAAATGGTATCAGGTATCTGAATTTCTCACCCATATTTCCGATTACAAAGCTGTTGGCCTTCTCTACAATGAGCTCTGCCACAGCCTGACGTTTGGAAATGTTCTCTTCTTTCAGATCATGTGTCAGCCAGATACACAAACCTGTTATGAGTATCATAACAATCCAGCTTACCACCATTGTCTCACTGATCCTTAATGGTCCGAGAACAGGCACATCAATGGGTAATGTAAAGAATATCCTTGCCCCGCTGATATCCAATTCCATACTCTTTATTCACCTCCTGTCTCTCCCGGTACTGTTCCGGTTTGATATAGAAATACCTATTTGTTAGTATGAAAAATTCCTGCAATTTTAATTCCTGTTCCGGGAAATAAAAGAGGAACGATTCCTGCCACAAAATGAAAACAGGGTGCCACGATTGCCAGGATCACCCACAACATCTGGATCAGCATTCTCTGGGAGTAACTTGCTTTGATCCTCATTCTCGCTGTGTCCTCATCTGTTGCTGCAGCTGCTTTCTGCACTGCAAGTCCCATAAAAAAGAAATTAAGGACTGCCACACATCCTCCCACTACCCCTCCAAGAAACACCGTATAATCAAACGGTACCTTCTGTGGCATAAAAGCATGCAGCACTCCAAACACGATCCACATCAAAATCAGCCCGATTCCGGTGATGGCGGCTACCTTCCCGGTTTCCTTCTTTACGGCAGGCTGAACATTATCCATAATACTCATATAAATCTCCCTTTCGTTTCTGTATCATTACAGGTGTCTGTTAAACGATACTTTATTTTTCTTCTTTTTGTTCTCTTTCTTCTGCTGTCTGTTAATAGAAAGATAAAATTTATATGCCACTGTCCCGGAACCTCCAAGACCAAAGAAAAAACCGGGGATATATACCCATCCTCCAGCTCCGGTCTTAGAAACAATCAGCCAGCATACTGCCAGACATATCAGGACAGGGGTTATGAGAGACAGTCCAAGCTGCGACAACATGGTGACATTTCTGATGATCTCTGACCATTGTTTCATTTTCTTCTCCTTTTTGCTTAATTTTTGCATATATTTTCAAGAATTTATAGTCAAATTTTATCATATATTCTTTAAAATTACAATCTTATTAAACAATTTTATCAAATATTTTTCATCCATCCAATATTTTTTTGTTATTTTTATATCGTGTATGTGATTATATCATCAATATAAATCTTTTTATACAGTCAAAGCTTCTGATTTGTTTATATTTTTATTTCAAAGAAGAAGAGATATAAATAAGGAGCCTGCCCGGAGAGCTTTTTTGTGTCATAGAACATTACGGAGTAATATTCTATAACACAAAAAAAGCACGAAAACAACTCATCACTGTTTTCATGCTTCTTCTTTCGTATATAATTCTGCTTTATATATAAGTTCTGTATTACCGTTCTGTCCCAGCAGGCACATTCCTCTTATAGAAAATCCTCTTAATTAATGCATTTGAGACCCTGTACATCCTCCCGGAGCGTTTATCTTTAATTCTTATTCTGTATATAAATATCCACTGTAGTCCGGATCATCCAGACAGTCTGCATCGATCCATGCCGGATTGCTCAGTACATTTTTCTCGATCACAACAGATTTCTTCGGTGCCGTTGTTTCAACTGCTGCCCAGATTGTCTGGTATCCCATAGCATAAGGCTGCTGGGAAACACAGCCAATCTCTTCTCCATTACGGATTGCTTCCTGCTGCTTAGTAGTTGCATCAACCCCTACCAGAGCCGGTGCATCATGCTCATCACTCTTCTCCAGATTCAGATACATCTCCGTAATATCTGCATTGGTACAGAATACACCATCCAGTGTGGGATATTTTTCCAGAACTTCCTTCATGGAAGCCTCCATATCATCTACCTGATCAGAATAAATGGTTTCCACAACTTCAATGTCTCCGTACTTCCCGATATTATTCATAAATCCTTCTACACGATCCTGAACACTCTTTGTCTTCTGCTGTGCGGAAAAAACCGCAACCTTTCCCATCTTTCCGAGTGCACTGCCAAGCTGATAAGCAGCCATCTTTCCTACCTGCACATTATCGGTTCCCCGATATGCCTTCACCAGTTTTTTCTCGGCTACATTAGAATCAAATGCTATAACCGGAATTCCATTTTCCTTTGCAGCTTCAAGCTGTGCCTCACAGGAATCCATGTCACTTGCCGAAATACAAAGAACATCCGGATTCTCTGCAATAACAGCATCTATTGTATTAATCTGAGTTTCTACGTCCTCTTCATTATCAGGGCCTTCAAAAGTCATGGTAATCTGGTCATCTTTTTTATAACCATATGCTTTATTAATTTCCTTTACCGCATCTTCCATGCCTTTCTTAACCATCTTCCAGTATTCGCCCTTGACACATTTGCTTACCACTGCGATCCTTGAACCGGCATGGATTTTTATATCTGTATCAATCTCCGGAATCAGCGGACTCTCATCCTCTTCCTTCACTGCTTCTGCCTCTGAATCGGATTCTTCGATAGCGTCTGCCACCAACGGCTGGATTGTCTCTTCCACCTCCGCTCTGCTGCATCCTGTCAGCATTGCCAGTCCTGTCATTAAACTTATCGCTGCTGCCGCCGCTCTTTTCATTTTAATTTCCTCTTCCTTTCAGTACTATACTGCACATTACAGCAATTTCATAAAATAATGTATAATTTCTGTCAACTAAAAAATCGATATCTGCTCAGTACTCTCACAGAATAATTAACATCGAACAATTACCTGTAGCGATCCTCTTAAATGCATTATTTACGAGAATTGCTATAAACCTTATAACTGCATATTACTTTCTACATTATACACACTTTACGAAATTCGTCCAGAGATTTTACACATTTTTCACTTTTATACATCAAAAATTGCGCTATGTCAATGTCTTTTGAATGCCATACCTGCAGGCTGCACCTGAAACTCCAACTGTTTCTTTGTCACCGGATGCTGAAATCCCAGTTTTGCAGAACAGAGAGCCAGCGGTTCCTGACTATTCTGACCGGGATTATACTTTCTGTCACCAACCAAAGGCATTCCGGCATGCGCCATCTGCACACGAATCTGATGATGCCTGCCTGTATCCAGATCAATCCGAATCAGATTTCTTTCGCCACAATCCTGTGCATCTTCCTTATTTTTCCAGGTTTCCAGAACTTCATAAGACAAGATCGCCTTTTTTGCTCCGGAAGTTCCTCCCTCAACCACTGCAGAGCTGTTGGTCCTGCCATCCTTCTTCAGCCAGTCCACCAGTTTTGCACTCTTCACTTTCACTGTTCCTTCTGTAACTGCAAGATAAGTCTTCTTTATTTTTCCCGCTGTCATCTGTCTGCTGAGATCTGCTGCTGCCTTCGGATTCAGGGCAAATACAAGAACCCCCTCCACCGGCTGATCCAGGCGATGGATAATACCCAGATACGGCATCTTACCCGGCACCTTCTGAGCAATATAATTCTTCAAGAGGCTCTCCATATCCATACTGCCAACCCGCGCATTCTGAACTGCAAGCCCTGCCGGTTTGTGACAGACCAGAATATCTTTATCTTCATATAAAATATAATCTCTGATATCTTTTATCCACATAAAAAAACTCTCCTTTTCATGGAGAGTATATCCTAAAATTCCATTTCACGCAATAAACGAATATATATGAATACAATTTGAAAACGGTCATCACTTTTTACTTTTCCTGATTTCAAAAATGATGACCGCTTCAATGTTCTTCGTTATTCAATTTATTTTCCTCTTAGTATTCTTTCTATAATAAAATAATATGTTATTTACAAACTACTTTATAAGTTCACTATTAAATTTTTCTATGTTTATTTAAAATTCCTATTCTGTTTCCTGCTCATAATCCATATGTACTGTTTATAATCTGATTCATTCCTGCTTTTATGCTTTTATGATATCAGTTATTCAGTTCATCGGAACTTACTTAGAAAGTTTTATAGATTTTAAATTATAATTTCACGTATTATAATTTGTTTTTCATTTATGAAATATCGGATACACTTTTTCATTATTTTTCGTGCTAAGCAATCATAAACCTAACTTCTTAAATTCACAACTGTTTAATTTCCTTATGTGCTTTTCATATTTATCGAACATTAATGGCAGATGTTCTGAATTATGTAAAGTATCACTGAAAAAGTACCTTAATATTTCTCTCAATATCCTGTAATTTTATATACCGGATATTCTTCTGATGCAGGATTTCAAACCATATACTTAAACTTCTATATGCCTCTCAAAACATCGTTCTTACCTTCAGTTTATCTGTTACCTGAACCTCTGCTTTCAGGCTAACTACTGAGATAAGGGTTATGCTCTTCCGGTAAATATTTCTTTACACATTTACCAAAATCCCTGTATCAGGTCTGCAACAGATATTCAATATAAGTTATCGCTTCTATAATACCTTTGATACATTCCTTCCTTATTAATCAGACTGTGCGTATGCTCTTATATTATATAAGGAAAATACTTTTTTATAATCTCCGTATCAGGTCTTTCTTGCAGGAAATGCGATACCCGTTACTCTTATATTGATGAAGTTATAAATTCTTTCCCAATGGAATCACCTGAACCTTTCTTTTATTTTCATCCTTTTCATTGGAACATTTATATATGCTATGAATTGAATGAATTTCTTTGATTGTTTAATTCGTTTCCTTGTTTCTTTTGATGGTGTTATAATAACACTCTTGTTATTATTTGTCAATACATTTTTGCATTTTATTTCAATATTTTCTATTTATCTTTGTCTTATTTGCACTAATTTTATAATATTTTTATTTATTTGATAATTTTCAGACTATTTCGCTTTCTTCGATGCAGTACGTTGCTGCCCGGGGCTCTATTATATCCACGAATCGCTCCGCTGCAAAGCAGTTCCCGCAATTCTCATAATTTCATAAATAATAAAGATGCAGCTACTCCCAACCTAAAGAGAGGATAGCTGCATCTTCATCACTTTCTATTTTCGATTATAATTAATCAGGCATCCCTTAAGGATAATCTCACGCTCATCATCCGTAAGCTCCCCAAGAGCCACTTCAAACTCCTTCAGTCCCTCAGCACCGACAACATATCCCCGGATCACATCATCCTTTTCTTCCACTGCCTTACGAATCTGTGGGAAGAACAGATAATCTCCGTTTGCAAACGGAAGCTCCCCTTCTTTAATCAGGAATGGAAGCATACCCCAGTTGATCAGATTAGAACGGTACCTCTTTGTCGCATACTCATTGGCGATATTTGCCCATCCGCCAAGCACTTTCTGACAGGAAGCAGCCTGCTCACGCGCAGAACCATCACCTGGTTTCACTGCAAAGATCGTACTTCCCACACCAAGATTTTCCTTGCTTACATTCGGATAATCCTTTTTGATCACATCCATTACAGGTTTCATCTCCGGTAATGCCTCAACCGGACATTTTCCTTCCTGAATAGCCTTCTGAGCTTTCTGAACTTCTTTCGCACGTCCTACATAAGCAGGATCTTTTCTGGAAAGTGTAAACTCAGCCAGTCCAAGTGGATTGGAACGATAAGAAGATGTCTCACCGGACGGGATCAGTTCATCTGTTGTAGTAACCGGATCATGGATCTCAGAAACAACCTTCACGATCAGATTCTCCGGAAGTGCAGCCATCTCCGGCCAGTCCTTAATATTCGGACCAAACTGGATCTCTACACCCGGATCAGCTATACCCTTGCTGTCAAATACACGATTGTCATAAATTGTCTTATCAAAGAAATATTTCTGTCCTGTATAACCACCCGTATAATCCTCTGCTGAAGTCAGGAAACCTTTGTTTGCTGCAGTTGCCGCAATAGAACGTGCGTCCATAAGTGCAACAGAAGAAATCTGGCCATTCTGGATTTTGGAACCTTCGCGGTTCGGGAAGTTTCTGGTCGTATGACGGATACTGAATGCATTATTTGCAGGAGTATCCCCTGCACCAAAGCAAGGTCCGCAAAAAGCAGTCTTCACAACAGCTCCCGTTTCAAGAAGTCCTGCCAGAACGCCATTCTTAGCCAGTTCCATATAAATCGGAGTACTTGCCGGATATACACTCAATGTGAAGGCATCTGCACCAATGCTCTTGCCTTTAAGGATATCAGCTGCTGCACAGATATTTTCAAATCCACCACCTGCACATCCTGCGATGATTCCCTGATCCACATATAACTGTCCGTTCACAATCTTATCCTGCAGAGAATAATTAACTGCTCCGTCCAGGCTTACGAGAGCTTTCTGCTCTACATCGTGAAGGATGTCTTTTAAGTTCGTTCTTACTTCGTCAATCGTGTACACATTAGACGGATGGAACGGCATTGCGATCATTGGCTTGATCTCGCTTAAGTTCATGACTGGTTAGCGGTTAAACAAAAGCCATTTTCTGACTGATAGGA
>ENA-OPAG01000952-OPAG01000952.1-human-gut-metagenome-genome-assembly--contig:-NODE-952-length-16079-cov-3.576510_pt1 | contig 16079 bp, 10 predicted proteins | sample MGYA00241053_ERZ501422 | MGnify/ENA primary metagenome ERZ501422 (study PRJEB25962, sample SAMEA2042619) | human gut metagenome | biome: human gut; feature: human-associated habitat; material: faeces... | reverse complement strand
TGGAGAACTAGTCCATCTTCTTTGTCCAGGATCTTGATTAACTCCATATAAAGGGATATCATTTTCTTTAAACCATTCAACTGCATCTTCGAGTTCTTTCCCTGATCTCATAGTATTTAAGATCAATTTATGACCTCTTTCTACTAGCTCTTTAAGAACAGGAACTGCACCAATATCCTTTCCAATTCTAGGATAATCATGAGTAACACAGGTTCCATCAAAATCAATTCCAATTTTCATAATTTTTATAATTTTTTAGATAAACTCCAAATCCAATGTTTTCCAGATTCAGTCCGTTTCTTTTGAAAAAACCGTTTTTGGTGAATTGCCTTTTAAGTTTGAGGCTGGAACTCCCGATTATATTGCTACTACCGGACTTGCCAAGGCTTTGGATTATGTCACAGGCATTGGTTTAGATCATATAGCTGACCACGAACATGAGCTTACCATCTATGCTATGCAGCGATTGAAAGAGATCCCGGGTATGCGTATCTTTGGTGAGGCTGCACATAAAAGTAGCGTAGTTTCTTTCTTGGTAGGTGACATACATCATCTGGATATGGGGACTCTGCTCGATCGGCTGGGTATTGCCGTTCGTACCGGTCATCATTGTGCAGAACCATTAATGCACCGTTTGGGTATTGAAGGTACAGTTCGTGCATCTTTTGCTATGTACAATACAAAAGAAGAAATTGATGACCTTGTAGCCGGCATCGAGCGGGTTAGTAAGATGTTCTAAGCCAGTGTGTGTATTCTGACAAATATTAAAGTGTCGTGAAAGTAATGGGTTTTCACGACACTTTTTTTATAATATCCGAGTGTTGAAATTATATTGATAAAAGGCGAGTCTTCGAGTATATCATTAGATGTTAAGTGGATAAAGTTTCATTTCCGAATGTAGCTTTTGAGAATATACAAATAATAAATAGCCGGTTCCTTGTAACTTTTCGCCTCTTTTTGCGTCTAATAATAATATAAACCTTATAAACAGAAAAGAATTATGTTATTAGCAACCACTCCAATTATCGAAGGAAAACGAATAACCACTTATTACGGCATTGTGTCTGGAGAAACAATTATAGGTGCCAATGTCTTTCGTGACTTTTTTGCCAGTATTCGTGATATAGTAGGCGGACGTTCCGGTTCGTATGAGGAAGTGCTTCGTGAGGCAAAGGATACTGCTCTGAAAGAAATGTCTGAGCAGGCTCGCCAAATGGGTGCTAACGCTGTAATTGGTGTTGATTTGGATTATGAAACCGTTGGAGGAAGTGGTAGTATGCTGATGGTGACTGCAAGTGGAACAGCCGTATTTTTGGAATGATAGAAAAATCATAAAAGCTACGTTTAGAAATGCAGATGTTCCGAACTTTCAGAACATCTGCATTGATTATGTCTTTTACCTATTGTTAACGACTCTTACTAATTTCCATTTTATCAATATCGGGTGCCCATCCGTTAGAGTTATATAGGCGTATTGTATTATAACCCTTATGAAGTTTTACTTTGACAGTTGTTATTGCTGCTTGGTCCCATGCTCCGGAGCAAAGGCCGGATTGCTTATATTCTGATTCATTGACAGCAATTTGTATATCACGTTTGTCTCCTGAAAAATAAGTTATCTTAAGTTGGTACTCTCCTCCTTTACTCACATATACCTTTCTGAATTCAGCCCAGTTAGATGGTGAGTTCCCAAGTCTTTTCATTATATAATCTCCAGATGCTCCTGCTTTATATGCAAAATGAGCCATTTGTTTGTTGTCTGGTAAATACTCTTGCATGAAAGCATATTCAGCCTCATAACATATTCGGTCGTGGCGTTTACTACCTTCAAGTCTTATTAAGGCCGTTCCGTGTGCAGGAACTAAGGTTTCATAATATTCGGTGAATGTTCCTGTTTCTTGATGATTCCACAAGTCTCTGACTTGTACCTTGCCTGATAAATATAGTTTGTCGAAGTCAACTCTTATTTTTTTTATTACATTACTTCTATTATATAAAGCGACAGCGCGTAGCTTGCCTTCGCGTTTTTGAATAGTTTTTGATAGGATTAAATAGTCTTTTCCCCGTTCTATAACTTCAGCTTGCATCCCCAAGGAGTCTTGATTTAATGCGATTACCTCTTGATTGGTAATGATCGATAATGTTTTCTCTGGAATTGTCCGAAGATCGCATCCTATCATTAATGGAGAGGACATGATAGCCCATATTCCGAAATGGGTTTTTTCCTCGTCTTCACTGAGACCTCGTCCGACTTCAAGCATATCCATGTCATTATAATGTCCCAGACTTACGTAAGGTGACAGGTAGAGATTCTTTTCAATGATTTGGTCAATCGTCTTAAATCGAGGATTAATGTCAGTGTGGATACGCCAGGAACTTGCTAATCGGGTAGCCCAGGTACCAGGGAATTGCCATCGGCATATATTATATCGGACATCAGTTCGTCCTGTCCGGTTGATCGCTTTGTAGATGTCTGTATAGCGTTGCTGCTCACTTTGTCCGGTGGCTTCACCACCACACCAGTCAATCTTAATAAAATCATATCCCCAATCTTGGAAAAAGGTCTTACAGTCTATATCATCATGTTGCCAGAGTCCTACTCCAACGCCAAGTGTATCTGCATCATAGATAGAGCCGCAAGTATTACTACCTGCGTCCGAATATATACCTGCTTTTAATCCCTTAGAATGGATATAGTCAGCTAGTGCTTTCATTCCATTCGGGAATTTCTTTTTATTGGTAAACAGGTAACCATTTGAGTCCCGTCCTCCGAAATATCCGTCATCAATGTTCACATATTTGTATCCGGCATCCTTCAGACCGCGGGTAACCATAGCATCAGCTGTTTCTTGAATCAGTTTCTCGTTGATATGAACTCGGAATGTGTTCCATGAGCTCCATCCCATCATGGGAGTATTTGTGTTTTGTGCCGTGACAGTCGTGAAAAAACTTGCCCATAACAGAAGGCAACAGTAAGTAACTTTTTTTTTTCTCATAAGGCGTTGTTATTATAAGATAAATAGCCTGTATATTCCTGTTAATTAGGTATATACAGGCTAATTTGTGTCATTCGGATGGATGAATTACCACCCAGGGTTTTGAACCAAATTCGAATTTACATTTAGATAGTCCTGTTTGATCGGACTCAGATATTGTTCGTCTCTGAAGATAAAAGGTTGAGCATCCAAACGTGCATTCTTATAGTATTCTTCATTAGTTGTACCGTAAGAGTTCAAGCCGATCATGCCATTCTCCATACCGCTCCATTCTTTCTGGGCGATTAGCCAGCGACGATAATCATATGACATATGTCCTTCGAACATTAGTTCTACTGTTCTTTCACGGTGTATTGCTTTGCGGAGTTTGTCACCGATTGGAAGCCCTTTGTATGAAACTTCTATGTTAGGAATACCACCTCTCTGGCGAATCAGATTGAAGTACGTCAATGCATCTCCTTCCAGTGTACCATTGTATTCAAAGTAAGCTTCTGCATAATCCAAATACAATTCTCCTAAACGGATAATAGGAAAGGGAAAAGCTACTAAAGAGTTACTGGTACCACTTACGAATGTTTCAGGATGAGCCAGTTTTGCAATAGCATATGATCCGTATAACTGGTCACTTCCTGCATCGCGTGTTCCATTCTGTTCTTTGAAGCGCATTTTGAGATTGATTGTATCACCGTTGATTAAATAGTCGCCACGGTTAAAGCCAATAGACCCATAGAAACGAGGTTCACGATTGCGATGAATCTGAGCAACAGAATCGCCTTCGGCTACATTGAAACGGTGTGTATAATCAAATTCAGGATCTTCATCCATCGGGAGTCCGTTCTTAGTCAGATACATATCAGCGCTGAAAGCTGTTGCTCCTAAAGCCCCGTAAGGAGCTCCCGAAGAGGTGCTGATACCTTTGGGGATCACATGTGTCTGAATGGAGTTTCCGTCAGCCCATGTCTCTTTCCAACCACTATACCCCCAAATCAGTTCTTTATTCCAGGCGTCGACTACAAGATTGCGTGCATTGGCGATGGCTTGATTGAATGCTGGTAAATTACCTTTTTTGGTGTATTTATAAAGTTCCGCTCCGGCTTGATGTGCCATGTCGATGGCCTTTTTGCATTCGTCCATAGCTATTTTCCATTTATTTTTGTCATAGGCCAGGTTCATAAGTAACTGTCCGTCCTTGTTCTTGAAATTGTCATACATTTCTGCATTTCCATTGAATTGTGGACTGGCGGCATACAAGTACATTCTTGCTTTTAGCGCTTGGGCAATCACTTTTGTAGCGCGGCCGTAATTAGAGGCTTTTACTGTCATGGGCAAATCGACAGAAGCATTGTCAAACATTTGTGCAATCCGATTTACACATTCATCATAGGGCACACGTGGCTTAAATAGCTCTTCTTTGGGAGCATTAAGTGGGATTGCCTCGTCAAGTATGACGATAGGTCCGTAGTTCTGTAATAACAGGTAGTGATAATAAGCTATTAGAAATTTCACTTCTCCTTTCCAAAGTACTTTCTTGGCTGCAAGGTCAGCTTCTGAAATTTGAGATGGCTTTACAGCATCAATATTATCCAGGAATGTATAGCATTGGCGGATACCGTTATATGAGCTTTGCCAAACGTCGATGACTGGGTCGGCCGAATTATACAATCCTTGCTGCATCTTCATAAAGGTGAACCATGTGGTAGTCCAGTGTGCTGATCCGACAGTTTCAGGAGTTGTACACCAACTGAAATTTTGGCGGAAGTTCAGATAATTGGGTATGAAAGAGTAGCATGCGAAAACAAAATTTTCAGCAGTCTGTTCGTTCTTAAACGCATCGGCTAAGATAGGAGTGTCATCTGGTACAATATCCAGATAATCACAAGAGTGCAAACTAGTTCCGATTAGTAAAGCTACGATTATATTTTTTAGTTTCATAATTATTCAGATTTTTAAAAAGTGAACTGTAAACCGATGGAACCCATGATTTGAGTCGGATATTTTAATCCGTTTGAGGTGTAGAGTTCCGGATCCCATAATTTAAATTTAGAGAATGTCAGTAGATTCTGACCACTGATATAAGCACGTAAGAATTTGTAAGAGTATCCTAATTCTACATTTTTAAGTCGAATATACGAACCGTCTCTCAACCAGTAAGTAGAGTTGGGATTGTTATTGTTGTTCTTTCCGTTTGTCAGTCTTGGATACATCGCTTCGGAGTTCGGATTTGCTTCTGTCCAACGATTGTCGGCCACAAACTGCATAACTCCGTAAGATTCTCCTCCAAAAGGATGGATGTCGCTTAACATGATACTTCTTTTGCCTACACCTTGGAAGAAGATAGAAGCATCCCATTTCTTATATTGGATACTGACTCCGAGACCATAGCTGATCTGAGGTAATTCTGGGTTTCCGATATAGGTTTGGTCATTTCCATCGATTTTTCCGTCATTATTGAGATCCGCATATTTGATATCTCCGGGTTGTACCACTCCCGTCAATATTTGTTTGGGACTGTTGTCAATTTCTTCTTGATCTTTGAAAAGCCCTAATGCAATGTAACCTTTATACTGGTTCAGTGGACGCCCTACTTGGGACATATATGAGAATTCATAATCTGGTTCATCAATTTCTACATATTGGTTTTTTGCGTAAGTGAAGGTACCTTTGGCTGAGATCATGAAATCTTTGTTGACAGCGTGATTGTAGTCCAATGACATATCAACACCTTGGTTACGTACTTTTCCTAAATTACCATAAGGACGGAGATCTCCGGTTATACCACTTTCCGCAGGGATTGTATTACGTCTAAGGAAGATATCTTTGCGGTCTTCTCTAAAAAAATCTACGTTGAGGCTTAATTTGTTGAATAACCCCAGATCGAATCCAACATTATATTTCTTTCCGATTTCCCATGTCACTTTTTCTGCTCCGTAAGTAGTAATAGTAGCTCCATTCGAAGACGTTTGCCATTGGTCACCAAATACGAATCCGGCTCCACTCAAGTCTACTTTCGTGAGGTATGGGAAACGGTTGGAACCAATATCTGCATTACCTACCAATCCATAAGAAGCACGAATTTTTAAGTTGGAAATGACTTTAGTCAATGGTTCAAAGAATTGTTCGTTAGAAATAAGATATCCGACAGCAAGTGAGGGGAAGAATCCGTAACGGCTCCCTTTTTCGAAGTTTTCACTACCGTTGTATCCGAAATTGAACTCAGCCAGGTAACGTCCGTCGTAAGCGTAGGTTAAGCGACCCGCTAAACCTTGATTGCGTTTTGGCAATGTATTGTAATAGTTGTTGTCTGGATTGTTTAGGTTGTATTCACGTTGAAGATACACTAACATTGCTCCGACGTCATGTTTATCATCAAATGTATGTTGATAATTTAATGTAGCCTGTAGGTTCATTAAACGATCTCCTGTGGTTGATGTAGATGTTTCAAGTGCTGTACGCCCTTTACTGATAGAATTATAATCATAGATATAACTTCCGTCTTCTTGCTGCTGAGGATTCTGCAATTCGTAGAAGTAGGGTGAGAAGGAGCGATTTACAGTGGTCTTTGACCAGTTCTTAAAAGATACCAGTGCTTTGAAATTCAATCCTTTAGTTATGAAATCAAGCTTTTGCTCCAGTTCGAAAGCGGTATTAATGCTGTATGCGCTTTGTTTAGAACTTCCTTGAACCATACTTGCATAAGGGTTACGATAAATACTGAATCCTCCGGCTCCGATAGGACCGCCTGATTTATTTCCAAATATGGTATGGTCTTCATTGTTAATATTAGGATATACAGGTGCAAAATACATGGAAGGTGCTTCCATTACATACTTATACAGGTCGTCCATACTTGTTGACGGACCATTATAGTTGACAATCTGTGAGTTTATTCTCACATTTACTTTAGTGCTTGAAGTTAGCCATGCTCCTACATTGCTTTGGAATGAGTAGCGAAGATTCTGTATGTTATTGTCGAATGTGTTATTAGGGTCTTTTTTCAGCATACCGTTATCGTTATTGATAGAAGCGCTGATGAAATAATCTACTTTCTTTGTACCACCCATTACATTCAGATTGGCCGATTGGTTCATAGAATAATCTTTGAACATATAGTCGAACCAGTCAACGTTGGGATATACATATTGATTTCTGTTTTCAAGTGTTCCTTGTATCTTATCAGCGGAGAAAGCAGGTGTCCCATCCGGGTTACGTGTCAGGATGGCCTCATTTCTCAGTTGCATAGCTGTCACAGCATCGGCTAACTTGAGTGTACGTGTCGGTGCAGTGAATGTATTATCGATGCGTACATTGATACGTGCTCTTTCGAGGTCTTTACCGGATCGGGTAGTGATCAGAATTACGCCATTGGCACCACGGGCACCGTAAAGGGCTGTAGCCGAAGCATCTTTTAGTATCGAGAAGTTTTCGATAGCTTCAGAAGGAATAGCATTCATGTCGCCTGCTGAAACTTCTACACCGTCGATAAAAATCAACGGATCAGTTGTTCCACTGAAAGTTGCGGCACCACGTATCCAGAAGTTTGCTCCGTCTGCACCCGGTTCACCCGTGCGCTGCATGGAAATGACACCTGCGATACGTCCGGCGAATGATGTACTAAGGTTACTGGAGGGTACTCGAAGCTCTGCTGGTTTGATGGATTGTACGGCACCTACTACACTGGCTTTCTTCTGTGTACCGAAGCCCACCACTACTACTTCTTCTAATGCCTGTGCATCGGGAGTTAGTTTGAAAACAACTATTTTTTTTCCTTTTAGCTGAATTTCAACGGGAGTATATCCGATAAAAGAGGCAATCAAAGTGCTGTTTTCGGGAGCCATCAGTGTAAAGTTTCCTTCAATGTTGGTTACAGCTCCCAGCGAGTTATTGCCTTTTATTGTAACATTGGCTCCCGGAACTCCTTCACCGTTTTCATCAAGAACCTGGCCAGTGATTTTTGTTTTTTTTTCCTGTTGCGGTGTTTCGGTCGGTGCCTTTGTGATTGTAATCTGCCGATCGTTGATGGTATACTTCAATCCGACCTCCTTTGACAGGATATTCAAAATAGATTCTACGTTCTGCTTATCTATCGAAACCGATACTTTCTTTTGTAGTATCGGTAATAGGTCTTTGGAGTACAAAACGACAAATTCACTGTTCTTTTCGACGTATTCCAGCACTTCTTTTACAGTTTTATCGGCTGCGTGGAGTGTGAAAACAGTTTGTTGAGCATAAGTCTTTGCTGCATGAACCGGAGTAGTGATACTCGGTATAAGTAAAAAAATACTAATTAATAAAAAAAAGGACGTAATCCTCCCTGCCTTATGACAAGGAATTGCTTTCTTTTTCATACATTTACATTGATTTTAGTTAATCATTAAAGTTTGTGATTTAATAAAAAGTCATTAGAGTCGGATAATATGGGCGTATTATCCGATTTTCTTTTTTTATCTGTTTTCTTTCTACATAATGGTGTGTTTTTTTAAGGTTAAACATTGGTTACTTAAAACTTGTATTATTCTATATAGATTACACTGTTTTTCATTGTATATTCAGCAGGTAAAATAGACAGAATCGACTTCATTACCTGATTTAAATCATCATTTAAATAGAGCTTACCAAACATTTGCTCGTTTTCTACAGCAGCATCGCATCGGATATTCTGACCATAATAATCTTGTAACCGTTGCAAAACTTGCTTTAGACTTTCTCCTTGTAGAGTCCATATTCCGGCAATCCAGCTGATATAATCACGGGCATCTACTTTCGCTTTACCTGTTATGCCTGCCTGGCTGAGTTCTACCTTTTCATTAGGCGCCATCTTGATATGGCGGTTCTGCTGATCTTTCACATTTACCGAACCTTCTACCAGTACAACAGTAGCCTTTTCTTGACCTTTATAGGCTGATATGTTGAAAGATGTGCCCAATACGCTTACCTCAAATCCGGAGGTATTCACAATAAAAGGTTTCGAAGCATCATGGGCTACTTTCAGATATACTTCTCCTTCCACATAAATTTCTCTGTACTTTCCTTCAAATGTACGAGGGTAAATGACTTTACTCCCGGAGTTAATCCATATCTTGCTGTTATCGGCCAAAACAATTTGTGAACGTTTGCCCTTAGGGACGATAATCTGGTTGTATGCCTCTTTGCTGTCATCCTCTGTAAGTTTATTGGAGTTGACTTGTACTTGTCCGGTAGCAGAATAAGTGACTTGGGCATTATTATCCAATTCTATTTTCTTCTGGTCCGAAACAACCAGTGTAACCTCTTTTATATCTTGAGGTATTTCTGTTTGCAGGCTTTGCGCTATCTTATTTAAGTCGTGCCTTTCTTCATCATTCATCAAAAGAAAGCAAGTAATCCCTATTAACATAGCTACAGATGCAGCTGCCAATGAATACCTCATGATGCTGAACCATTGTATGGACTTGCCGCTTTTCTTGATGTGGCTGACAGATGTACTGTCGGCATTTATTTTGTTTTGTACCTTTTCCCATATATCCGTTTCCTCTGTTTCTGGGGGAAAACATTGGTTCCAAAGAAAGTCGAGTTTATCATATTCGGCTTGTTCCTCCGGAGATGCGAATGATTTCTTTTCCGGATGATCACCATCCTTATTCAGGAAGGAAGCAAATAATTTAAACTTATTCTTTCTCATTACTTTAATAGGGTTACATAAATAAAGACGCAACTTCTTTAAGAATCTCCTATTCCAATTCTATTTTTTTTTTAAATTATTTTCTGATTTATTTTTTCAGGCCGCTCGAGATGATCTCTAATGCTTTGGCAACGTGTGCATTAATGGTCTTTACAGAGATATTCAGCATATCGGCTATTTCTTTATAGGGTAGGCGTTCTATCTTGGCAAGAGCGAAGACTACCTTGCATTTGGGAGGAAGTGTTTGAATGAGGCTGTTGATTTGGGCTATCTCTTCCTTGCTGATCATCTGTTCGTCGGGAGTTTGCAGATTTCCGATTATCTGGAAGCTGTCTATTTCTTCCCAGGAGGTTATTTCATTTGAATTTTCCGCTTTTCGCAGATACGAGATGGCTTTGTTGTGAGTTAAAGTAAGCAACCAGGCTTTTATATTCTTGATTTCTTCTATTTCTTCCCGGTGCCTCCATACATCCAGAAAGACATCGCTGACTACTTCTTCGGCAGTTTCTTTGGTTCGTACGAAACACTGTGCATAGTAGAACAAGTCTTTCGAGTAGCTATTCACAAAATGACGGAAAGAAGCTTCTTCTCCTTTCTTTATCTTGCTGATATATTCGATGTCGTTGTTCATATATAGAGTAATGGTTGCTATATGTGTGCTGCAAAAATATAAAATATAAACTTCTTTTCTTAATATTTATTACATTCTTTCGTTCTTCAATTTAATAATATGTGGTATTTAAAGGTTGGATTAACTTTTCCTGCTTTTATTTGCATGTTTTGTGTTAACCATAAATGAAAGGCGGGATACTGTCAAAGTGCCCCGCCTTTTGCATCTGTGTTTTGTGGGTTAGTTTATTCTGCCACCAGTTCTATTACCCGGCTATGGGTCTGTGAAGTCGTAAATGCATTCAATCCTATTTTCATCAGATAGTCACCGGAGAAGATTTTTTCATTACCCGGTAGATTCGATTTCCGGCCCGGCATTAGATTAATTTCTTTCACCCGGTACATTTTTCCGGCATCAAGTCCCTGGAGCTTAATCGGGAGCAGTTTCTCGCCAAAGCGGGGATGGATATCATATGCGAAGAGAACAGCTTTCGAAGCATCCGGTGCGGCATACATAATCGCCATGTGATTGCTTTCATATGGAGAGATGAGGCGGTATTGATCACCATCCAGTATGACAGGCTTCAGGCGCTTATAATTTGCCACGGCTTCTTGGCAATAAGTCAGTTCGTCCGCTTTCATATCTTTCAGACCGATGTCGAATCCCAATTTACACATGCTGGCAACATCGGTACGGAACTTTACACTCGTCCTGCTGTTCCAACTTGTAACATGGGCACACATGGCTTTGGAAGGGAAGAATTGTGAAAAACCCCACTGGATGAACAAACGCTCTATCGGATCGGTATTGTCCGAACACCAAAACTCTGTGAAGTATTTCAGTGCTTCGTAGTCGCAACGTGCACCACCGCCGGAACATAGCATCATCGGAACATTGGGGTATTTTTCTTTGACCCGTTTCAATACATTATATATACCGCGTACATGATCGATATAGAGTTGTCCTTGTTTGTCTTTCAGATAGGGAGAATAGATATTGGTGATGGGGCTGTTGCAATCCCACTTAAAGAAAGCTACATCAGGGTTTTCCGTCATAATCTTATCGACTACGCCGAATACGAAATCCTGTACTTTGGGGTTGCTCAGGTCGAGTACCAATTGATTGCGGTAATAATAAGTTTCACGGTTCGGATAATGGATTGCCCAGTCGGGATGTGCTTCGAACAGATCACTTTGAGGATTCACCATCTCCGGTTCTATCCAGATACCGAATTTGACACCGGCTTCTTTCGCTTTCTCTACTAATGCAGGGATACCTCCGGGAAGTTTGCTTTTCATTGCTTCCCAATCGCCCAGGCCGGCATGATCGTCGTTGCGTGGATGTTTATTCCCAAACCAGCCATCGTCGAGCAGAAACATATCTACACCCAGATGTTTGGCTTCTTTCATCAATTTACCCAATAACTCTTCATCGAAAGTGAAATAAGTGTTCTCCCAATTATTGAGGAGAGTCATCCGGTCTCCCTGGCCATCTTTCAGTTGGTAGTTGCGTGCCCAGTTGTGTAAATTGCGGCTGGCTTCTCCCGTACCGTTGTTACTCAGGGTAAAGATAAATTCCGGGGTAGTGAATATTTCGTTTGCTTTTAATTGATAATCCGAAGCATACGGGTTGATGGCAGGGATTACCCGCAAGTTCCCCTCGTTGTCTACCTCAAAAGTAAACTGGAAGTTGCCTGTCCAGCCAATGGTACCCAATATTACTTGTCCCTGATGTTCTTGTGCAGGCTGTTCCAGTCCGAGTTCGAAGAAAGGTTGCATGTGCATGGCTGCGCGGCTTCCTAATTTTGTATCGAGAATTTTTTTGCCCGGTTGCAGCTGTTGTGTACTCATCTGTACCTCTTTGGCCCAGTCACTGCTGAATTCGGTGAGATAATATTTTTGGTTTGCGAAATAAAGCATCGTTGAAGCATAACGCCATAGAGTGACCGGTTTCTTCTGTTGATGCGTGATCTCACTCCATGTCTTGATTACATTTTGTTTAGGATAAGATACATAGTGCAACGTCACATCTACCGGATACTGGTCGTCTTTCATCCGGATGATGGTCTCTGTCCCTCCTTCTACTGTTTTCTGTTCCGAGGACACATAACGCAGGATGGTACTGGGGTTACCGTCGTTGTTTGTAATGGCTACAGCCGGTTCGAAATAGTCTTCCCCACCGGATCCCGGATATACTTCCCATCCGCGGGATCGCCCTGAAAGGTGGCTCAGGTCCCGGTCGTTTAATAGTTTGTCACCCAGATAAGCCTGATATAGACGTCCGTTCGGAGCGACTTCTAAAATAAGGTCTGTCCGTTCTGTCGAGATGCGAATCTGCTTCGATTCTTGTGCACTTACATGGAGGCAGGCTGTAAGAACCAATAGTGTTGCAAGTAATTTTTTCATGGTATTATTATTGATGTTATAAAATATGCATTGTGCATGCAAAGTAAAGGAAACTTCGCTATATTCACAAATGAAACGAAAGGAAACAAACGGGAATCCATACTTCTGTTTGTTAAGTGGTTCTCCGGCAAGTAGTGCAACTTTCAGGGCAGATTCCTTTATTGCGGGAATTATCGTTCCGCTACTTTGTTTTTGCATAACATAAAATTGTGTAATTTTGGAGAGCTAAAAATAAAGGAGGATGAAAACAAGTCTGAAACTAATTCCGGGAGCTATGCTTGTGCTTCTTTTTCTGATTACCGCCTGCAATCTCTACAGGCGACCGATTCCCGATGAGATGATAGGAGAGCATAGGATTCACCGTGCTGACGGCTTCATGACCCAGGACTATCGTTTAGCGATTAATCCGGTCAATGATTCGGTATATGATATTAAGTTGTGGGAGAAAAAGAGCTCCTCAAGAAAGCCGGAGCAGATATATTATGATGGATTACGTTTCCATTACCGGGATACTGTGCATATTTCCACGAAACGCGTCACGAGCGGTACGGAAACTTATCGGGTAAATAAAAGACGGGTAACACGAGATAAGAATCCTCGTACGTGGTATACTATTCGGCTGAGCAGTGGCGGATTTGTAATGTCTGATTCATTGATAGAGCGGCAAGGCGTTTCCGACGAGCAACACCGGAAGTGGCTTTACAAACAGTATGGCAAATTGACTTTCCGCGAAGGGAAAATTGTTTTTCTGAACAGTCGTTGTCCGGCGTTTTATTTAAAGAAGCAGGAGAGATGAAGCGTTTTGTATCTGCTCCCATTTTTCGGGGCTGGCAGAAGCAAAAGGCAAAAATATTTGGTTATCTCGTTTAGATTCAATACTTTTAGGCTTTCGTTAAACCTTTAAATATTGTACGTCTATGGATAGCATCCTTTTCTGGCTTGTTCCGCTTGCCTCTGTTCTGGCTCTCTGTTTTGCGCTCTATTTTCATAAGCAAATGATGAAGGAGAGCGAAGGTACTCCACAAATGATTAAGATTGCCGCTGCTGTACGTCGGGGCGCTATGTCTTATCTGAAGCAACAGTATAAGATTGTTGGCTGGGTCTTTCTGGGACTCGTGATTCTGTTCTCTGTAATGGCTTATGGTTTTCAGGTACAGAATGCCTGGGTACCGATAGCCTTTCTGACCGGGGGCTTTTTCTCCGGACTTTCGGGCTTTCTGGGAATGAAAACTGCCACTTATGCTTCGGCACGTACTGCTAACGCTGCGCGTACGTCACTGAATGCCGGACTTAGGATTGCCTTCCGAAGTGGGGCTGTGATGGGACTGGTGGTAGTAGGGTTGGGGTTGCTCGACATCTCTTTCTGGTATTTGTTGCTTAACTGGGCGATTCCCGCTGATGCACTGACACCTACCCATAAACTCTGTATCATTACCACTACGATGCTCACTTTCGGTATGGGTGCCAGTACACAGGCGCTCTTTGCCCGTGTAGGCGGGGGAATTTATACAAAGGCCGCTGATGTGGGAGCCGATCTTGTAGGTAAAGTTGAGGCCGGCATTCCGGAAGACGATCCGCGTAACCCTGCTACCATTGCCGATAATGTAGGTGATAATGTAGGCGATGTGGCAGGTATGGGTGCCGACTTGTATGAATCTTATTGTGGTTCTATTCTGGCAACTGCTGCTTTGGGTGCTGCCGCCTTTATTCATACGGGTGATACGGTGATGCAGTTTAAAGCTGTGATTGCCCCGATGCTGATTGCTGCTATCGGTATCATTCTTTCCATTATCGGTATTTTCTCTGTCCGCACCAAGGAGAATGCCACCATGAAGGATCTGCTTGGTTCGTTGGCTTGGGGAACAAATCTGAGCTCGGCTTTGATTGTAGTGGCTACTTTTTTCATCCTATGGCTCTTGCGACTGGACAACTGGATGTGGATTTCGTGTGCGGTAGTTGTAGGGCTGGTTGTGGGTATTGTCATCGGTCGTTCGACGGAATATTATACTTCTCAATCCTATCGTCCTACTCAGAAGTTGAGTGAAAGCGGTAAAACCGGTCCCGCCACAGTTATTATTTCAGGTATCGGGCTTGGTATGTTATCTACGGCTATTCCGGTGGTTGCGGTGGTGATCGGCATCATTGCCTCCTATTTGCTGGCTTCCGGTTTCGACTTCGACAATGTAGGAATGGGGCTTTATGGCATCGGTATCGCTGCTGTCGGTATGCTTTCTACATTGGGTATCACGCTTGCTACGGATGCTTATGGCCCGATAGCAGATAATGCCGGTGGCAATGCAGAAATGTCCGCTTTGGGTAAAGAGGTCCGTAAACGTACCGATGCGCTCGATTCGCTGGGAAATACAACGGCGGCTACCGGAAAAGGGTTTGCCATTGGTTCGGCGGCTCTGACAGGATTGGCATTGCTGGCATCTTATATTGAGGAGATCCGTATCGGACTGACCCGTTTGGGTAATCTGGAACTGGCCTTACCGAATGGAGATACCATTACTACGGCTAATGCCACATTTGTAGACTTCATGAATTACTATGAAGTAAACCTGATGAATCCGAAAGTACTTTCCGGTATGTTCCTCGGTTCGATGATGGCATTCCTGTTTTGTGGACTGACTATGAATGCAGTCGGTCGTGCGGCCGGACACATGGTAGATGAAGTACGACGTCAGTTCCGCGAGATGAAAGGTATCCTGACCGGAGAGACCGAACCGGATTACGAGCGTTGCGTGGCTATCTCTACGAAAGGGGCACAACGTGAAATGGTGGTTCCTTCTCTGATTGCCATCGTTGCGCCGATTCTTACCGGGTTGATATTTGGTGTCCCCGGTGTATTAGGCTTGCTGATTGGCGGATTGAGCAGTGGGTTTGTACTTGCCATTTTCATGGCCAATGCCGGCGGAGCATGGGATAATGCGAAGAAATATGTGGAAGAAGGGAACTTTGGCGGTAAAGGCAGCGAGGTACACAAAGCTACAGTGGTGGGTGATACTGTCGGTGATCCGTTTAAAGATACGTCCGGTCCGAGCCTGAATATCCTGATTAAACTGATGAGCATGGTTGCTATCGTCATGGCGGGATTGACTGTTGCCTGGAGCCTGTTCTAAGTTCTAAAAAAGATCGTTTTATCCTTCTCCTACAGAAAATGTGTTTCGATCTTCCATCTTCCACCTTTTAATGACCAATTGCTTGTATCATTGTGTGTTAACAAGGTGGAAGATGCGTTTTTAAGGCCGTTTATCTTCCACCTCTATCTTCCATCTTCCACCCTCTTTCAGGGAGGTTGGTTTAATGTTAAATGTCTGGGAGTTAGATAGATGAAACTGCTTTTCTATGGATAAATGTCAGTAATAGCATTTTGCTTTTCTTCATACCTTTAGCGATTATGGTTTGAA
>ENA-OPAG01000949-OPAG01000949.1-human-gut-metagenome-genome-assembly--contig:-NODE-949-length-16107-cov-2.725891_pt1 | contig 16107 bp, 9 predicted proteins | sample MGYA00241053_ERZ501422 | MGnify/ENA primary metagenome ERZ501422 (study PRJEB25962, sample SAMEA2042619) | human gut metagenome | biome: human gut; feature: human-associated habitat; material: faeces... | reverse complement strand
GATGCCGCGGCCGTTGAAGTATCCGATGCTGCTGAACAGCACACAGGTCAGAATACATTCCGGTGCGAAACCGCGCAGGTAAGCGGCGCTCTGCTCGATAACGGCCGGATCGCTCGTGAAGATTCTGGAGATGACACTTCCACCGAAGAAACCGATGCAGAAAATCACAACTCCAAGAGAGCAGCCCGTTGCGATTGCGGTGAGGAAGCCCTTCCACGCGCGGTCTTTCTTTCCGGCTCCGGTGTTCTGTGCCACGAATGCTGACACAGACTGCATCACAGAGGACGGGATCAGCATGATGAATGAGGTCAGCTTCTGCGCCACACCGTATCCGGCGGACGGCATAAGGCCCATGCCGTTGATGATCGAGTTGATCACAAGGAAGGAAATCTGTACGGTCGTCTCCTGCAGCGCGATCGGCACACCGACGTTCAGGACTTTCTTCAGCTCGTCATGGTCGATGCGGCAGTCTTCTTTTTTGAATTCAATCGGCAGATTGCCTTTTTTCAACACACCCATGGAGGCGATGACAGAAATCAGCTGCGCCAGAACCGTCGCAAGCGCTGCTCCCGCAACGTCCAGTTTCAGCACACCGACGAAGAACAGATCTCCGGCAATATTGGCTGCGCAGGCGATGCCGACGAATAAAAGCGGCAGATTTGCATTACCGATTCCGCGAAGCACGCTGCTGATGACGTTGTACGCGATGATGATCAGAATACCGCCGGAACAGATCCGCAGGTAGAGGACGGTTTTGTCAAAAGACTCCGCCGGGACCTGTAAAATATTGGCAATCGGACCTGCGAACAGCTCCAGAATCACCGTCATGGCGATACCGATGATGGCGAACAGAACAATCGAGGTTCCCACGGTTTTGCCGGCCTTATCCGGCTTGCCCTCGCCGATGTGCTGGCCGATCATAACGGTCGAACCCATCGCAAGGCTGGTGATGATAAGTGTTACCATCTGCATGAAGTTGCTTCCGGTTCCGACAGCGGAAATACTCGACGCATCGCCGAACCAGCCGACCACGAGAAGGTCGACCGCACCGTAAGCCGCCTGCAGAATCAGCGCGCCGAGCACCGGCAGCGCAAAACGGATCAGGGACTGGAAAATCGGTCCCTCTACAAACGATACTTCTTTCTTATTTTCTTTTGCCATTGCTTTTCACTCCTTTTATTCCCGGCATCGTTTCCTGCATCCGTGTGATTGCATGCACAAATTCGTCCACCACCGCGTCGTCCAGATCTGGCAGGCGGGATGCCCATTCCCCGTGAAAGTGCGTCACGCGGAGTTCCACAAACTCTTTTCCCTCTTCGGTCAGTGTCAGGTTGATCACGCGCTTATCTTTTTCATCCGCCTGTTTCACGAGAAGATTTCTCTCCTCCAGTTCCTGCACCAGCTTGGTGATGCTCGGCAGCGTTGTGTTCATATAGCTGCTGATGTCGCTGACGCGGCAGAAGCCCTGCTTTTTCTGAATCTCATTCACCGCATCCAGCACATGCACCTGCCGCGGCTTCATACCGTCCGGCAGGTCCGGGAGTTTCTCGATCAGACGCTTTGCATCAAAACACGCATCCAGGAACTGCTTTAATTTTTCCTGTGTCATGGAAAAGGTTCCTTTCTGTTTAAAAATTAGTTATCTTTAGTAATTACTTTTGATAAGTATAGCAGGAAATGAAAAAATGTCAAGAGGGAACTGATGCTAAAAAAGAGCTGATTGAAAGTTCTGGCAATGCCAGATTCTTTCATCAGCTCTTTTCCATATCCATTTGTCACTGTTCAATGAGCTGCATTTCGGTGCCCCCCGCCGGATTTTATGCTTCTGATCGTCTTTTCCAGTACCTTCATCTCAACCGGTTTTGAAACATGTGCATTCATATATCCAAAACATCATTAATAATTCCTAACAGATGCTGTGATGAAATGTCTATTTTATCTGCATACTCTATTACTTTCGCTTTATTACCGGCATCATGTCTGATCAATGATGTCATGCCGATAATTGCATTCATTGGTGTACGAATATCATGTGACATATTGGACAGGAAATCTGTTTTCGCCTTATTTGCATTTTCAGCAGTCTGCAAGGCTTCCGTTGTAATGTCCTTTGCTTTTTTCAGTTTTTTATTGGACTCCTCCATTTCCTTCATTGCCTGCGTCTGAATCTCATTATTTCTTTTTTCGTATTCAGCTTTTTGCTCAGCAAGACTGCGTCTGGAAATACTGTAGAACAATCCGGCAAAAAGCAAAAGTATAAAGCCTGCCATGAGTATTGTTTCAAACACTATTGTTTTCTGATAATCTCTTAGTACATTATCTACAACACTCTTTTCTACAATACAGATCAGCATGGTGTTATTATTTTCTATTGGACAGTATCCCAGATAGTAAGGTTTGTCACTTTCCACAAGTTCTACCCCCTGTTCTCTGCCATCCAGCTTTTTTTGAAGAGAATCAGCCTCTTCCTCAGTGATAGCCTGATCTCCTTTTAAATGCTTTAACAAGAAATAGTTCCTGAAAAATTTATCTTCTTTCTGATTTGTATAAGTAATATTTCCGTCGTTATCCAGCATAAACAGATACGCATTCCCGTTATAGCTTTTCACACTTAACATGGAATCTAATTTTGAATGATCATACAAGGTTCCAATTGCCGTATAAGTTTCCCCCTTAATCGTATATTCCTGACATGGAATTGCAACCAGATAACCATCTTTTTTCTTCTGGTTGTAATCAAGAGAAACCAATTTTCCAATATTATATCCGTTCCTCAAATCCAACAAAAGTTTACTTGGCATGTCAACCCGAAGTTTTGTTCCATCAGTGGTTATTGCCTTTCCATTTTCCTGGAGAAATATAAGTGTACTTTCAGATTCTTTCTGCCATGCCTCAAAGAACTTCTTGTTTCTATCCAGTTCAATAGATCTCACTCCCTCTTGAGTAAGAAAATCCTCAAGCATATGCAGCCGACTGTAGTATCCATTCACCTGCAGATCATAGGTCTGCTGTATCTGTTCAACAACTGCTCCCATACTGCTTTTCCCGTTTTCTGCGATATAGCTGTTCATCCTGTTCAAAAGGAGCTTTACAAAAATTAAGTTTAAAAAGATAAGAATTAAAAAGAACAATGGTACTATCATCTTTTTTCTTTTTGTTTTCGCCTGTTCTGTTCCCACTTTTATTTTTCAACCTCTATATAATCTTCCGGTGCTGACGGCTGCTGTCCGTTTGCCATCGCTGCGGTCCATGCACTTGATAATGTTGTGTTTCCAAGCTGCCTGATCTCACATTCCGGATTTATTTTTTTCAAAACAGACATTGTGGTTTCTGTAAGAAGAATAGAGCACTCCTTGTCTTTGTCTATTTTTTTCTTATTTACTTCTATGTCCTTTAATGAGAATCCGTTTTCCTCCTGCCTGACGATTATTTTCATACCGGATGCAATTGGTAATTCATATTTATTGGTTATATGGAATTTCTCATCAGAATCAGCAAGATATTTCTCCGCAAGTTCATAAATCTCTTTGCCATTGATTTTTGCCAGGTATAATGGTGTATCTAAACTCTTTGCTGTCATCAGACCAACCCGGCTGCAGGTACACTCCCCTTTGTAAATGGAGGAAGTAAAATAATAATATGGTGCCAAAGCCAGCTGAGCATCATTTTCTTCTTTAATCGTAGTTAAAATAGAAGATGCCGCATCACGACCGTTTTTATCATTTAGCGAAATGGCATATTCGTTTTCAAAATTAACTGTGGTTTCTTCTTTTGAATCCTTACTGTTCATTGTGCTGCGAAAAGCATCATAAGCCTGTGTTTCATCCATTTCCCCTGACAATAATCCGTGAACAGCCTTAAGACTGGCATCAAATGATTTTTGAGCAGAATATCGGATATAAACAGAATTATTATTAATTTCATCTTCCAGTCCAGGTACATCTTCCATCATGTTTGGAACATCTACATTTAATGAAATTACACCCTTTCCATCTGCGATCAATGTTTGTCCTTCTTTTGAAATCATACACTCCAGGACATCGAATGCCAGGTCCAGTTTTTCCTGATCTTTTTCCAGTTCTTTGTTAAATGCAATATTCAGAGAAGGGGTCATATTTATAAAAGCTTCATCCGAAATCTGTGAAAAAAACGGTATACGAGTTAATTCTGCATCCATCTGTTCCTGAAATTCCTGCATAAGTGCCGGATAACCATGAAACATTGCTGCTTTTCCCTCAAGGAACATCTGCGTTGCAGTATTAACATCGACGCTGATATCATCACTTGTAAAATGTGAGTCCTTCAAAAATGTATTGGTTTCTGAAAAAATACGTTTCCATAACGCATCATCAAACGCGATATCCCCTGATGCACTTTCAGCTGAGCTTCTCCATTCGATTCCATCCAGACTCATGAATTCCCCAATTGCACCTGTCTGAATCACCTCATGAGCAGACCAGTCTTCTGCAAGATCCAGGGAATACGGTTTTATACCATTATCATAAAATTGCTGGCATGCCTGTGCATATTCCTTATAGTTTTTCGGTATCTTGATTCCATACTGTTCAAACAATGTCTTGTTGGCAATAATCGTCTGCGGTATACCGCAGATAGGAAGCCACTGAATCTCATTTTTTGAATTTTTGTAATATTGCAATGCATAGGAGTAATACCTGGAAACCACGTCATAAGAAGCAAAATCCATTAGATATGGCTCCAGATCCTGTGCATCTTTTCCAGAAAATCGACGTACGGTTATGATATCCGGCAGTTCACCATGTTCCTCAAAATAGCTATATAAATCGGTATCATTGTTACCGGTAATAAACTCAATATCCTGATCTGGAAACTGCTCATTTATATAGGGTACAATATTTTTCATTAAACGATTTTCCCACAGATACACGGTAAGGTGATCGTCATTTTTAGATACTGCTTTTTGAGATTGTCCACAGCCAGACAAAACAGTAATTGCTAAAAGCACACCTGACAGTAATGCTGTCAGACATTGTTTTGCCTTTTTCATCCTCGTATTTTCCTCATTCTTTCCTGATAAAATCATTAATTCAATAATTGGGAAACAATTACAGCCAGTTTTCCAGAACATCATTCAGCTTATTCATATCCAGCGGTTTCGCGATATGTCCATTCATGCCTGTATTTTTGGCCAGCTGTACATCTTCTGCAAAAGCATTGGCAGTCATGGCAACAATAGGCAGTTTTCCCTTTTCACCCGGAAGGCTCCTGATTGCTGCAGTTGCCTCATAACCATTCATGACAGGCATTTGGATATCCATAAAAATAAGATCATACGAACCTTTCGGAGAAGCTTCCACTTTTTCAACTGCAATTTTTCCATTTTCTGCCGTTTCCACTTCTGCCCCTGTCATCTGCAAAATTTCAACAGCAATTTCTCTGTTCAACTCATTATCCTCAACCAGCAGAATCCTTTTTCCCGTGTAGTCTGATTCTGACAGCTTCTCCAGATAATTTCTCGCTGTTTTTTCTTTTCTTCCTGAAGTAAACTGCCGCAGTGTAGCCGTCAGCCGGGAACGGAACAGCGGTTTTGCAATAAAAGCATCTATGCCCGCCGCCTTTGCTTCTTCTTCAATCTCGCTGAATTCATAAGATGTCAATACAATGATGGTGATCTCTTTACCTATCCGTTTTCTGATCTGTCTGGCAGTTTCTATGCCATCCATATCCGGCATCTTCCAGTCTAAAATAACAGCAAAGTAATCATTTTTTAGCTCATGACGTGCATAACAACATTCAACAGCTTCCCTGCCAGAGAGAACCCATTCACCCATAATACCGATTTCCTTCAGTGTGGCAACTGTACTTTCACAGCATGTCTTATCATCATCCACAACCAGAACCGGCAGATTCATCAGATCTCTGTCCTGTTCTTTTTCTTTTTCCTGAAGCTCCAGATAAATTGTTACTGTAATTTTAGTTCCCTTATGTAAGGTGCTTTCCACTTTAATATTACCATTCATCAGGTTCACAATATTTCTGCTGATTGCCATTCCAAGACCGGTTCCCTGAACTCTGGTTGTCCGGTGGTCATCTGCACGGCTGAAAGGATCAAACATGATTTTCTGGAATTCCGGTGACATACCGATTCCATTATCCTCAATCGTAAATTCATAGCATCCAAGTTCTGAAAATCCATTTGGCTTTTCCTCTATGGAAAAAATAATATTCCCGCCATCCGGTGTATACTTGATCGCATTACTCATCAGATTCACAAATACCTGCTGAATCCTCAAGCTGTCACCACAGACAGCCTCATGTTCAATATGATTGATGTGTATATCAAAATTATGTTTATGTTCATCAATCACCGGTTTTGTGAGTGTTATAAGATTATCCACCAGATCTGGCAGATTGAAATCCTCCTGTGCCAGCGTCATTTTTCCACTTTCAATACGTGCCATATCCAATACTTCATTGATCAGCCCCAGCAGATGACGGCTTGATTCTGTAATCTTGCTGAGACATTCAATAACTCTGTCCTGACTCTCAATATTTGCTCCTGCGATTGCCGTCAGACCCACAATGGCATTCATCGGTGTCCGGATATCATGGGACATATTGGAAAGGAATTCTGTTTTCGCACGATTTGCATTTTCTGCGGACCGGTAAGCCTCTTTCAGTGCCTGACGGGATTCAATCTCTGCTTTCTTCTCCTGTGTCACATCCATGGATGCCAGCAATACCTTTTCCAGCTTTCCATTCTTCCATTCCAAGGGAATATAAGAAGCGATTTTATAAGTCTTTTCATCCAGGCTGCAATATTCAAACTTATAAATATCATTTTCACTTTTCAGTTTTTTCCGAATATTATCCGGGGCTATCAGGATATCTATAGCTTCCAATGGTTCCAGTGTCTTATATTTTTCAAGAACCTGCATCTGAAAATCATGATAAAATCCCAGAGGTTTATATATCATCTGTCCATTCAGATTGTAGAATTCATATCTGTCATTTTCCAGATCACAGACAACAAAGCGGTCAACCAGACGCACAATACTCTGAATCAGCTGCTCCATGGAAGCATTATCCGCTGCCATCTGCAGATGCCGTGCGCTCTCTACCTTTGTCTCTGTGATATCACGCAGAAAGATCATGGCATATTCTGAATCCTCTATTTCGCCACGTATGACCACATTGCGGACCCATCGTTCTTCTCCATTCAGAGTGATACGGCACTCTAAAGCCAATTCGGTTTCCAGACCCTTCAGCCTTTCTGCAATATAACCACGGTCGTAAAAAGAGGATACCGCCTTCTTATCTGTCTCCACAACATAGGAATCCACAAAATGACGGATCAGTTCATCCCATGTATGACTCTGTTCAAAGACTGTCATCAGGGACGGTTCAACCTTAAAGGTATCAAAAGTATTCGCTTCCAGATTCACATAATACTCGCACAGATCTGCTTTCGTAAAAGCCCGGTGGAAAGCAGCAGATTTTTGTGCCTGCATGATTTCTTTTTTCTCCGCATCAATGTTAATAAAAATCCCGGCAATCCTGCTGGCAGAACCATCCAGACGGCGTATTACTTCTGCCGATGCCCGAAACCACTGGTATTGATTATCCTTCATTCTCATACGATACTCTACCTGGTATTTTATCTGGTTCGTCTTATCCTTAATTGCCGCCTGAAGCTGCACCATTACTCTTTCTTTATCCTGTGGATGCAGAAGATCTGACCAGGATTCCAGTTTATTCGGAAAGTCCAGAGTGTCATGATAGCCAAGCATTTTTCGGAATTCATGACTCCAGTTTGCATTCACAATCTCACTGTTTTCGTCACAGTCAAAATACCAGAAGCCGGAACAGATAGCCTCATTGAGCAGTGCCAAATTTACATGATCCCAGTTGACCTGTACGGACATAACCCAGATCTGTCTGCCCGCCTCATCTGTCGCATCCTCTTTACAAAGCCGTACATTTTTCACTGTACCGTCTGCTGCAAGGATCTGTGCTTCCCCTGTTCCGTGAAGCTGCAAAAAACGGTCTCGCTCCAGTATATCTTCCTCGTCATAAAAGAAGTTTCTCAATGAGCCTTTTGTCTGTTCCATGAAAGTATCGAATGTATATCCTGTACTATGCAACAGCAGATTATTCACAGACAAAATAGACAGGTTTTGGTCATAAGATCCTGTCATTATACCTACCCCGCCATTATTTTCCAGTGTTTTCTGTACGGCCTGTGACATGGCCTGTGTCTGCCCCGTTACAGTCTCACCTAAAGAATATATTTTGTCTTCATAATTTTTCATTTTATAAAAATCCTCTCTCCGTCTTATGCCTTCTTCATCCTGCTTTTATCTGTATACAGAAAACCTGTCCCTGCTAGTTTTGTTACCCATTTTTGCATACAAAAAGGACACCTGCCAAAATCTGCCAGTGTCCCTACTATATTTCTTTAAAATCACACATCTATATAGTATAAAAGGTATCGGAATCTCTTCTGTTCAAACATCTTTTCCATATATTATGATGATATGGAAACAGTGGCAACCGGCTGACATGGTCAAGCTTTCTGACTTTAGTCCCTTCTGGCTTTGCGTCCCTGCCTTTCAACAGGTTTGCCTTTAAAATAATTTTCAGTTTTTCCAAAAATAAAATACCATGTGGCTTTTCTTACGTCAATAATATTTTGGTGGAAAATTTACATATATTTTAACCGAATCAAGTAACTCCCCTGTGGAGGTTACGAAAAGCAATAAGCAGTGGGTGAGGACCTGCTGTTTATTTTTCTAATCCCACGGAAAAAATGCCCATTCGCCATTTCCAACATACCATCTTTCATACCGCCGATAAAATCGAATCTATAAACATGGAAAGTTACTGTCCAGCTAACCCCTGAACAGTAACGGTTCCAATACACACTTTTTATTCCGTAGGGTTCTTTCCGGTTTTCCACATAAACTGCTAGTAAAACTGGTATCTTTTTTCTTAAAAGCGAAATCTCTGCAACATTCCTGACAAATCAGAGGGGATACTGCAATGTATAATGTGCATTGCCGGTATCCCCTCTGATTTATTCAACCATTATTCACAATTTTTTATTTCATTTTAACTTTTCTGACATTTGACCATTCACTGAATGTTTTTGAATTATCCTCAGAAGTACGGTTCCATGCATGTAAACCAATATAATAAGTGCCTGATTTAACATTCTTAAATGTAACAGTTACTGTATTTCCTTTTATCTTTTTTACATAATAATTTTCTCCGGAAACAGCAGGGCATTTCTGTCCGTTAGTTTTGGTAAGGGTATCACTGAGAACTACATCATAGCCCTGAGCGTTTTTGCTCTTCGTATATTTTACTGTCACTGTGGAGCCTTTAACAGTTACCTTACTGATCACAGGTGCTTGTGGCGTAATGGCACTCACATCTACTTTATGGATCTCAGACCACTGTCCAAATACTTTTTTGCCATCTTCACCCTTAAGCCATGCGTGGCATGCTACATACCAGGTTCCCTTATCCATATATGCAAATGCAGACTTCAGTTCTTCCTGATTTTTCAGGACCTTTGTATACTGTCCTGTTTTGAGCATATCCTCAGAGGTGCCGATCACATAATCATATTTCAGAGCACCCTTACACTCTTCATTCAGCACCATTTTTACGGAGTTTTTGGAAACAGATACATTCTTTATAACTGCTTTTGCAGGTCTGGTATAATTTCCGTCTGAATCTGTGATACTTCCGTCTGTACTGTAGGTATTTCCTTTTGTATCTGTTACAGTTTCATCTTTATTTACAGTTGGCTTTTTACCATCTGCATCAGGTGTCAGCTTCGCGCCATCCGGAAGTGTTACAGTTCCATCTGAACTGATCACGATTCCTTCCGGTGTAACAAGGTTTCCATTTCTATCTTCCTCAGTTCCCTCCGGGTAAGCATCCGGTATCGGAGTAACAGTTGGTACCGGCGTTACTGTTGGATTCACTGATGGTGACGGATTTACCGACGGTGATGGATTTACCGATGGTGATGGATTTACGGTCTGTATGATTGTGGTATCTGATATAGTACAGTTCTGAATTTTATCATCTGGTGTTTTTGTAATGTCACTCCAATATGTATCCGGAGCAGATTCACTGTTGGAAGTTATTTTTTTACCATTTACTGCTGTTCCTTTTGTAGAAGGAGATATAGTGACAGATTCAGTATACGCTTTACCTGGTTCCGCATTTTTGTCCATAAATAAATAAGCAGAACCTCCCTCCAGATATGCTTTTGCTGTTTCTACATTTCCGGTGCCCTCAACTGCATTGCCACCGTTATCACCATCTCCTCGTCCTGCAACAGCAATCAACGTTCCTGCTCCGGAAATCGTTCCGTTGTCAAGAATCACCGCTGCACCGCCAACTGAAGTAGTTGCTATGTTTCCTCCGCCGTATGCTGCAAGCTGGCTGCCCTCGCCAATAGTAAGTGTTCCGCTGCTGACTTTCAAGGCCGGCTGTCCGCTGTAGCTTTTTCCTGTGGCAGGATCTGTTCCTGTGGCAGCTTCATCACCTTTGATATATACTTTTCCTTCTACCTTTACATTTCCGCTTATCACAACAACAGGTGATGTATTGTGACGTGCCTGTGTTCCATTGGGAAGGAAATTAGTGTTGGAGTAGATCATGGAATTCTTTATGGTCGCTCCATCATTCAGAATCAGCTGTCCATTAATGGAAGTACCTGTCAGGAATTTTCCGCTATAATCATCGTGATTGACAGATATTGTTCCACCATTTTCTACTTCAATCTGTCCATATATGGAAGAATCTCTCAGATTCAATGTTCCGCCATTTTCTACTTTTATCTTCACACTGCTGAGAACCTTCATATTGACCATTGTAAGGTTACATCCATCCGGTATGATCAATGTCTGGGTTGTAGCTTCTCCCTCTGAAACAGCATATCCCAGTTCTCCATATGTACCGCTGGTGTGAGAGCCATACCATGCTTTAATCTCTGCCGGGACTGTTACAATATCATCTGTATCATTAAAATCAGGAATTACCCATGGATCCATATCATACATGTATTTTCCATCTGCAGTCTTGGTTGCATTTTCAAGCTTCAGATGATCTGCCAGTTTTTCCTTAGTACTGTAAACCTTGAAAGTAAGCTCATTACTTGTTACTGTACGCCCTGATTCATCAGTTACTGTAACATTGACAGGATATGTACCGATTTTAGCAGGAGTTCCGCTGAGAGACAGAGAACTGTCATATGTGGAATACATCCCTGCCATCCCACTTTCACTGTCAATGTTTACCTTTGTATTCTTTGTGTCAATTTTTACACCTGTTTCTTTTAACTCCTTCCAGTCAGCTTCAACAGGTTCCTGCCCATCCGGAAGATCAGCTGCTTCCACAACTACATTACTGTTTTTGTTGGATGAAACAGAAGTGGATGCCCCTGAAACTGCATCGTATTTCTGCTGCCCTGTAACAGCGCTTTCGAAGTATCCTTTTAATCTGACATGAAGAGTGTTCACTCCGTTAGATGCACCGTTAATATTAGTTTCACCGGAATCAGCTGTAACAACTTTGAAGTCATTTCCTTCTGCAGTTACCTTAAGATAAAGTTCTTTATATCCATCACTTTTTATTGTAATGACATTTCCAGTATGAAGTACAGTTGAATCAAATACAACACGATTATTACTGCTGTCTGGACAATATGCTTTTCTGCCATATAATGCTATTGCATAATCTGTTTTATCCCATACTGTCCCATCTACAGATATTTCTTTGATTTTACTGATATAATCAGAAACATTATTTTCATCAGCTGGTTTAATGATCTTGTAGTCTGTACCTGAAATTTCCACTTGATCTCCCGCAAATGTTGGCGCATCTTTGGTCTGTTCAGGTTCAGACTGTGAAGTTACTTTTTCAACGTTCCAGTGTTTTCCGGTTCCTGTTACCTTTAAAGTAAGATCCTTGTATCCGGTACTGGTGATTACAATCTCATTACCCACTTCAAGTCTATCTGGAGATAGTCCAACATAACCGTCTGAGTCTTTTTTAATATATGTTGTTCCTGTAAGATCCCACGAATAAGTTACTTCATTCCACTCTGTTCCATTAATAGATATTCCTGTAATTTGCTCAACATACCTTGAGTTAAGAGAAGTTTTTAGTTTACAAACATTCGCAAAAGAACCACTTTCATATTCTGCTATCACCTCCGGCGGTTCTTTCACACTTTGTGTACCCTCATCCTGAGCCACCTGTACATTCTCCTGCTCATCCGCAAAATCCGGTGTTCCCGATCCATCACTAAAGGAATCATCATCTGCCTCCTGTGTGATCGCTGAATCCGTAGTCATTGAATCTGTAAATATGTCTGCTGCACATACCGGTACAGAAGCAATCATGTTTGCCGCAATTGCCATAGACATCAGAATTGCCATTCTTTTCTTCATCTGTTTCTTTATCCTCCTGTAATATGATATCAGGGGCAAAAGATATTTCGTCCCTGACTTGAAGCTATCTGTGTATCATCTCATTTCAGATGAAGCGGATAAAATCCTCCGATTCATCTCAGTTCTTCAGTGGAAGTTTAAATGATCAAATCACGCAATAGTTTGCTTTGGTTAACTCTGTTGGTTAGTATATTCTAACCTGCGTGAAAATGCAAGAGAATTATTCTGCATCTGTTGAGAAAGTATCTCATAAATCAAGCAGTATCCTGTTGACAAATTTTTATCATTTCACAGCAAGATAAGACAGAATAGAGCAATTATGGCAATTCCATAAAATAATGCAGGTAATAAATCAGGTAACATCCTGCTATCAGTCTGAAAATATCATCTTCTATCTCTTTTTCGCTGCTGTATAAAGTAATTTTGTTTCCTTCTATCTGAAGCCCCATTGTATCCGCGAGATTCTCAACCCGTTGCCTGTCATATTCTTTTTCATCCAAAAGAACAGACTTCTCATAAACCCTGAATTTTCCGGTTTCATCACATTCCAGTCTCAGATGCAGTTCAGGGAGTTTTCCGGGTTTAAAGGTTATCTCACTGTATGTCATAGATTGTCTTACTTTTGTGATCCCCTGTTTCACTGCCAGTATGATCCATTCATCCAATACAGGTCCTTTATACATAGGAAGTCCATATTGCAGATGTAATTGGGCTGCCTTGCTGATGCAGGCATTTCTGGTACGGTTATTCAGACGTTTATAAACATTGCTGCCCTCAACCGGGTAGTATTTCTTCAGTATCTTCTCTTCGGCTTTTGTCCATGGATCATTGGTTTTCCTGCTTAATCCCAGAATCATCGCTCTGTATTTGCATGCCTGAAGAGATCTTTCAGGAATCAGAGTATGCACATATCCGGCACCTTTTTCTTCATAATATCGGGAAATGATCGCATCCTCTTCCTGTGTCCATGGAAGTCTGTTATTGTCTGATCTGACATTTAAGTACTTAGCTCTGGACTGACAGGCAGTCAGAGTTCTCCCTTCCAATCGTTCTGCTGCCTTCCTGCCTTCCGCTTTGTAATATGTTCTTATAATTTCATCTTCTTCTGCAGTCCATTCTTTTCTTCCCTGTATGCAAAGACCTAATTTGGCAGCTCTTTTATTACATGCCTCTTTGGATCTTCCCTCCAGTCTTTTCTGAACTTCAGCACCTTCTGTCGGATAATAATTTCTCAGAATTTCATCTTCGCTGCTGCTCCATTTTCTGTTTGCCCCGGAATAAGTAAGTCCTAATGCAGCAGCTCTTCCTCTGCAGGATTCTGCTGATCTCTGATTTAAGCGATAACGTACCTTACTGCCCTCCGCAGCATAATACTCTCTGAGTATTTTATCCTCTGCCTCTGTCCATAATCTGACATATTTAACATCATTCTGTACAGTTGCTGAAGAGGAAATGTTTTTGGATATTTCCATTTTTGATGCCTGGATCCTGCAGCTTTTTGCAGTTCTTCCGGATAATCTTTCACAGACCTGATCTCCTTCTGCGGGATAGTACTTTCTTAATATTTCGATTTCATCGGCTGTCCATCTTTTTTTCGTATTTGCCATGTCTTACACCTGTTTTATATATTATTTCAAACTGAAATATTCACTACTTCTTACTTTTCGTAACCTTCGCAAAAGAATTCCATATGTGAGTGCAATATCTACATAGAAATTCCTGAATGTACAACATATTCATACCCTGTCTCCGTAGTATAAGTTTTTTCCTGTCCCAGTGCCGGAATAACAGATTCAGAGCTGTGCAGACTTCCACTTTTAAATACGATCATCACTTCTGCTTTCTTTTCATTAACCGGAGTTATTTCTATATTATTGATTGTGTTTTCAATCATGGCTCTGGTGATATCTTTGGGTTTTACGCAGGAATATTCCTTTGCATAGTCTAATATCCTGTCCATCTGATCTGTCAATTCTGTTTTTGAAAGAGGTTTCATGCTTTTCAATTGTTCCAGATTCGCTTTTGTCTCTGCTATCTGCTGTGTAAAAACCTTGTTTCTGCTTAAAAATTCTGCATCAGAAATGTAGCCGCCCATATTGTAATCCAGCAGCTTATCTCTCTTCTGTTCCAGTACGGTTATTTCATGCTGTATGTTGTCAATTTTTTCTTCAGTTCCTTCTGTTTTGTTAATCTCTTTCTCATAAAGTTCCAGATACTTATGCAATATACTTTTATTGCTTTGAGCCAGATTGTTATAAACATCCGATATCATCTCCAGCAGGATTTCTTCTTTTACCGGTTTTGATCTGCAGGAAACTGCGCCCTGTTTTATGCGATGACTGCATACCCAGGTCTTTGCAGCTTTTCCGCGGACATTTCTGACTTTCAGCCAGTATGCAGCTCCATCTTCCGCACAATGTATAAGTCCGGTAAAAAGGTTGTCCTGCTTATAGGAAGTTTTTTTCAACTTGATATTTTTACTTCTTTCTTCCAGAATCCTGTTTGCATCTTCCCACAGTTTTTCATCCACAATTGCAGGGACATGGGTACCATCGTCTTTATACATCACCCATTCATCTTCAGGCAGGAATTTCTGTTTCTTAGTAAAGAGATCAACTATTTTTACTTTTCCACCAACATAGTAACCCTTATATTTAGGATTTCGGATAATATTGGCAATCACATGGCTGTCAATCCTTCCCCCTTTATAATTTCTGTATCCACATTCCCATAAAAATTGTTCCAGTGAATGGGTAGACCAGTTTCCCAGAGCATATTTTTCAAAAATAAGCTGTACCATTTTTGCCTCTTCGGGATTCAAAAACAATTTTCCGTTTCGCTTGTCCCATCCATATATATGTGAATTACCAAGAACCACACCGTTCTGTATGGATCTTGCATGACCGAAACGCACACGACTTGAAAGTTTTCTGCTTTCTTCCTGTGCAATACCGGACATAATTGACAGCCTGAGTTCCGAATCCTCATCTAATGTATTGATATTGTCATTCCTAAACCAGACAGCAGTTCCACAGTCCAGAAGCTCTCTTGTATATCGTATACTGTCTAATACGTTTCGGGCAAAACGGGTAATCTCTTTAGTTATGATAAGATCAATTTTCCCGGCTTTTGCATCCTGGAGCATTCTCTGGAATTCCTCTCTGTGGGTTACGGTAATACCGGAGATTCCTTCGTCTATATAACCATCCACAAGCGTCCAATTCTTTACGTCTGAAATCAGTTGTTCAAAAAAAGTCCACTGATGCTCAATAGAGGTTTTCTGTTCCTCCTTATCCGTACTGACTCGGGCATAATACGCCACATTCAGTTTCAGATCAAATATATTTTTCTGCCGGGATTTCAGTTCCTCACGTGTTGCATAAATATCCATCTTATTCCTTTCCAATCAACTGATTCGCTGGCAATATTCATCTGAACTGTCCATCTGTTCTCCATTCTTCGCGGCTGCTGTATTGAATGTACTCAAGGTTATAATGTCTTTCTGGATACTGCTGTGCAGTTTTTCGGAAATCTGTCCATTATCAAGCATTTTGTCATTAATCATTGTCAGTACAACCTGTTCCAATGTCATAAGCATTCCTCCTGTTCTGTATGTTATAATGTGCAATTTGGCATAGAACTATCCAGCGGTAAT